>JGI24021J15306_10003346_pt1 | contig 18002 bp, 12 predicted proteins | sample Ectturendosymbi1_FD_15306 | JGI IMG/M metagenome (IMG submission 15306)
TGGGTTTAGGTTTTGGGTTTAGGTTTTGGGTTTAGGTTTTGGGTTTAGGTTTTGGGTTTAGGTTTTGGGTTTAGGTTTTGGGTTTAGGTTTTGGGCTCAATCTGACGGCGAGTTATTGCCTGCGGTAGCTCAATCTGACGGCGAGTTCTAGCTCAATCTGACGGCGAGTTATTGCCTGCGGTGAAATTCCCCAAGAGTGGCTTTTGAGGGAGCAAATGTTTGGTCAAGTTTTGGTTTATGAGCCATAATTTTCGCTCCCGATATGCTAGAAAGTCAGTCAAAGGCTCTATAGACGCGGATTTTGACTTAGTTTTCAACTAAACTTTGAGTCCAAAATATGTCCCATTGGGACGGCGCCCAGGGCCAGGCAAAGATGGCCAAAAACGATTACAGATCGTTTTTGGACATGTTTAGATGTAGTCGGTTTTATACTTACGGTATTTTCAATGTTAGCTCATCCCAAAACATGACAATTGTACGTTCTGTCTCGAAATAAGTGTGATTTTGCACCACAACAAATTAAAAAAATTTGCTTCGACAGTGCGTAACGGTTAAAGTGGTGGTCGGCAAACTGTGAGCCGTTTACCGCTTTTTATTGGGCCATGCAACACTTTGTTGTGGGCCATGTGGAAAGTGCTACGCCGGTTGCGTGGGCTACAAATTTGTTACTGTAACAACTATGGAACCTTGATTATTTGATGTTAACAAAGCACTCTTTTTGTCATTATACGGTTCATGACATAAGATAGTGCAAGAGGTAACTAGATACAGCACAAATTTGAAATTAGATCTGCAAAAATAACCATGGGTCTTCAATTACGACTGAAAGGGTGGTTTAGGCCGTCACAACAAAAGTTTGCCGATCACTGGGTCAATGCATATTGCTTGGTGATAGTAGAGTGGAATCCCGATGTTTGTTACCGGCAGCGGCGTAGCGAGGCTAAGTGCCACCCGGGCCCGACCATAAGAGCGCCACCCTTTCCACCCCATGAATTTGCATACAAGATTTTAGGATGAAAGATCATGTTTCGTGCTTATTTAAAGATATAAGGATTATTAAAGCATTTTGAACATCACAATCAAACATCCACAATATTAAATCGTCTTGTTTTTCATTGTTGATTTTGAGTCTTGCTTTTTCTGGTTGTTGCCACCTTTCTTAGTTTTTCAATTTTTTTTCCTTTCTTTACACATGCATTTAAAGACCCGGACATGTTATGTCAAATTTTCTTCCCTGTTGGTTTTTAGTCTCTGGTAACCCCGCGGCATGGCCTTTTAATAGTTTACTCATTCCAGGGATCAAACGAAAAAATGAAGGGATGTGATGGCGGCATACCTAGTTTACAGATGGAAGCATTTTTTAATGTTAAAATTTGGTGTATTATCCCAGTCTTTGACTAACAAAGTATACATACTGCGTATACCAGGCTATAATAATGAATCTGGTAATCAGTAGTGGTTTAATTCTCTTGGAATGTATAAAAACTTCGAACGTTACCTGTCGACACTTGCGCGGAGCCCTCTTAATTTGATAAAATAGGTCAGGCTTAAAACTGGTTCTGGTTGAGAAGCGTTTGACTTGAAGCTTTCATTGTGACCTACACAGTTGGTCTAGCTGTTGGACTTCCAATTACACGTGCATAAACTTATTTATTTTCTTTGTCCGTTACCAACAGAACCATCACCCATCACTAGAAGGTCTTCAATTACGGGATTTTAAGTTTGTGCAGGGGGGGTTGACATTCTAAAATTTGACAAAAAATCCACTGATTTATAGTGTTTCACATTTCCAATTGGGGGCTGGGAGCTTTATTTGTGGAGTTTAAGCCCACCAAAGACCTCCGTGGGGACGGGGTCGGTCACCAACAGACGTCTGTTTTGAAAACTGTATTACTAAACCATGCCAGGTGGGACATCTGCCTTCTTAATGCTGAGTAGTGATTACAAAGTCTTACGTTCGACGGTACGTGCGTTGAACAACTTTATTCAGGACAGCCATTGCCAAATTGAACAACTGTTTCCCTTAGCGTCCCTTTTAATAAAAACCTTCACCACAGTCATACCCAAACATATCGTTTGTCTTTACGTTAGGTTTCCAGAATGAGGTTCTTGCCTCAAATTCATCAAAACGAGAGCAGCACCTTTCGTAAGTTTTTCTTGTTGAAACGAATTTTTCTATGACTGCAAATGTTAAGTATATCGTTGAACAAACGAGAGTTTACGAAACACTACCTATCAGCTGGCTCTGATTCACTCCACTTACAGTTCAAATCGACAATCAAATCTCGAAGCTTCCCATGTAAACTAACTGCACTACCCCACTCAAGAACGTCATTTTCCAACACTTTTTCATCATGCAGAAAAACAGCATTTGCATTGATACTGAGCAACGTTACGTTTGCAGAATTCTTCACTTCAACCGCCAAAATTTAATGTTTACAAAACCACCTAATGACTGGGTGACAGCGTGTGGCACTAACCGTATTTTTCCGATTGTACACCGCGACTTATTAATTTTTTTTCATCATTTCGTGCGGCTTATAATCAAGGGCGGCTTAGATTTTTTTATTTCTTTACTTTATTGAAAGGTATTGTATAGATGACGCTCAGTCTCTCCTCGGCTACACTTTGTCTACGAAACTCTCTTCACGCATTCTATTCTCTTCAGAATCATATGCACACTCCTTCATAAGTATTATGATGAACAGGGGGCAGTTGTAGTGGTGAAACATCACTATCAAGTTTACGAATAAACACATAAGGTGCTAGTACACGGAAGTATCTCCTAGGCTTGGGTAACGTGTTCAAGCGCGGCTTACAATCAAGGGCGCTTAATTTTAACACCATGTCGTGCGGCTTACAATCGAGAAAATACGGATTCAAATCCCACTGAACATTAAAAATAGCATGAGATGTACCAAGAAATGTTTTTATGTAACTTTGGTGACGGCAATTAGCGGCAGGCTAACGCCTGAAATATGCTTCTTACCGGGGCAGTTGAGGTGAACGCTGTGGCCCATGGAGCGTCACGGCGATTTACTCAGTGGCCGTGGATCAAACGCACAACTTTCCAGTTAGGAGGCAGACACTATACCACTGAACTATCACTGCCACAGCGAAATGTTCGTCGTGCCTAGGTGTCAACTGATTTTATGATGTGCCGTTGGGGCGTTACTAAGGAACCAACGATAGGAGAAAAAGGATTAAGCTAGCCTTGACTATTTATTGGAAGTCCATGCATAGGCGTAGCCATGGGGGGGGGCAGAGGGGCCATGGCCCTCATAACTTTTTAGAAAACAGTCATTTTGTGCTTTGAGAGGCGTTTTTCCAAAAAAATGGTGTTATTCGCCTAAAATCAAACATTTTGGCCCCTCCCAAAATTTTGGGCTGGCTACGCCACTGAGTTCATGCAATGCCTATTATATCAGATTTTGAGAGGAGAGACCAGGGGCGGACTGAGAGTGTTATAGGCCCTCGGGTAGAAAACACAATAAGNCCCCATTCCCCACTCTTTACAGTTAAATGCTGGATGTAGAGGCTGTGCAACAGGTGAACCGTGCATATCGGCATAAGTATAAAAACATTTGAAAATTTCAAGCTCATGAGATGTTCATGGACACATGCTGATAGCAAAAACAAAGCAGAGGCTAATGACATGTCACACAAAATTTCCGTTTAATTACAACGAATTAACACATAAACCATGTACTCATTTCATTCGTTCACAGATTTCAGTAGCAACACTGTACTCATTTCAGCAGAGGATTCTGCAATTTTATCAATAATTTTCTTTGTTTGATTTTCACTGCAATGTCTTTTTCAATAGCAATTAACATAAGTGACTACAAGTTATTCTGGGCGAGTGAAGCCCTCAGCCTTATTTTAAATAGTCTCAGTTTAGAAAAACATTTTTCACATGTGCACTGTGTGACGCTTAGTGTTGCAATGAATTTATATGCTGCATATAATTTTTCAGATGCAGCTGCTCACAACCTGTACTCTGACAACAACTTGAAAGCACATGACAAAACAATTCTTACATGTTGTCTTGGCAGATGATTCAGCAACTTCTGTATACTCCTCCGCTGACTCCAAGCTGTCTGAATCATTTTCATTGTCATTCATATTCTCTAGCAGGACCTTCTAGCTCGATGCAAATGAAATGACGTCATTCTGTGGTGCCACTCTGATTGCTAATGCAGTACCAGAAATTGACAAACTTATCTCCACGTTTTGTGGAGTTGCCATGATTTCAGAAAACTTGTTTGGGTCAAAGCAGGAAATCTATAGAGTTTTTCATGATACGAGAATCTAGCTCGCATGCAGGAGAGAACAGCATCAGTAATTGCATTATGGTATGGAACCTCAAAATTTATCTTCTGGCGCTGAGCGACTAGAACTGATGGTTGAGAAGCTCTTAAGGACAGAAATGTTCACCTCTTCTAATTTAAAATTTTCATGAACAACAAAATGAAATGCTGTTTTAAAAATGCCACTAAAATCTCTTGAGACTTTTTCAACATTTCCAGTGGCTTTGTTAATCATGCGCCAAGCTAGCATGATATCCATACCTGATGTCTGCAGATATAATCTGACACTGGTGTGGTAATATCAAAAATTCGTATGAATGTAAATGCCATTAAGATGGTTTCAAATTTGCGCAAGTTTTCAATCAATTTCTGTGCTTCATACCGAACTGATCCATTGGAATCAGGTGCTTCAATTACTTGCTGAAGGATGATTAGAAGGTCTGAATAGAATTCTGATGACTGATCTGTGTAGCTGCCAAACAATTTTCGAAGTGCTCTACCTCCACTTGACCACCTAGTTTGACCAATGCGCTCTAGACTTGGGTGTTTCTTATTTCCTGGTTTTGTCTGCATATGCTCTTCCCAGACCTTCATCCAGTTGTAAGAATCATAGAAAAATGTAGACAGTTCAGTAAGCAGACCAAAAAGACTAACTGCTGCGACACATACTGCTTGCATCACTGATCACCAGATTCCGAACATGTGCATAGCACCAAGTATGGATGCGACTTGGGCGAGCTGCTTTCATAAGTTCCTGAAGACGAGTAAACACCGCTCATATTAGCTGCTCCATCAAATGAATCTGTTCCAGTTCCAGTGTTGGGCCTATCTCTGCAAGTGAATTTCGTAGCAGGGTCTGCAAGCATTTTCCACTTGAATTATCCACATTTAGCAGGCGAACTGGTCTTTCGTTAGCTCTGTCTCCACCAACATATCAAAGAGCAATAGCACATTGATCATGGGCAGAAATGTCTTGGGTTGAGTCCATTTGTACTGAAAACATCCCTGCATCTTTCATCTTTGACCATATCTAAAATAATATTTATCTTATTCAGTTGTTTCGCTTAAAAAGGTTACAAATTCGCCTCGCCCTTTCTTAGATGGATCTTTTTGTTTGCCCTACAAAATAACCTTCTGCGAATGTTCCTGCAGGTGTGGTTTGTACTCTGCAAGCTTTATAGCCTCTAGAAAATTCTCACGATTGTCATGATTACTTTCATCAAATACAGTTGCAACAGCTTCCCTGTGTTTGCTGCGGCAAAGCAAGCCTTACATCAATTACACGCATTAAAACAGTGCGCCGCTGAAGCACTTGTTGAGTTGTTAAGGATACCCGTTCCTTTAACAAAATGCGCTTGATGGATCTTTCACAAGCATTCAGAAAATATGCATCAGTGGAATGCTTATGACAGTGGCTCTGTTCATGTTCAAACAGTCTTGTTGCGATGTGTCGCCAGTCCGAACAGCCCTGGATCAACTGTTTCGACTCTTTTTGGGAGCATACATCAGACAAAAGGAGCAACGCAAAGTCTTGTTTTCTTCATTGTATGTCACCCGCTTTCTGTTAATGTTCACATCCTGAATGCCTTGTCGGTCATAGAAAACAGCACAAAAGAATGGTATGTTACTTACAGGCTGGTTTGGTAAAATTTCCAGAATACCTCGTGAGAAATACAGGCATTATGACTGGCATCTGGTTTAAGAAAATACGCACTTTTTGCAGGTGTAATCTGTGTACTGGTTGTCATGAAATCATGCCTTAAAACTTTAGCTGGTGGTTCGAGGCCAATGTCTCATTTGGCTGGGACTGGGAGAGATCAAGGGGTTCAGCAGATAGAGTAATTTCAGGTCAGAAGGTGCTTCTACGACTGTTGATGCTTTGTCTTGTAAGCCAAAGTCAGCTCCATTTTGACTTACTGAGAGAATGTAGCTTTCTTGGCAAAAAAAGCCAGACTGCGGGTATGAGAATGTATAACAAATATTCTTGATAATTTTATTGGCAGCCAGGCGGGCGGGGCTCCCTTGCAGTGCCGGGTCCTCAGGCATGGTCCGATGGCTCAGTCCACCACTGGGAGAGATAATATAAACCGCAAAATACCGGAGCCCTAATGTTTGCTAGTCTGCAGTCGAATGTCGTTTTTTTTCTTTGTTCAAATGACTTTTGGCTGAGATGGCGGAAATGGCTCTGTCTGGAGAGGAATGTGAAGGGCTGGGGCGCAATTGGCCCCCAAGGATGTGTGTTAAAAAAGACCTGATTTCAATGCAAACACTGGGGCACTTTAGCACATTGGATTTGACCCAAGACTTATGAGCGAACATTTCGTCAATTTGCTCACTCTACAGCCACATGTCGTGTTTTTTAAGCTAGCCTACCAGTCTTAGACTTCTAAACGTAAAAACTGGAAGGAGCTAGAACTTTTAAAAATTGATTTAACAATAATATAGAAGAGCAAGGACTTTTAAACTTCTTTCAAAAATTAAGTTTTAATCAGAAAAGTGCCGCCCGGGGCCGGCGGCCCGGCTCCCTTGCTACGCCACTGGTTACCGGCCAGGTATTTATCAAATCCACGATTTTTTACGCTAGGACAACAAATAACCCGTCTGAAACTAATGTTTTGCTTGATCTACACTGTTATGGAGTTACAGACATCTGCAATAATTCACAATATATATTAGCAGCATAACAAAAAATAAAGAACATTTTCATGATTAGAAAGGGACAGATGTTAGCACGGACCAAGCGCAGCTCAGCCACGAAATCATTTGAATTAATCCAAGAAACGAACCACGCGATCAAATCAGCACATCTTTCTGGCAGTTCTCCCCACTGTGTGCTTGTGAGAAGTAGCCGCGAAGGCAGAAAAACCAGTCTATGTTTTCACAAAAATGAAACACGCGGTAGCATTAGCTCAACCGCACGCGCAGGTGCCTTCATCCAGTGCTGTGCTGTTGTTGCCTTCGTGACAAGCGCATCCGTTCAAATCTGCTCTCCATGTCTTCTAGCACTTTGGGAGTGTATCTCACAACCAGCTTGACACTGCCTTGAGCAGCTTTTAGTAGATCAACAGCTTTTTCGTGATACTCCCCTTCAACAGACTGTAAAAGAAGTACCGATTCGGTTGCAGTGACGTTTTCAATATCGATATGTTAATGGAGCTCCATTTAGTTTGTTTTTAGCGTATGTTATGATAAAACAGGGCAATACAGGCTTATCACAAATTAACATGAGCGCATCGATAGAGTGAATCATTTCTGTAAATGCAGATGCGCAAATCAACAGAAATTCTTGAACGCAGTCAATGTTGCGATATTGCTGCCACGAAATCCGAGGTTGACATGGAGTAAGAATGTATTTTGCGGTGACAAGAGACACGCACAACCACAACCGAGTGTCGAAGCTACTGCATCTACGAGATGCTAAAAATATTACGTTTGTACATTCTCGCACGCTATGTGCTGTTTACGATCACGTTTGTACATTCTCGCACGCTTATATTTTTGGTGGGCAATGCTTGCTTACATAAAAAACTGCAACTAAAATGAAAATTGTGAATATGAAGGACACAAGAGTGCTGGTTATACGAATGCAAGCAATCCAACTGGGCCGTGAAGGGATCGAAAGGTTTGTTACACCAGCGCCCCGTCTGAATCACTTCACCTTGACCCGTAACCAGGGCCAGATTAAGCGTACTGTAGGCCTAAGGCTGTTTATTAGAGAAGGGCCTATAGTTTTGCCAACCAAGCTACAAAAAGTAATAGAAATACTGTACATACATGAAAAAATGAAATTATTTGCTACGAAATAACGTAAACATAGCATAAAGCATGTCATAGTGTATTACGATGTACAGTTAAAATCGCATTTTCCTAGCCTTAAAAATATGAAAAAAATTGAGGGCCGAATTTTTCCAGGGTCTAAGGCTAGCCTTAGTAGCCTAATGGTTAATCCGGCGTTGGCCGTAAGTAATTTGTGACTAGAGACGGATGCAGACATGGCGGTTAGCGGAGGAAGGGCAGTCTGAAACACGGGGCCAAAATACATTACACCAAAATTGACCAGTTACTTAATCAAGTGCTTCTTAACCTTTTTTTGGTTGAGTCAGCACTGCCATTGACTGCTGCATTCCCAATCATCCTATTGTGAATATAATGGCCGATGACATTAATTACAGCACATCTAGTGCTCATTAAATCAATCAATCAATAAACCAAACAATCATTGTTAGACCACAGTATTTGCTCTACATATCCACAGCATGCTTTCTTCCATGCAGCAACTTGGCTAAGATCTTCAAATATGGTTTGATTACCGACTCAGCTTTGCAAAACGTTTTTTTTTCTCTTTTCTGTCAGCACAAGCGCTATTTGAAAAGAGTAAAGGAGAAGACGCTTTCTACGAGCAGAGTCATTTACGACTGAGGGGATTTTACTGGGCATTGGGGGGATTTTACTGTTTGCACAAAGATTCGTGCTGTTGCTTGAAGAATTGTGATACTTGTTCTAATGAATGTGTTTCTTTTGTAAATAAATCTGAAAGTTTTGAAAGAGTCAAACACTGGTTGCTATACTTAAAAATAGCCAAACATGCATTGAGCAGACGGCTCATGGCTTGATTCTTCACCTCTGGGATGAAAAAATCTAGACTTAATATAATTATCATCCCACTTGAAGGAAACTTATTCTTGATGTGAAGCTTGCTTTTCAAACCTGGTTCTTTAAACTGTGAAGCTGGCGTGTTCTGGACGATTTTATTTATATATTTGCATTTACTTCCATCAAAACAAATGTTTTTGTATGCATGTTCATTCTGTAGGTATTACCTGTAAGCTGTTTTTTTGGTCAAAGACCGAAACGTTTTTGAAATGACGGAAAAAATTAAGTCATTTCGTTCAAAACGTCTGAAAATATAGGCTAATGAACACTGTTATGGTGAGTTTTAATACAACTACAAGACAAATGACCGAAATGTTTCAGTGAAGTGACCAAAATGTCTCTCAAAAAATGACCGAAATCTCTCAGCAAAAAAAGCATTCCGTAGGTACGTTTAAAACAATACAAAAGTGGTAACAAACAAATATCACAAATAGGTTACACCTGTACTTCCACTGATTAGGCCTGCCTGTATTTCAATAAGGCTGTCTGATGAGTTTTTGTGTGTCTGAAACTTTTGAAAGTACTGAGATTCTAGCAGATAACGTTTGCACAGGACGCTCATGCAGAGAGCACAGCAGAGATTCCACAACTCGACCGAATAAAACATGGCATGTATCGGTAAAATTTATCCCCATAATGTAATATAGACACAGTTAATTGCACCATATTACCATTTTTCTGAAGTGATAAGTTGATGACTACTGTTGATGTAGTTACAGTTAGAATGTTTGAAGGTCTCCATTTTATTCACGATTGCTGGTATGTTTTGGGTGAAACAACAAGACAAATGCATGTTATCAGAGGATACAAAAAATTAGGATGAGGAACAGAAATTTCATTCAACCTGGGTGATCCTTTCACCCAGTTAAGAAGCACTGACTTAATCTCCAGGCGTTACATGACCGATCTAATTCACAACAGCACCATCCTTTTCGTAGTTTTTACTGGGAAATGAATTGAAGGGCCAGTAAACAAAATAACAAATAGTTGCCCAATTTGCTCTCATTTCTGACCTGCAAATTTACAAATTTCAGAAACGCGCTGTGGTCATTTGGGGTAATTGCACCAAATTGCCCACTAGGATCTGCCACTGCTTGTGCCTTGTGTGGCTCTTCAGTAACCCACTTGTCGATGGAATTAAATCAAAACGACATCGCAACGCCCATTAGCAGCTAATATTGAAGTGAAATAGAAGTGAAATTTGAAAAATGATGCGCCAAAACTTATAACAAGGTAATAAAATGTACTGGCAATCAAACACCAACATATACTGCACTTCATTCAAATATTAGTAACCTCCATCCCGGGATGAAAAACAAGGAGATACTGTATTGACTTCAATCTGTGCAATGTTTACATGACCTTCAATTTGAAAAACTTAATGAGAACATGAACACTACTTATAGTACTGTGGTGTACGTTAACATCACAGTAGTGGTTGTGATGAGCCAGGATTTTTCGGCCATGCAAGTAGTAGGGGTGTAGCTTTTCATCTAACAAAACTGCTTGGTTTAACTGCTTCTTTTGCTAATCTTTAGGACTGATTGAAAACTTAGGGATAGGTTTGTAATTGGTCTGTCCGCATTGTAAATACTAATATATTGCTTGTCATTGCTGAGACTGACTCACAAATGTTGGCAATCTCACGTGGCTGTAGGAGAACTAAAAACTAGTGTAACATAACATACTTCTGAACAACATCTTTCACCTATCATGCTAAACCGCACATATAATTTGGTGGTGCCTTTACTTATTTTCCGCCAAAAAAAACATTGAAGTCAGTTACACATCATATCAGAATGGAGCTTTCTTCATGATAAAAAGTGTAGTTGCAGATTTTAGAGCTTAGAAATGTGAAACAAGCAGTACCGGAAGGACACCACACATGAGACCAATGATGATGATGACCCTACAACATATCATACCACCCTAAACAATACTACTTCCTTCTATATTCCATTGAATTCCAACCATACTGCCAAACCTCCTTGTTCAATACCAATAGGGCAAAAGTTAGACATGACACACTTCTATCCAATTGAGCTGAAATGCACATAATATTGAGCACATCATAAAGACAACACTCTATGCATCGAGGATATATTTTTTCACAACTTACCACACCATTGACTGACAACAGCTGATCACCACGCTTCAAACCTCCATGTCGATCTGCAACTCCACCAGGGATTATGCGAGATATGTAAATGGGCGAATTTTGCTCTTTTCCACCCATCACGTTAAACCCAAGACCTTCCTCAGTCTTTGGCAATTCAATAACTCGTGGATGTGCATGCCCTTCACTAGCAGCAAAAGCAGCTACAGTTGCCTATTAACAACATAGTCAATAAATGACTTTGATGTTCTGTTATGTAGTTATGCATCTGCTTGCAAATGCAAAAAAACTTAAAAACATTAAAACCACTTTAAAAAGTATTAGTTTTAACAACTATCACTGAAGTAAAGTAACTTAATAAGCAAGAAATATTACTAACTTCATTCCCGTAGGTAAGAGAAACAACATATTTAGCAACACTGTATAACTAATACGCTTCCTTAAAGTGCAGCAACTTTCTGATGCACTATCAAGTGGTGAAAATGGTTGGTAGTGCATGGGAAAGCTTTACTTTTATTGAAGAGTAACACTGGCAGCAATTGGCCAGATTCTAAAACTGTGCAGCTGTGTAACTGAAATAAAATTTTAGCAATTACTAGATGAATGCTTTGCAGGTTGAAAACCACATTGTGAATTGTCCAAATGTCCAAGCATTGACTTTACACTTTTATTGCCACCTTCGTTATTCAAAAGTCACGGACAGAGCTTGAACACTGCATTTTCACATTTGCTGTCAAGTCTTGTATAGTGCAGCTATGTCCAAGGTTTTTGCTGTAGTAGAAGTATCCTACATACTCAAAACCTGTCCTTATGTTAACAATCTTGAATCTGACGTTTTTGATGCAAGTGATTCTCAGTGCCACCTTATCATGTCTGTTACCATTGCAGTTAGGATTCAAAGGCTTTCAGTACATTAGCTTTTCAAAGTTAAATTTAATTTGCTACAATCAAAGCACTCATAAGTCATTTAATGTGTGGCCTTCATTAGTATGCCATTCAATGTACAGTCCTGGTAAAGAGAGGGACATAATTTTTGGCTCAGTAAACCATTTTGGTTGGACATAGCTGGTATAAAGGATTAGAAAAAAGTGCTCGAAAAATTGAGGTTAAATAGCCTACAACATTGTTTTTCCAAAGCAATTTTATTTATACATTATGCAAGTAATGATGACAAAGTGACAGTTGTATTTATGTGAATTACTATGCTTTCCAACAGATTTATTAAACTTTAGATGGTTGTTTTGAGTTGTTTAGGTGTCTAGTAAAGATATACTAAAACCATTTTGAACTGAGCCAATTCCATACACAAAGTTGTGCTGATGATGATCACATTGTGGTATTTCAGTGATTATGTCCAGTCAAAAAGTCACAATCCTCCACAAAAATTCAATTGTATGCTTCAGATATGGGTGTTGGGTCACCAAGCACAAGGACAATTAGGTTAAACAATTGGAACCATAGTAGACAATTCCCAGTAAATAAGTTGTCCTGCATTAAGTCATCAACAGTGGTAAAATAATGCCAGTTAGGAATTGAGCAATTTTTTACAATTATTTGAAACTATGCCCAAGACTTAGGTCATTTCTATATAGGCTTCTGTTGAATATTACAGTGTTTTGTCCAGTTAATATTGCACAAATTGATGCACCTATTATGTTTTTCATTTCGGTCAAACACCAAATTTATTTTTAAATGACCAAAAAAAATTAAGTCCTTTCAGTCAGAATTTTGGAAAATATAGGCTAATGAACACTCTTACAGTGAGTTTTAATACAACTTTGAGACAGATGACCAAAATGTCTCAGCAAAAAAAAAACAGCATCTATTTACTGTAATTCATTTCTAGACATTCGTAACTGGTCAATCAAAGTAGACCTCTAAAGAAATCCTGAGACTAGCACATCACCCAAGGCTAACATGGTGGTAACAGGTGATAACTATCAGATTTGAAAAATAACTAGGAAGTCTGAATCATGACTGATAGGTGGTAATTTTCAGTATGAGGTTGTTGGCACTGTTCTGTAAGTTGCCTAGACTGCATGAGCAGTATTGATATCATGTAGAAATGTCACAAACGTTAGTTCAAACAGCTCACAATTTCAGTTCAGCTTAATAAAAATTTGAACAATGTAAAGATTTTAAAAAAGGTTCCCACCCATTTAAAAAAATCATTTTCCATACTTTCTCAATGCCCTTTCATTACTAAATTTAAAAAATTCAATACCATTACTTCTCTTCATTTATTGAAATTCTTAATCATGGAATTCAATTTTGCACATTGCATAACACTACATAAATAATGAAGTGCCTTGCCTTTGGTTAAATTCTGCTCAGATACTTCAAATTTCTTTTCCATTTAGAATTCCCATACTTTTCAATACGTAATGCATATTTTGGCCAATTTCAATACTTTTTCAAGGTCTTGAAAACCGATTTTGAAATTCAATACTTTTCTAATACTTTCAATACTGTGTGGGAACCCTGTTACAATCTTCTCTAAAACTATTGTTTTTTTACACTGCGCAGTGCATATCATCTCAAATAAATGGACACTATGCAATGCACACAGCAGTAAGAAAAAATATTAGGTTTCCATTGTTAAGGTAAGCTGGGAGTTAATCAATACATCATCTCACAAATCACTATTATGCACATGCAATCATTATCATCAGCTATTCATGGAGAGATAAAAACTGAAGCAGACATTTAGCAAAGTGTATTTTTATATTACATTGCCCACATACTGACAATATTCTGTTGAACAAACTAAGACCCTCAGACGATTCAGAAAAAATCTTCTACCAAGATTTTAATGGACAAAAATGAAAAAATATTAATTGTTAGTTTTTTTTACCATACACCCATAGACATATTCAGGGTTCCCATACATTTTTTTACACTTTGGCGCCCTTCTGCTTTCGGAGATTTTCGAAAAAAACACCTAAACGCACGTGGCTTTGCGCGGGAATATCTCCGCTCCTGTTCGAAGGATCAGAAGATGCGGCAAGTCTTCTAGTCTGCACTCGAAAAAAAATTTTTGCGTGGGGGGTGCGGTTTTTTGTGAGTGACGTTTTTTTATTCAAACTGTTGAAAAGAACAAAATTTGAATAAACAAATGGCTAAATTTGGAATTTCCATACTTTTTCAATACTTTATGCACATTTTGGCCAATTTCAGTACTTTTTCAAGGTCTTGGAAACCTATTTCACCATTCAATACTTTCAATACTGCATGGGAACCCTGCATATTTTTCTCAGACACAAATCATACCACAATATCACTAGCTATTGCGACAGGTCATGTTTGAAAGCAATCCTAATCATGAAACCAAACAAGTTATAGTTGTTTTTACTTTTGGGAACTACATGACAAAAATGCATGGTATGCCACAATGGAAGTACCTTGCACACACCAATTTAACTGGAATATGACAGTCCATGAAAAAACATGTTACCTTTGCTGTTGCATTGGCTGCTATCTCTGGATTTCCACAAATGTCAACAGTTTCATACACATGTTCATATACCTCACGAACAGCTTGTAAAAATTCGCTCTTTAAAACTGCTTGAAGTTGCTCCAACTTTTGAGTGGGTACCTGACCATTGGCCTATAAAGAAATGTAAGCAGTCTGTTATGGCTGGCATCTTAAAGGAATATAGGTGCAATACTATATTTGTTAGATCGTAAACCATGGCTTATGATTTTTTTTCATCATTTCATGCAGCTTATACTGAAAGGCAGCTTAGAATCAAGGGTACCTTAATTTTTCAATTTCTTTAACTTACGAAAAGGTATAGATCAGGGGTGGGGAACCTGCAGCCCGCATGACCATTTGATATGGCCCGCATCAGTATTTTCATTACCCATTTTAGAGTACAAGATCGCGTCAAACTGAAGCTCCATCTGTAATAATCAGGTACTTAGACAGTAAGTCAGAAGGCTCTATCCCTTAAGACAGTATGTCATAATAAGCCTCTAGCCCTCGTAGTAAGATAAACGTAGAATTTTAAGATAAATCAACTGTTATTTGCAGCCAGCCAGCAATAATCCAAAATTTATATGGCCCGTGATAGTAAATAGGTTCCCCACCCATGGTATAGATGATGCTCAGTCTTTCCTTGACTACATTTTGTTCTTTATTTAATTAGCATGCTAAAGAACTCTGAGAAATACAACATTTTGGTGCCAATGAGAAATTGTAACAGTCATTTTTGAGATGTGTACCCAGAATGCAGGGTTCAGGAGGTTTGGGCAACACAAACAATAAGAATTTCTCCGCTCGACCAGGTAAGCTCTTTATTGCCTGTACTGCATGCTTTACAGCTAGATAACTTCCTGTTGGCACTGTGTGACACTCTGTCACACTCCTTCAACCCTCAGACAAGTTCGTGCCTACAGCCGACTGACCACTGCGCGCATGCCCGATCCAGTGTGGCATTCTCGCTGAACCACTTAGTGCCTCCATTGTAATGGTCGCTTTTTGAAGACGCGAATCCAAAATGCAGGGCGTGTGGGGTTTTAACAGCACAGACAGCACGAGTTTTCCCATTCGACCAGGTACTCTTTATTGCCTGTGCTGCACTGCGCGTTATATAGCTAGATGACTTCCTATTGGCACTGTGTGTCACTTCATCACAAACTCCAGATTTGACATGCCGCAACCAGGTTGTGCAAAAAGTGACAGAGGATTATTGATTAATTTTCTTTTGTAGTTGCTGAACATGGCTGTGTAATAAGCGGAGCCTGAAGCAGAATGCCAGAGCTAGACATTTTGCAAGGAGCCAGAGCTCAGTTTAAAATTTTGAGCTGGAGCTGTGGCTATTTGAGGGGTAGCTTTGGCTCCTAGATGCTAACAGTTTTGCTAATTTACTGAAAGCTAGACTAACTTTTCCAAAAACAGTGCTCTTTACAGCACAACTAAATGCAGTTGTTACCAGTTACGAAACCCTACTGCTTAGTGTAAATGTGTGCATGAGCACAAAACAATCCCCTAATTACATAATTAATTTGTTGTTTTCAGGCCACAACTTTTGAACCAGAAATGCTAGAAAGCCCATAAGAGGCTCAAAAAACTCAGATTCTAGCCTAGTTCACAATACAAAATTGAGCGAAATACTTTGATCTAGTGGTTGGCCAGGTAACCTTAGCCAAAAACTGGCCAAAAACCTATCCCGCTCATGGTGCACTAAACAAAAAACCTGAAACCCAAAACCAAAACAAATTTTTTTTTCAATGCAGACTCGACGACTTGACAAGTGCTTTTAAGGGTTGAACAGCTCTCTAGCACAATCGACTGGCAAATTATGGAGTAGCAAAGTGAAGCAAAAATGGGGTCATTCCATGCCAACTCAACCAGTGCTTCCATGGGCACCATCTCAGATTTTTCTCAAAATTGCACCAAATGTGCCTCCATGGGAGCAATGAAAAATCCCCATGTTTCAGACCAAAATTCCAAGTGGTTTAGATTTTATCGAATTTTGAACTGTAAGGGCCACAACCCATTTTTGCCTTCGTGGATCACCATGCTCATTTTGAAAGGTCTTTGGAAACTCGTAGCTTCATTGTTCTACAAGCTATTAGTCTGAAAATTGGTACACTCGATATTTCTGACCTGCTCTTTCTAAATCTGCAGTTGAAATTGAGCTATGAGGTTTGGATCAAAGTTATAAGCATCTCAAAACTGGATTTTTGTCAGGCAGGGTACATATTTGTCACATTTTCACCACCCGCTGTGAGGCCCCCTCTTGGTCAAGATTTAAGTATTCATCTGGTTCACATTTAGGAAATATTCATAGAGTACGAGCAAAATATCCTGACACAAATGGCAAATAATGGTTTTAGAGGGCACTGAAAATGCTAACAGCTCAAAAAGTGACCCTCAGACCCCCTTGTTCAGGGGGGTAAATGACTGCATAGAAGGGCAAGTCTAGGTTATGGAACTTTTCAGAAGAAAAGAAGTTAATCGTGGAAGTTTGGAGTATCTCTACAGTTCAAATGTTGATGATGCACAAAAATGAAGCATAAGGTATTAACCATAATGATAATGTCCATTGAAATTGTAGCTGCAGTTTTGAAATCCTCACCCCAGAAAACATGGAAATAGACACTTTGTTCATTCAATTTGGTTGAGGAATGATAATTTGAGAACATTTTTCTGGAGAAACAACAAGTGCACAACAGCGCCACTAGTGGCAAAAATCCTTATTTTTGTGAAAAAATTGCTTCTTTTCATCAGCTGAGTAAACAATGAAGTCATTGAGTTGAGATGTTTACATTTACGTCAGGCATACCTAAAGCATATATCTTTGAGTGATGAAAGTTTCATCACTCTGAGAAATCATCTACGCAGTTTTTTACCCCTGTGAGCAAGGAGTCTAAGGGTTACTATTTGAGCTGCTAGCATTTTCAGTGCCCTCTAAAACCATTATTTGTCATTTGTGTCACAATATTTTGCTTGTACTCAATGAATATTTCCGAAATGTCATAATCAGGTGAATAGTTAGATCTTGACCAAGAGGGAGCCTCACAGCGGGTGGTCAAAATGTGACCAATATGTACTCTGCCTGACAAAAATCCACTTTTGAGATGCTTATAACTTTTGATCCAAACCTCATAGCTTAATTCCAACTGCAGATTCAGAAAGAGCAGGCCAGAAATATCTAGAGTATCAATTTTCAAACTAATAGCTTGTACAACAATTAACACTTTGGCACCCGGCTGGTTTTGGGGATTTTCGGCAAAAAAAACACCTAAATGCATGTGGCTTTGCGCAGGAATATCTCCGTTCCTGTTCGCTCTAGCGACTCGGCAAAAGTTTCAAAAAACACATACAGTCTAGTAGATTGCACTCGAAAAAAATTTTTTTCTTGGGGGGTGCGGGTTGGCTGTGAGTGACGTCATAAGTGGAGGACTTTTAGGCCACC
>JGI24021J15306_10003347_pt1 | contig 18001 bp, 12 predicted proteins | sample Ectturendosymbi1_FD_15306 | JGI IMG/M metagenome (IMG submission 15306)
TTTTTGTTTAATGTATAGAAAGGTTAACTATTTCCCTATGACAATCTGGAAAGAGAAAAATGAATAAGGTCATCGATAAAGGTTTTAGTAGCTGCCGCTTTGTTTCAACAATTGTGAAACACCCTGTAAAATTACAGTAGTAACGCCCTAACAATTGACCTGAAGCTCACATAAAAGACAAATGGAAACAAATCTGTTGCTACAAGCGTTACATTTCGCTGAATCCTGTCTCCTATATTTGTCTTTTAAAATCTACTTACATAAATTTTGAATCAAATTTTATATATTTCTTACTATGGCAAAAGATTTAAGCATGACCTTCAGGTGAATGGGATCCGGCTTTAGTTGTAACTGTCTTTGGCTGTGAATGCGTAACACACGTTTTTAAGCATCTGATTTTATCTGCTAGAAAGTTTAACATGTTTTAAAATATTTTGATTCAAAGGAAAGATGTTTTTCACATTTCGTTGAAACGATATTAGCATTTTTGTTCAAAGTGAGCACGAACGGCCGAACGAACTAGGCGCACGCAATAAACGCATGTCACGCAGCGTGAATAGCACGCAGCATATCTCAACCCAACACACATTGTTAACCGTTTCCACGAAGGTGTTTTGACAAAAACGTGAGACGTCAAAATAAACAGGATTCAGCTGGACGGTCCTGCAACCTTCTTTACACTGCGCTTCGCACATACCGTGGGTCAGCACAGGCCCGTCGGCAGGTTTAAGGTTTAGGGGGATACATTTTTAGGGGGGGTATATTTCTTTTACTATATGTTTAAAACAAATTTTTCTGGGCACAACAACATTTGGGGTGCACTGCCCCCGAATACGACACGTGGCTACGGACCAGGGTCAGGACACCAAAATCCGAATGAAGTATTTAAAATCTTTGAGTAGAATGCGCTCAAGGGTGAACCCCAAACATACTAGTACCGAAGTGGACGCACTATAGAATGCGTGACAACACGGATGAAACATTCAAGAAACATGCACAAAGTGCTTTTTATCTGGTAAACAATCTGCAACAAGCAATTCCACCAGTATTTCGGATCAGAATGGCATTTAGGATGAAATTTAANTAACGNTAATGCTTTCCCTGAATANTGATGGAGAACTGCAGTTCATTTNATNGCACAGGTAGCTGCATGAAAGTTGCGTTTGTACGATTCTTCAAAACGGGATANTATGTGCAGTTAAAAATTCTCCTANCTCCCTNAAGTTGCTCCAAATGTGTTTTTTGTCTTTTCAAATNCTTGTCCAACGCAGAACAAAAAATTTTTTTGAGATGAATGGCAATGCACTCAAGATAGCGCAAAACCACCTCATTACTCTGGTAAATTTGACAAAAATAGTTAGAAGTACTGAAAAAAAAAGTTTTTTTGTACATCAAATGTATATTCGTCTCTTCTAGCTCACAATGAAAACAATTATTTCTATTCTCCAAACAAGACATCGTTTAAATCCATGATTTTTGTGTTTCGTCCTAATAAACAGCTATAACAATCACAATTTTTTTAAAAGTTGAAGGCTAAACTAAAATTTCATGTGCTTTCTGCGAATCGAAACAGATAACGGCACCCTCGCCCGCTCTGACCAACAAAGACTCACCATCTTGGTCCTCATCGCCGTCATTTCGCGCAATTGCTGGGAGTGGATCGCGTCTTTGATTTCCCGCAACTGCCGTCGCGTAGGTCTCCACAGCGCTTTCGTCCACCTTCAATATGTGGCGCTTCCTTCCCGAGTTGAATCTCCGCCGACGCTCCTTGGCCGCTTGGATGATATCGTGAAAAATTCGCCGCGCTACCCGAGCCACCGTCCTGTTCACTTCGCCTGAGAAAGCGCGAAATGCAGCGGATTACTAAACAAACTAGAGCGCCAACGCATTGTGCAGTCCACACCCATATTGATGTTGGAAAGGTTTTGAAGAACCTTGCATAAGGCGTGAAAAGCTTTGATCAAGCAGTTTACAGAAAGGCAACATCATGCCTGTTCCATTTCTGTGCATAGCAAAGTGAACCGCACAAGTGTTTTTTTTCAAACGCACTAACGCGTTCACGAACAGCTGTTGTCCACATAAAATGTCTATGGCTAGCAAGGTTGCCAGGTCGTGTCTATATTTCTAAGCAGGGTTGCGGAGTCATGCGGAGTCGTAGATTTTGGGTGGAGTCGGATTTCTAACAACACTGGGAGCTGGAGTCGGATTTTTTGTCCGGCTCCGACTCCGGATGTCCAATCGGATTATTGTTTTAGATCACACTCCTAAATCGGGAATTCCTGTTGAAATGGTACAATTTCTTTTGGAACTTTGGTTGAAACAGACATTTCTTTCACTGCACCACGATTTCCATTGATTTACCCTTTCGATATTGTTGGGACATTTTTGTCCAGAGCCACTAGCCCTCCAATACGGTTACGTTTGTCCCGCATTGAAATCAAGTTGGGATGGGACAATTCAGTACTGAGAGAGGTTAGTTGGTGCTGCTTGTAACATAGATTGATCCGTTACACTGTTTCACGCGTGACTGACCAACGGTGGAGCAACTGTGAGATACTGTTGGGATAAACTGATCCCACAGTACAAGGGTAACAGCCCAATTTCATTCCCTTTATGTTAAGGAGTCGGGAGTCGGATATTTTACCTCCGACTCCGCAACCCAGTTTCTAAGATTTGTGATTATTTTGAAGAGCAATGTCTTAGAAAATATCGCTGTGCTTGTTTCTGATAAACGTGCTTGTTTTATAATTGGGTGTTCATTTTTTAACTATGATGTCATAGAAACATCTCTTTGCATTTTCATTTTCAATATTATCTGTTTGCGAAGTTAAACTAACGAGCTGAAATCAAAAAACAACTGCCGGTGAAATATAAATAACGCTTTTGCAAACAGAATGCTTTGGTTTCTGCTTTGAACTGTCAGTTGTTAAGACTAATATGAACAAGAGCTGAACTTCTGAAAATGCCTGCTCATTAAGTGAAATAATCACTCTATTAACTAACATTGTTTGATTCTTTGCTGTGAAAGATTATTTTCCGTTAGATCCTGTTATATAAGCTTGGCTATATGCAGTGACTTTATCGTGACATCACAAAACTTCATTCACGTGCAATCTGTTGCTTATCCCAATTGCCATTTGCACTGTAAGCAGTATTTGAAATTAAAGTCGATGCTAAAACATGTTTTTTTTTCGAAACGTGCTCATGTTTCGGTCCAAGAAGATGTTAACCCGTGTTATAGCTGCATACAATTAAAACATATTTGATTTACAGCCAGAATTCACGTCTTTCAAATCAGGGGTGTCCATAAACTCCTTTCCAGATATCCCTGTTCCAATTTAGGAGTCGAAGCGGAATTTCTGTTTACCTATTGTTCTTTCGCAAGCAGTTCTGTGACGATGCAGCTAACATCGGCTGTTGAGATGTTCCAAAATTTGATGCCGTGTTTCTTCCCCAGTTATTAGCTGCTGGCAGGGAAAAATGATAAAAAAAGAAAAAGAGGAAAAAAGAGAAAAACGATGAAAAAATTAAAAATTGAAGGACACAATCCCCGTAAAACCACGACATGTTCATCACTACCTGCGAGTGGGGCATCACCAACAGTAGATAGAGATTCCGCCCGCAGCGCCCCCCTGCCTGTCCAGAACAACGTTCGAAGGCGTGGTCATCTCTCACCTTTCGCTGCAGCGATTTGCATTTGCGCCTCTTCAACGTTTTCCCTGACTTTTTCAAGGAGGAATCTGGTTCTGCCCAGTTCGAACTTGGTCGAGCCTTCCATCGCAAACACATCTGCAGCAACGTCTGCAGATCGAAATTTGATGAAGAAGAGGAACAGACAATTTAACATTAGAATTTTTAAGAAAATCTCAGTTAAGCTTTGACTGAGTATTTCTTCAACAAACGAACAGAATGAGACTATTTGACGCCGCCGTTTTAGCGACGACTAATTGGTGTCGACGATTTGGCGCTGAGCTGTTTCAGCGCTAGCGCTTATCTGCTTGATTACTATTACGCACACGGCGTTATCTCTAGCACTGTGTGTTTTTCATTTTGCTCGAATGTTTTACAAGAAAACGACTGTTTTTCTATAGAAGGCAACAAAAGCTGTGCGTGTGTCTTGAGATGAGACTGAGCAACAAACTGTTTTTCTTAACATTGAAAAATATTNCTTTTATTTTCGCGTATAACCACAAATGGCTCAGAATCTCGTTAGCAAGAGGGATAAAATAAAGTTTTCCCACGATGGGTATCTATACGTTTTTGATAAACGCAGAAAAATTGACCCATTGCTACTATTTTGAAGATGCGAATTAAAAAAACGAATTCTAAACATCGCAAAACATTTTGACTCAGAGGCACCAGTTGAAGGTTTGCGAGGTCTAGCTTACAATTACGATATAAATTAAAGTTTTTTCCGATCTTTTCATCCATTTTCATTACACACACTTGTCAACCTTTGCACTGGCGCCAAAACAGTTTAGGACCAAAACAGCTCGGCACCAAATGTCCGGTGCCTAATAGTCGTCGTCAAAACGGCGTGACCAAAATGCACCCCACCCCAAGTAAAAGTTAATTGGGATAATTTCGGGGTAACTTTCAACCTCAGCTGATGTCATCAGAAGAAGCCCATCCTCCGTAAAGCGAACAAATAAAATAGTTTTGCATCAGTTCAAATGCGCGGTTTCGATACGAGCTTTGAAAAAAAGCCGCAGGTTCCTGATGTACCACAATTTCATACGCCGTGTGAAACATTCTCAATGCGCCAAAAGGTGTATCTTCGTTATTATAAAAATGGCACTTCGGTCTGAAACTTGATTTAAATTTTAGAAATAAGGAAAAATGATATTTGTGTTCCAAGACATCTTTCCTGCCCAATTGACCACTTTAATTTAACGTGTTTGTGCCCAGAATGTGAAACTAGCAATTTTCATGTGAAAAAATGTTGTTCAAGATATCAAAATTTGGGGAAACTTTTCTCTTGAATCCTGCGGTTTCTTGAACACTGGCAAAACGTAAATAAATAAAAGCGACCAAACGTTTCAACAAAATAAAACCTTGATATTGTGGTTGCACGTAAACTGCTCATGTGCTAAATATGCGTGCCTCAACTTTTCAACTGCCTGACTCGATTTCAGAGCCTATAAGCCAGTTGTAGCCAGGAAAGCTCAAGCAAGCTTTACATCTCACTGTTAGAAAGGCTTTATTGTTCGGTTTAGTCGTGATGGCTGGTTTACATTGCAGTTACAGAGTGATTAGACAGACGCTGACTAACCACCACCCGCAGTGTTTCTTCTTTTTTTATTACACTCCGGTGGCTGTGGTAGGTCTGCGTTTACGTGGAAAGATCCGGTAAGAGGCAATTTATGAGTGTTAGTCGTAAGCGAAGGTTTGTTTCCAGCATTATAAACTTCCCTCGTTTCATGATACTTTCAGCCCTTCAACTGATCCAGACCAATGAAATTACGTTTGGCCAGAGTCGGTGTATTAGGCAAGCAACACATGACAGATACTATTGGTATTGGTAAGACCGAAGCGAGGTTTAAAGACGCTCATTTACGAAACTAAATTTTCTCAAGATCTATCAAGGTTGTGATATCGTTTTTCTACCACTTTTTAGCAATAAATTTGGTACCGTTAATGACTATGTTTGTGTGTCACTAACCCGCAACCCACTCTATTGATTTGATTGCTGGCTTTGACCTTGACAAAGCTCTACTTTAAATGTGCTCCACTCGGCGTTCTTGCACGGCCTGCAGTGCAGCCCCTTGCTTTACGGCCAGAACGCCGTTAAGAGTGATAAAAAGCGTACAGTGCGTTTGTCAGGTTGCTTACAAGACCCTTTCAACATGAAGAAGGGTCTTCACCCCAAAAATCACAGGGCTCCCCAATTACAACAGAAGTTTGAACAAATCCCCTGTGAAACAGCGTCATGGGCGTCGGAAGGCTTTTTCCAGGGAAAGGCCACTAGTGGATTTTTCCAAAGGTTTTTGTGGGGGGTGCCAAAAGTGGTGAAATTTGTTTTTTCCCACTCGAAATTTAGAAAACAACTGATTTTGCTAAAATTTTCAAAATCCAAGGGGCAAGGCACCCCCTTCCGACGCTATTGAACAGGGACAGAAACATTAAAACCATAGACAGCAAAAATTTATTGGATTAAAAAATCAATCAAAAAAAAAATTAATAAACACAGGAAAAATATGTCTCATGCAAAAGTGATCACCAACACATTTTCGTCCATCTTTCAAAAATATTTTACAACTTTTGCATAAAACGTTGACATAACACTTCAGACATATTATTCTACACTTTTTTCAATCACTGAAAAAAATCATAAATTTCAAATTCAAAAGTTACAATTTACAAATTTCATCAGTTTTGTTGATCTAAATGGAAGAGCTCTTGTTCAGGCTATTGCAAAGATTTTTCGCAAACTTTTTCGTTGGGGCAGGAAAGTTGTCCTTCTCACCCCAGACTATGAACAAACCATATTTTTAGACGTCAGGCCCGGGTCAATGCGACCCACCCCCGGTCGGAGGGCTCAGGAGGAAGGGAGACATTGCTTTCGGGGCATGTTGTACTTTCCTTCTTGGTAGCGACGCCACCACCGCACACAATAATGGCGTGAGTCAGTGAACACCTGGCACGTTAGAAATGCCCCTAAAGTTCAACAGAAATATCATCGACTGCGGAGGAGGATATATGACATCGAGATGCCTGTACCTTCAAACAAGCCCGTAGCCCTGGTGGCATTCGGGGGCAGTGACGCACCCCAGTTTTTTGTCAAAATTTTGTTGTGCACAGAAAAATTTGTTTCAAACATGTAAATAAAACAAATCTTGCCCCTTAAAATGTATCTTGCCCCCTTCCCAACCTTAAAACCTGATCACGGACCTGCCTTTAAAAGTACTGCACGTCATGCTCGAAAGCAATGCCTACGTTAATGAGCTTAAATAAAATAATAAAAAACGCTCAAGCAAACGCGTTGCGTGAAAGATTTCGTTAGTAATGTTAGTTGCCCAGTGAAGTGGTGTTGACAATTTCCAGGTATAGTTTTCGGTTGCTCGAAATTCTTCGCTATTGAGTTTGCTTTCAATTTGGCAGCTTGGAGAACTGGAAGAACTTGCAAAATAAAAGTACCTTCAAACCCGCCAATCTCCTGTTGTTTGTCGGCTTTTTTTGCTTTTTCCTCAGACAACATATGTTCTCTGTCTCGCAAGCTCTTAACGATCACGTACTTCTCGAATATTCTTTTGTAGAGCGGTAGGCGATCCTCTCTGAAATACAGCAAGTGCAAAATAATCGTACGTTCATTGCTGATACAGTATTTTCATGATAATCTTCAACAGGGTATGACTTGCAGTGAACTTCTTGTTTTTCTTGTCATTGTTGTGCGAATGGAACCGAATACAAAAATCTCAGTTATTTTTATAAGCCACCTACGACCCAACACAGTCTGACAAATCAATTTTGAAAATTGTGGCTATTGGCGATTTCTTCGTTGATTTAGTGATTTCCACTGTGCTAAACAGACAGACATTAAGCATCATGAGTTTTTTTTCGGCTAAAACTCACCTTATTATGCAATAGTGTTTGAGTATGTCGACAACGTGGTGTTCGTAGTTTAGCTTCTCCTCTTGAGGCGGATCTTCCGTTTCTTTTAGAGAACTGTAAGAGTTCTTTGAAATTGATGATCAACACAGAAATCGTTCGCCGACAAAAACAATTTGCGAGACAGCCGGTTGCCGCCAGGATTTGTGACAAAACGAAAATAGAAGCTAATGCGAGCCAACAGTGAACACCAGTTATCAGTCAGTACTTTTTCAGAGACGCCGTTGTGATGCAATCCGGCAAAGATCAAAAGTGAAACTCTTTCTTTTGTGCAAGTTAGCTGGGAAAACAGAGGGCTCATTCTTAATGCATCCTTGAGCTGGATGTGCCTGAGATTCTGCAGTATGTTTAATTAAAGGAATGCCTCATGTTAATGATCTAAAACTATCTTAGAATCGCAGGTATTCGCGTTGTTACGAACTCTTTCGAATTGAATAAAATAAAGGTTTGCGTTTTACGTTACAAAACAAAATTATTGCTTTCTTGCAATAAAATCCTCGCGGCAAGTTGAAAACGATGTCCTTAAAAGTTTTTATCTCTCTGGCAAATGACTGTTGCAGGGACGTAACGAGGTTTGATGGCGCCCGAGGCAAGAAGCAAGTTTGGTGCCCCATGTTCGAACCTGAAGTCTTTCGGAAGCAAATGTACTGCATTGAAGAAAATATTTGTGACATTGTTGGAACTTTTCGGCGCCCTCCACAGTCATTCGGCGCCCTCGTAGTGACTCGGCGCCCGGGAATTGTGACCCCCTTTGCCCCCTTGTTGCATCCCTGTTTGTTGTTAAAACTGTTCTTCTGCAACTACTCCAGAAAGTGTTCTTATCAACAAAACTTTGCAAACGAACTGTTTTTTATGTTTCAAAAGTTAAAATTTGCCTCGGTCGATTCCCCTGAAATAAACGTGCAAATGCTGGTTATTTGTAGCTGCAAGTATTTGCACTTTTCTCAAACTTGATGGGCGCTGCTCAGCTACCCCATGTAAGCAAAAGCCGAATGGTGCATGGCGCTCACCTGTTTCTTGCTGTGGACAAAAAGGCATGCATTCTTTTCTTAGCTTCTATTTTTTCTCGTATTTTCTCGGAAGAAATGGCAAAGGGTGCCTTTATTTCGCGTTTACGTGCCAACGTCAAGTTGCTATCGGATTTAGAAAAAACCTGAGAAAAAATAGAAAAGAGTAAAAACGTAATGGTCCTTGACTTGACAAGAGTTGAGTTGCACATCCCGGAATTATAAAACCTGTCTTAACTTACTCCGGCTCAATCAAATTCGGGAATAATAAATGAACCTACTTAATTATTGGCGATAACTCATACATCACCAGGCGAAATTGTACGCTTCAAGTGTGGAATGCTATCGCGGGTTTGGAATGCTATACAAAGATATTAACGCAAGAAACGTTAAAAGTTTTTCTCAGCTACATATTATGCATCTACCGAGCCACATAGAGTAGGTCAGATTTTGTAGGAGGCTGCCTTAGTTCGATTTTCAGTTTACTGTTGCAAACCGTCGCGGAGCGTTCGCCTCTCGGCCGGGTCTTACCAAGACCTTGTAAACTGGTACTGCAGCCTTCTTACCAGGGGCACGGTGTGTGGAAGAGCTGTAGGGAACACAACCAGAGCACAAACACAAACCGGAAATTGTACAAAACTCAGTCGTGGCGCTACAAGATCAATGTAGTTATACAGCGCCAAAAACAAACCACCATATTAAAAAAAACAACCTAAATTGAAGAGCTTTTGTTCAGGCTATTGCAAAGAAAGACAAAAGAGGCGTCTGCTGTTGGAGGTATGGTTAAAGTATCTATTTCACTCTTTTTGCATAGATTTACGTGGAAATACAACAGTTCCTTATAGCAAACGTGAAAAGTTTTTGCAAGTTTCAGTCGCAGTTTGGCGGTGATGTTCGATTTTGCACTTAGTAGCGATACGCGTTGCAAGAGTACAACGTCTGCATTCAGAGGGAAAGGTCTGTAAGTCTACATTCCGTCATAGGCAAACAACAACGTTCAATGTTCGGGCATATTAAATAAAGCAAACCTTGTGTTTTGCAGTCAGAGAAGCGACCAACGTTTCCGGATTGTCTCTCATAGACACAAGTTTCCTCGCCGATGCTATGCTGGAGAAACTCACGCTCTGTAATGAAATGATTGTTTTTTTTACCCGGGTAAAACTATGTTATATAACGTCACAATCGAATGAATATCACTTCGCGCATTCGTACAGATCTGTTATTTTCTTTCAAATTTGCCTGACGCTTGCCCTTCAGCGTTTCAGGGGAGGCTACTGAAATTTACGGTTAACTGACTGTTTCAGACTGCTTGGCAGTGATAAAGAGCATAAACTTACTTCATATTTCAGAACTCTGCCAGTCTGACTCAAATAAAACTTATCGCCAGCTTATTGTCAAGCTTAGGTATTCCAAAAGAATACCGATTCTAAAGATATAACTTCGTATCTTGTAGCAGCTGGACGCCCGAACGTACACAGTTTGATGTTGTAGGAGTATGTTACTCCCGTAAGAATTATAGTGCAACTGTTGACGTCACAACAGTTGTCTTGATTTAGCATCTCTTGTAACCCGCAATTTTTCTGCGTCACTGTAACACAATCCAAAGCAATTTTATGGTTGTATTGTGTACAGTCCAAGTGCGAACGTATCACGACGACATATTGTTCGAAGGTAACGACGGCGCGCTCAAAAAGCCACACTGAACTTACCGAGACTTTAGGCCCGAATGCAGTCGCGTATGTCGTGTTTCGTTTGTCAAGGTGACTTGCTTCTGGTTCCTGTAATGCACGAAAGAACTCTGCTGCAACCCACCGTTTTCACAACACCAACAACGAACTTCAAGGAAATCTGAGCACTTTTGACTCTTTGGAAAGTATACGAGTTTGTCGAGGCGCCCGGTTTATTTGTTGTATCATCTTTTTGGCACAAGTGCTAAAACGCTTTCAAAGTTGTTTGCTCACAAAAGAATACTCAAGAAATGATTGACGAATGTTTCACTGTAGCAATATTTACCACAGGAATAAGTTCATTTTTCTGGACGAATTCGCACCCTGCAGCACCAGATCTGAACGTGGGACACAAATGACGTGTGCAGAGAAGCACAAGCTTTTCGCCCAATAAAAATAATTTTTTTCCCAGCAACCAAGCAGTTGTTGTTCCAAAATTGACATTATATGGATTACAATTGCAACTGGCCATCACCTCTCATTTTTTACCCAACTGTTAACACATGTAACTGACAGCTGACATATCTTGGCCAGCACAGTGATAAATGCCCTCAACTTCATATGCTTACGCATTGGTTACTACATTAAAGACTTCACGATATTTTTTGCCAAACAAAGCCCAGTTTCCAAATTTTCTATGACAGAGGTTCTCAACCTTCCCAACATCGGTTACCCCTATTCCCTAAGATATTGGCTTCAGGGACCCTCGTCTGCGGTTATGTCATTTGTCAAAGTGGTGGTCGTTGTTGTTCGTGCACCTTTGGTTTGAAAAACATACATTGGTATTCTTTCAGGGCGATCCCAGATTTTTTATAGGGGTCCCATTAAGAACCACTGTAGTGTACTCTTCTACAGAGAATGCAGTACGTGTTGTTTATTTGCAATTGCCAGTTATCTCTCATACCGCTACCTGTCGTGCGACCCGCAATGGCGCACTGGCATGACAACTTCGGTCGACAGTTTTAGCTGCTGCCAAAACTGAATCGCAGCTGCGTGTACAGAATGTGATTTGCAGACTATCGCGATGTTTAAATAAGAATCCGGTTTGACAGAACGAGGGTCGCCCCCAGACAGCTTCCATAAGAAATTGGCTTTTCTCCTCTACGGCGACCAAGGATGCATAGTTACATAGCCCCCAACAAAGGCGGGGACACTAAACGTTTTTCTTTAAAAACACTCTGTTGTGACCAGTGTCGTAACTAGGGGTATTAACCAGAGGGGAAACTTAACTAAAAGGGGCCCACTGGCCACTGCAGGGGCAGNGGCGTAGCCAGCCGAGATTATTTGGCGGGCCAAATCGTTTGACTTCAAGCGAGCAACAGTATTTTGTTTGGAACACCGCCTCTCAAAGCACAAAATGACAATATATGCTAAAAAATTGGGAGGCATGGAGCCCTTAGCCCCATGGCTAGACCTATGTGTAGGAGGTCCACTGGCCAACACTCAGAAAAAAATTAAGAAATGATGATGAATCCGGATGTAGATGGCTACACTAAAACCGTAATTCACCGAAAAATACTCACCAAAACGCAAAAATAGCAACCTACTAAAACCAAAAGATTACTTAAAATGATGTATAAGCTAAGTGGGGGCCCTGTGTTTACATTCAGTTTTCCAGGGGGGAGATTCTCCCCTCTGACCTCCCGTCAGTTACGCCACGGGCAGTGACCAGATCTCTACCTAAGTCGATGGAGCGTTCTTTGGATAGAGGTTTAGAACTTCTGTCGGGTCAAATCGAGAATTAAAAATTGATGCTTACAATCATCTTGCCAAACACCTGCGTTTGCCAATGGAGTAACATTTCGGAAGCAGGGTCAGTTGAAACACATTACTCAATTGAGAGTTGATTTCTGTGTTGTCTCTGAAACTGCCTTTCGCAGTAGGGTAGCAATTACAAATGAAATATTTATGTGCTGTGAACGCAGAAAAGAAAACTAACTAACGTCAGAAGTCCTTGTGGTTATATCGAAGCTTTTATTCTTGTCATCGACTGCTCCTGCAACATCTTCGTGCGGTTCTTCTTTTTTTCTGTTAATCGTAAAAGCAACAGATTTTGTAACTGACATCCAAATTTTCAATGATTTGTGAACTTGCTGTTTTTGTAGAAAGGCAATATTAGATTTTAAACAACGAAGAACATTTGTACTGTTTGACAGTCTAACAATTTTGAGCAAAACATTTTGCTGTATCCCTGTCATAAAAGCAAAATACTCGAACAAGAAACCTTTAAACGGCATGAAAACAGAGTGTAGCAATCATATCCCCAATCTGCAAAAATCGTCATTGTCAATAGAAACACACATTGTGACGAAGTGTGACTTATGCTTGAATCAACGGATGATGGGATTGTATTTTTTGAATCTTGATTAATATTTTATTCACTGAAAACTGCATTCGGGTCTTCACTGAAGACAGGCTTTCACGGACCATTGCACTCTTACTAGTGATTGCGGTCGTCTGTAACTACAACCAGTTCTTGGGGAAAAAGCACGTCCCTGTCCCGTGTAATCAGATGTAACCTATACAAACCATACACATTTTACACATGCTCTTAGTCAAGTACGTGAACAAAACACCTGCATCTGCAGTGTGAACAATGGCAAGATTTCCGTAATGAGTGATATACTATCATGCAATTTAACGGAGCATATTATTAGAAAAGTTAGCAGGTTTATGGTCCTAATCCAACGGGAGGTGGGTTTACTTGTACACGTTTTTCAAAGTCAAATGAACTCTAGCTAATATAAGATATCCATTGCATACACTCAATAACGACCCTGGTTTAGACCACGGCTGCTATTAAGGTGATTTTGGGTGGAGGTTCAGGTTGCAGCAGCACTGGGCATCTAATTATTAACTTACACGCAAGTAAATCGCTTTGTCTTTTTAGAAGAAATGTCATTTCTAAGTTGTATAGAGTAAAGTTCAACACTGTATCGTATTTAAAAAGTTCTCTGTTTTCTAATATTTTTTGTTGCTGATACGTTTTTGGCCTGATGAATTGAGTAAGATCTCGATGAAGCCGGCCAAGCCTACCACATAAAGATTGCGTACGAATGGGTTTTAATACAAGTCTTAAAACAACATTTCTGTTGGCGAGTCCGTCGATTAAAGGTTATTGTTGTCTACAATACTTGGATAAGAATAACCTTTCAAGTTAAGACGAGTGCATCAAACACAGTGCGTTTGTGTAATGAGCAGCTTAAAGCTGCATGGTTCAAACGAACTCCGTTAAAACTGAAATTATCCCAGATTTTGGACAGCATACCCTGTCGCTTTTGAAAATAAACGAAAATAGAAGTGGAATTTATTTTCACAGCAAAACCCTAATCAACTTTCAAATGAAAACATTATATCAAATCAAAACAAAATGTATTCATCTGGAAGTGACCATTAAACTAGTGCAGGAGCGGCGGCAGTTATATCGACTTTGACTTGAGAGGTGAAGCAAAAACACTTGTTTCAAAATTTTAAATGTCTGAAAGTAGCAAAAAAATCACTTGCTCAAAGTTAAATGACCGCTTGGTCCTCCCAAGATAAGATAGATATCTTGCATTCCTCGGGTTTACCAGGAATTTATAAACCGCAGTCATAGACGTAAGCTAGTTATCTTGAGAAGCAATGTTAGCATATCAAACAAAATTAAGGAAAAAACGCTTTGAAAATAAACAGCGCAAGAGGTTGAGCCCGCGTTTCGCTGATGACAAAATAAATTGCGAGGTGAAAACAAGGGCATGCCCAACTCGCAATTCGTTTTCTGCGGAGTTTGACAGCAGAAAACTTAGGAGAAAGGCTTTTCTGTTCAAGATAAGTCTTTCCGTAAACGTTATCTTTTGTACTGTTCCGTAACAGTAAACTGCCATACGTCCGATGCCAGACGCGCAGATAGTTGATAGGTTGTCAAATAAAGTGCGAGACAATGAGTCGCTTCGCTCAGGAACAACTTGTAGTTGCGATACGCGCTCGATATTGGACATTTCTTGATGCAAAAAAAACATTTCTTCCAAAATTGCAGTCTTTAATCGGTATACTCACAAAAAATCATCACAAGCGTCGTCGTTTTCTTCCGACCCAATTTGTGCGTCTGCAAAATCAAAGGTGTTTTCGAAATCCGACCCTCAAGCAAAAGCAAAGCCATTTTATGTAAAGTATATACTGCTGCTGTTTATGGAAAAGGCCAACTTCTGTTGGTAAGAAACGGTCAGTTTGCTTTGATCTCAAGAACTTCGCTTCTGCTGCAGCGCCACTATTCGAAATACCTTCTATGGGAGAAGCACATTCAAAATTTTTGGTTATCATCTTCAACTTGGACACCTTGACATCCGACGCTTTCCAAAATCGTTTGTTTCATGCAGGTTTTACTCCTTGTTGCTTAACTAACCAGGTGAACAAATGAGTTCCACAGACTTGCTTCGTTTTCAATGATATTTATTCAGCTTCACACAAAATAATAATCATTCAATCACATTCAGTGAAACCTGGAGATTTTTTCAAACGTTTTACCTTAACAATGACTCAGTTTTCATGAAATCAAAAAATATGTTTGTTTCGGTGAGGAATTTCTTGTTTTTAGTGGAAAATGGTCGCTTTGAAAATCTGTCCCAGTTGAATGTATGAGCCAGCATAAATTTCTAATGGGTGTCCGTTAGGAGTCATTATAATATTTTAATAGACAGAGGGGCCTCAAATAAAGTGTGTTCTTAACTAAAAGCGCCAAAACATTGCTAAAAAGGTAAAAGTATGTTTACTATGGGTAAATTTTTATAAACTAATCATAAAAGGTGCAGTGAGCGAGAAAAACATTTGAGGGCAACTGTTGGTTAAAACTAATTTAAAGCTATTTTTCATTCAGTCTGTCAGAGGTGCCGTAAATAATTCGGTTGCATCAAGGGTTGATTTGTTACTTGTTTTATTCGTGTTTTTAACCAAGTACATAGTTTAGCAAAGGAAAAGCATTTAGTCAAATTTCCAAGCATCACACCATCTCTTCTACCAGACTCCCAGCAGCGCTACTGAACTTCAGTTCCTACAGCAGCAGTCAAAGCCAAACCACGGATCACCTGGAAAAGGTCGAGCTTCGCTCGATGCTGTTTCCGGATCCGGCAAAGCCAGCAAGCTTGAAGTTGAAGAACGCGGACTAAGGGAAGGCGATGTTTTTCCACTCCGTTTGGTGTCATGCTTGATTGCTCTCATCTTCTGCCTTTGTCTCTGCCTCCGTGACTTGCGATCTGTAGCAGAGCAGAGTTTTGCTTCTGACCTTAAACTTGAGCACCAAGGCATTGCTCTATTTTCCCAGAAATGCCTAAATGCAGGCCCATAAAGAGGATGATGAGCTTAATGAAGCAAAAATTGCTATCTGTAAAGTCTCTCTCTCTGTCAATCTCACACTTTAAAAAAAAGACGAAGAGATCGAATCGAAACATGGAGTAGAAAACTGAGCGTTTTTGCTGTTTTTTGCATTGAATGCCTACAAGCAAGTCTACTTTAAATAACCGCAATGCTCTTGAGTTTAAAATGCAATCTGACAAAAGAAAATAAGTTGAATTATGTCTCGCACAGACAAATGAAGCTCAGAATACATTGTTTTTATGCAAGATACTTGCTTACCAATGCATAATCTTCTACGATCTGTTGCTATATTTGAGTGGCTTAAGAAAATTTTACTCGAATTACTTGCATGGCTCACGCATAAAATTCACTGTAACATTTGTAGTTTTCAGCCTCCGTTATTCTGTAACATACAGTGTTTTTTGGGGGAATCGCACTGGCAGGTTAGGAATGTATCTCCTTCATCCATACATTAATTTTTGTCTCCAAGTATATCCAAATTAGCTTACGGCATCAGTCACCGAAAACACCATCCTGTTGAGTTTACAACCCCGTATCAGGTAATTTTATTGTCATAGATAGGTCCATGCCTTGACCGCTTAAGTAAAATCATCCAAATGCATCTATTGGTGACGCAAAAAAATATCAGAGAAAATTCTATCAAGAAAGAAATTTTCTGTCGTGCAATTGGTTTACCATAAAATTTTGAAATAATGATGACTAAACTGATGTAAGGTGCTGCGTTATCAACGTTTTGTTACATTCTGTTGCAAACTTGAACCTAACCTGCAAGTTAATCAGCTTCAATCAAACTCTTTTTCAAGGCTTTTCGTTATATTTTTTAGTAACTTAGTGGACGTAAGATACAAACAAAGAGAGATTCATTAACCTCATATTGTGCGAATATTCCTGGGAGTCTCAGGAAAGTTGCGAAAAAACATTACTCGATAACAGTCTCGCCAGGCTGTGTCCTTGCCTGAGTAAAAATCACCGATTAAAACACTGCCAATGGACTCAAAGTTATTGTTGCACCCGCTGACTACATCGAATATTAAAGTGTGATCTAAATGCCAAGAACTTTTTCTTTTTCTCCCTTTGAAAAAAATCATTCATTTAAAAAAAATCTTCTACGCTTCACGCTTTCCTAGCAGGACCTATTTCAATAAAGTACTCGTTAACCTGAACAAGCTGAAGCTTTTCGTCAGGAACTAGTCATGCAGTGTTTCTTTGCCAAATACATTACTCTGTAACCTGAGAATAGAAATTGGTTCAACCGTCAAAGCTATCGTGGCCCGTTGGTTCTGAAGTCAAGGGACATTTATCTGTTCGAACCCAGATAAGACATCAAATATTAATACATTAAGCCTTCTGTTTCTCAACGGTAGTTGTTCAACCGTATCGAAGCACGTGGGAAGTGAAGGATTATGATTCCTCAACTAAAGGTGCTTAGTGCATATTTCTTGTTGAAAATTGTTTGATGTATATTACTCTATCAACTTTTTCAGCTTTTTATGATTACTGTTACCTCAGTAGACCTTGCCCCCGATATCACTAGCACATGATGGCAGCAACGTCTCGCTTGTCGACAAGGTGATGTTTACTTTTTGGAAAAGGGTCTTAATTTGTGTTTTTAAGATTTTATGACTTCTCAGTCATGTTGCTTTTATTGTTCTCGTCTTGTTGTTTTCAATTTTGTTCTTTCATTTTCTCATGACATCTCGCTCTTGTTGCTTTTCAAATTTCAGCCTAAATAAAAAACACCCTCAACTTTGATTTTATTTAAAGCTGAGCCCAAGAAAGGGTTAGCGCGTGGCCAAAGAGAGGCGTCTTGCTTAATTTCTCGCGTCTTGCTTAATTTGTGATCGTTTAAATTTGTGTGTGCCACAAAAAAATTTGCCTAACGCCGTTAAAGCTCTGCTACCACCTTGCCAAACGCCATAGATTCGGAATTGTAATGCAACGCGAAGCTCTAGAGGCGGATACTGAAGCATTAGGTCATGACCCCTGATTTGGCTGGCACATGATGGCAACAACCTCTCGCTTGCCGCTTAGGTTGCGTTTACTTTTTGGAAAGCTATGAATACTACCGCACATGGGCGTCGGAAGGATTTTTTCTAGAGGGGGTAATAGTCGATTTTTTCAGGGGGTGGCCAAAAAGATTTCTTCCAGGGGGGAAACAATGCTGAAGTTTCATTGTATCAACTCCGAAAATAGGAGAAAAACATTTTTCTACTAAAAATTTAACAGCAAAATATTATCAAAATCCAAGGAGGCCTCGGTGCCAGGGGCGAATAGAGTGGGGCAAGGGGGGCGCAATTCCCCGGGCGCTGA
>JGI24021J15306_10003348_pt1 | contig 18001 bp, 12 predicted proteins | sample Ectturendosymbi1_FD_15306 | JGI IMG/M metagenome (IMG submission 15306)
TAATTAGATAATTAATTAATTTGTTTATTTTAGATCATAACTTTTGAACCAGAAACACTAGAAAGTCAATCAAAGGCTCAAAAGACTCGGACTCGAGTCTAGTTTCCAATGAAAACTTCACCGAAACACTTTGGCTTAGCGGTTGGGCCCTAGGCCAGGCAACATGAGCCAAAATGACCCCATAACTGCTTCACTTATGATGTCAGTCACAAAAAATCTGCACCCCCCAACCAAAAATTTTTTTTCGAGTGCAATCTACTAGACAGGCCGATCTGTTTGAGTCCTTGAACAGCTCTCTAGCGCAATCGGCGGAGGAGCTAGTGCGTTGGTAAGGCAACCGAAAACTGTTGTTTTTTAGGCCGAAATCGAAGTACGAATATATCATACGCCGGTTCTCAAAGTGTTAAGCAAACTAGGCAGCTGCCTAGGCTGCTGGGTCAGAAAGGGTCCCAGAAAAGGATCAAAAACACAGTGTGGTTTTTAAAGTGACGAACGTACACCAAGTACAAGTAAATGAACATGATTAAAGTGAATGGAGCACACATTCACAAAGTATGAGTGTGAGAAGATAGTGATATTATACAATTTCAGGTTTGCTGCGGAAGGGTTACTATTTTTCCTATTACTGTCAATTTCATGGATACTAGGTAAGCTATGTCGCAATTTGTCATAAATTTTGTTCATCTAATTGACTTTTCTAATGCACAATAAACATGCATTTACTTTTCTACTACTTTCCGTAATGTATAACATGATGATATGTAGAGTGAAACTTCGTATAGGAGGGATGGGCTCTGGAAGGGATCATGCCTAGAGTGCTTAAAAGTCTATCAATGGTGTGCTGTCAGGGCCAGCAAAGGATGCCCTGTAGGCTGTACTTTATCAAGTTCACTTCAAAATTTTAAGGTTACCATTTCTGTTCTATTTATTGATTTTTCCTAGCTGCACCGCTTTTCACCAGAGTAGGTTTACATCCAAACAAACAAATCCCAGCTGGTATGTACCATAACCAACATGGTGGTGTTCGTGAATGTCAAGAGGTTTGTTGTGCATGTGGAACTTCGTCGACTGCTAGGACACTAGACTCAACTATTACAGTGGGCCGGCTGTAACAAAGCTTTGAGGCCTGTGCTAGAGTTTTGTTTACATGAATGCTGAAATGCCTATAACTTATCTAGATAATATTTTTATGAATTTGGTGTTCAAATACACTCTGTATTCATCTACTAAATTAGCTTGACGTAAAAATTGTTCTTATCTACACCGTGTGTACGGCGGAAAAGTGTCTTTTTCAAGGAGGGTGCTAGAATGAACTTTTGCCTTAGATGCACTGGCAATTTTGAAATGTGCAAAGAGGATGTTGTTTCTGTTTATGTTGACATGTTTTTATTTGTGTTTGCCAAGTACAGTCTCTAGGCAGTTTTGCAAAAGGGTTATGCCACGGTTACTTAAACAGGATGGTGTCATCATACAAGCAAGCACTTCTTTTAAACTATGAGGGGGTGCTGGAATGGCTTGCTCCTGCTCTGTCTGATTCCCATACCGACCCAACATGTCAGTAGTCTTACTATGCACATAAGTACATCAATTATTTTGTAAACAATAGGTTGTGGTTAGTACTGTCAAAACACCTTGAGCAATCCCAAAATGATTAATGGGAGACTATTAAGCATTCAAAATATCATTGTCAGGTTTGAAGTAGATGCAGAATACAAAAGTTGATGCAAGTAACTGCTGTAATTTATACCTAGAAATTTCTGTGTGTATATATTTTCAGGTGAAAGCTTAACATTTAGGGAATGAAAGAACTACTTCATTGGCTTGGAAAAATCACATGTTCAACACTTAAAATGTTGACATGCACACACCCATTTCAAGCTAAAGTTACATGTGTGTTTCATCATACATAAAACTTACATGAAGAAAACAGTTAGATTTGTGTGTAGAGCATCACCATGTAGCTCAAGCATTTTATTCAGAACTTGAGGTGGTAACACTCTTGTATTTCAACAGATTTAGTGCTTGTTGTCTTCATCAGAATATTAGATCAATAGTAGCTTTATTTTTTATATTCATTATAATGAAGTTAAATGTGCCATTACCTACAATGAAAATTATCTGTAGTTTTGTAGCATAGAAAATTGCTTACAGTTTATCTGATTTGCTTGTACCTACCATTAAATAACTTCCTGCTAAGAATGAAGTGCCAAGCAAGCACAAGGACAGAAATAACAGATTGATTACATTTTTACAATACATGTATGTGATGGTGTGATTTTTAAAATGTTTTGATGTGCTGTTCACCTATATAAGAAACCTTGAATTTATTACAGGAAAAATGCAACCAAGAATTCACTACTGTCAAGGCAAGAGCGACAAGTTTTTCTGAGTTAAACAAGTGTGCTGCAAACAGTTTGAACATTTTGCAGCCACAAATGAATTGCATCGAAGCAGCCTTACTTGAAAAAGGATTCTTCATTTCAAAGAGTTTTGATTTGCCTGATGCCAGTGAACATGGTAATGTCATTTTATTCTTAAGCAAATTGATTTGTGTCATATTTTGTGTTGCAATTTTACCTTGCTGCATGTTTATATCAACAGTCAATTGTTTTGTTTAGGTGAGGCAATAAAACCTTTGGAAAATGAACTTCGCAACATAGAAAATGTCAAAACAAATACTGTTGAGAAAAGTTTGGTTCGCAATGAAATAGCGAAACCAAATCATTTTGATGGAATGGAAAATTCGACAGAAGGTTAGAAATGTATACAAGTGTTGACCTGAAAATCTTTAGCTAAGAACTGTCGAAGATTTAGTCGGATATTTGCAAGGTGTTCAGTACTGGCAACTGTCGTTTGCTCAATTGGACTGGTTGTTTAGTTTCATCAGTGATCAGGCTTCCACAACCTGCTTCTTTGTCTTGCACTTCATCATTTTCAAACTCGGCTCATGTGTGGTTTCTTTAGGGCTGTTTAACTTGACTTGGATGCAATTGCCGTACCTGTTTTAGTGCTCTCAGAAACGAGGAATTACGTTCACGTAATTTGAAGAATGCCTTTTGTTGCCGATGCAAAGCGTAGAAATGCAGATTGACATTTATTTGTTAATAATTTAGAGACACCTTTTAGCTGTCTTAAAGCTACCGACTGATTGTAGTGGACCAAGCCCTGTGCAGTGTGCATCATTAATAGGCAGCTTGATATAAAACTTACGCAGTTTTATTTGAAATATTGCAAAGGATTTTCACTCACGGTAATATTGCACATGAAATCACGTTCTGCGAAGCAAGATCGATCACATGCGGAACAGACGAAAACCTAACAAATATTATTCCGATCTATCCAAAAACGGATAGAATATGTCTATTGAAAGAAATCCTTTCTCAGCACAGAATCGACACTAAGATCTTACAGAGTATATATTTCGCCTACAAAGTAGGCATCATCAGCTCTTATTCAAATAGAATCTAGAATATGCTGTTTGATGCTATAACCGTACAATAAACGGTAGGATTACCCTTGTGCATTGCAGTAAACCAGATAAGAAGCCCCCAACTCCCTTCCATTTTTGTTGATGCGAAGCAACCTTGTCACAGCTTGCAGTCGCCTGCTAGACCAGATTTATCTGGCAGCAAAGTAATCGAAGAAGCGCAGTCATCATACTTCGATCCTGTTACTACCCCTGGTGGAAAAGGTAATTTTAGTCAGCGTGTGGCTTCTTTACAAAAGTGCACAGCTGCTCACGTATGTTGTGGTATCACCGACGTGCACGAATGGACTTGTCTTATGATTTATTTCAGGAAACAGGTCGTGTTACACAGCGATGCAGGCCATGACCAGTTCTTCGCTTTTTCCTTGTATCAGCACTCCAAAGACGCCGGAGCTGGGTAAGCTGAGTGATCTCGTCGTTAACTTTACGATATAATATAACAATCTCGTTAACTCTAAAAGACAATGTCGATCACATTACTTGAACAAAACTTGGTTTGTCATAATGGTGCTTTAAATGTTTTTCAGACTATTTTTCGCTGATACCAAGATTCCAATATGTCTGCAACTACGTACTTAATTTAAAGATGGTGTACAGTATTAAATAAAAATCCAAAAGCTTATGAATAGGATTTCCAACACCCAAAATATTTATCTGTTTGAGGTTCAATTTTTTATTTTTGTCCATGCGCAGATACGGATGCAAGTGGTAAAACCCGCAAAGTTTCAGTGCCTGTTGAAACACCACCAGATGAAAAACTGGTTATGCACTCAAGAAAAAGTTTGCTGACAAGCTGCAAAAGTGTAAGGAACTGTTTCGGACGCTTATAAACGCCTTGTATGTTTCCATATGACCGGCCTATTCGTTTTAGGAAGAACCTCCAGATATGACCTTGTTTGAGCTGAGATCTGTCAAGACGACGAAATTGCCGGAAACTTCCAACGTGGTTAGTTTTGTTTCTTTACTTGGACCTCTCCGTTATAGCTTTGATGTTGCAATTTCAACATTGATGCTGCGTTCAGGTTCCCGTTCTAAAAACTGTGATATTGAGTTTTTTCAATTTCTCGCCGCAATGAAAAAAATTCGATACTCTAGTATCCGAAGTTGCGTCCTCATCTTTCTGCAGTTAAACAGAATTTCCTGAATTACTTTACTGTAAAGCTGGATGTAATAGGTTTCATATGACAGTTGTCTTTTAGAAGCTCGAGAAACTACCAGAAAACAAAGCAACCAGATCGTTTTTTTGGTTGTCACTCCGCATCAGTGGGTAGTGAATTGTATACGTGTATGAGGTTTCAGAGCGTTGCACAGGTCTTTGTGGTGTTGTTTGTTGGACTTCTGATGCTTTGAAGCTAGAAGTATTGCCGTTGATCAAATGCAGTGTTTGTTTTTTTTCCTGAAAATGTTTATCTTTCGTAATTGGTTCTTGCTGCAGGCCTCTCCTGATACTCCTGACTGGAATCACTGCGGACTGATGAAGATCAATGCTTTGCAAAGATTACAACACAGGCTAGGTGAAGAAAGTTCATCAATCACGAGTTTGGCTTGAAAGATGGGTCAAAATATGATGCTGCTGTTTTTATTTCGCTGAGACATTTCGGTTATTTCTCTCACAGTTGTATTAGAACTCGTAACAGTGTTCATTAGCCTATATTATCAGACATTCTGACCGAACGACTTAATTTTTTTCGGTCCTTTCAAAACTTTTCGGTCAAAAGTCAATGAAATCAAAATTATTCTGCTTTTTTAAAAGTTTATGAAACGTCCACAAACTAAATTTCACGCTGATACCATGAGCCACTCGAAAGTTATTAGGTCAAAAAAAGTCAAAATTTATCATTAGGTCAAAATTTATCGTTAGGTCAAAATTTTCTTGCAGAAAGGTTTTTTCGTTATCGATATTTTATTAAAGTTACAACAACAAATTTTGATGTTTTTGCAAGTTTAGTTGCAATTCTGAAATAGTGATGGGTTTATTGCGACTTTTGTCGTAATAATGTTGCTTAGCCCACAACTGGACAATTGAATATTAAGTAGACTAGGCATGGAAATGCAAGAAACGTGGTCTTACAGTACTTGGTTTGGCAAATGCTCAATCCATTATGCATATTTTGTGTTTTAACTTTATGATATTCTCAGATTTACTTATCAACATATCATGCCTAAGTTGAAACAACCAAATCGAAGTATACTGCATGCATATGCTTCTGAACTTACCTCAACACCTAGGGGTGAAATATTTTGCAAATTCTGTGACTGCTTAGTGAAAAGTGACAAAAGTTTTATGGTGGGAGCACATCGCCGCAGTGCAAAGCATCAACGAGGTTCGTTTCATGAAACTGAAAGTAGCCAGACATTTTTAAAACATACTATACCAGATTTTGCAGATAACTTTTTGTTTCATTTCAATAGAACAAACCTATCGGTTTGTTTTCTAATACTGTACATGAATGTGTTTTGTATTCCACATTTCAACTAAAAACGCAGAAAATTGATAGGTCAAAATAAAATCAAAATTTGTAAATTATGAAGTCAAAAGTTTTTAGGTCAAAAAATTTGTTGCCCTAGTGATGATGTAGTATCAAATGCGAGCTGTCCTGCGGAACGTTACGTTCAGCTATACTTCATAAGAATGCAACAGCTTGTCAATATGTTCGTCGCTTGCGCCGGAAAGTTTCATGAGAATAGCCGAGAACGTAAAAACCAGCTTTCGACAAATTTGTAACGAGAACGAGAGCAGCAGATTGAAATGCGTGATGCCAGTGTTTATCTGTGGTAGACCATCATCATCTGTGGCGTTTTTTTTTACCTGGAACATATTGGGACATTCGGCTGTGAATCATGGACAAAGAAGCTAGCAAGGCTATGAATGACTGTTAATTCAGTTTTTTTAAGGAAAATCTTAGGTACCCGGTAGGGACCCGATTTCTCTGATTCTAGGGACTCGAATCGGGTCCCTAAAACACCTTGAAAAACCCTGGTTAAATTGTTTTAATTGACTTTAAAGACATTTGGTAGTTTTAGTTACTTTCTGTTTTGTGTAATGTTTGCAGAGTGTAATGACGATTCCATCCATTCACCTGCTGAACCCGACGTGAGAATAACTGCTTCCAAGGAAGGGTATGCTTCTGTTTATTTAATATTCAGTGATAGTTCGGTAATCCACACTGAAAGAGTTGGCACCAACTGCGCTGGTCAAGCAGGGATCGGCAACCTTTTGCCAACTGTGTGCCGGCTTAAGGTTTCAAATCATCCAGTGTGCCTACAACATTCGTATTTTTATATAAGTCAAGAATCGTAACAAAATAGAAATATAAAACTTGGAGCCTTTGCACGCCATTGGAAATTGCTTGGCGTGACGTAGGTTGCCGACCCTGCACGTCACTAGCGGCCTATAACAAACCAACCGGAAGATATCTCCATATTCTATTTTTAGGGGACACGTGTGAAGCTTTTTTGACTCTACTTATATATATGTTGGCGCTGTCTCATTTTTAACAAGCACATTCATGGGTGGATTTTTGCTTCTAAAGCCCTTCTTCCGATTAAAACGTCAACAAATCCATTGCAGCCGTTGGTCTTATGTGCATCGCGTTCAGCTGATAGAAAGCGCTCACCGTGTCATGCATGGTGCTGCATATGTTTTCTTTGCGTCATTTGCTTACGTATATTCTTAGCATAGTTCTCCGTACAAGCAAACATCACTGAACTTCGAAAGGATTGTTTGTAAGGGATCCATTATAATCCCTACTTTCGACGCTATGCTGAAAAATACACCGGAAAAAAGAATTTGTTTTTGTGAATGTTAAAAGCGCTATAGGTGCAAAAATACTGCACCTCTGAAAACCTCTGACCCACGCGTATCACTGCAAACACGGCTTAAAGATGTGGTGTTTGCAAACCAACGTCAAAAAAATTCACAAACCAACTAAATAATTTTTTTCAAAGGGCTCTAAAGTTGGTGCGTTGTTAGAGTAAACCTGCGTCACTGAATCCGAAAATGCGCTTGTTTTTGCTGCATTGGCTCCAGTTTTTGAGATACTGAATATCTCACATTTGTAACTCCCAATACATTTATTTTCACATACACTGTTTCTATTGGGTAGGTCGCGGAGGCAACAGCCCTCGGAGGACCGAAATACCTTACAGTCAACAGCAATCTGAGATAGTTCTGCTGGCTTCACACCAGGACGGCAACAAGCAAGGTCGGAAACGTTCTGCCATCTGGCCCTTGATCGACTTCTGGTTAGCTTTCCTGTGGGTGGAGCCAGCAGAACTTGCCTCACCAATCTTTCCTGAAACATTCTGGACATATGGCCGACGCCGCACCAACGTAGCTGGGGTCTCTCAATTCGGGAAGTGGTTGGACATTCAGGGCTCTTCGAATTTCACAGCTGCGCGCACTGTGGCGAAGTGTCACACCGTGAGCTCTTTGCAGAAAGCCCATCTCTGCCACTTGCACTTGAGATAGCACCCTTTCAGTCATTGCCTAAGATTCATGACCGTATGTGAGGATCGGAACAAAAACCGATTAATAAACTGACAGCTTTGCGGCGTTTGAAAGCTCCCGCTTTGTGATCACAGAGCGATAAAGCTCACGCAGAACTGCGTTTGCTTTACCAATTTGTAAATCAATCTCCTTGTTCCAACTTCCAACACTCGTGAATACCACCCCAAGGTACTTGAACTTCTAGGTACTTGAATCAATGCAACAAAATATCTCGAAATCACTGGCGGCCGTAATTCTTAAAAATAAACGAAATGCGGCCGGCAATAGCGAAAAGGTTGTGCATCCCTGGTGTAGCCTGATAGTAGCAGCACAGTATGCAAGTGCATGTGGCTAAAGTCGCCAAGTTGTGAGTCATTAGCAATAGCTTTCCGTTCAATAGGTGGGAGTTGAAGCCTTCTATGCAGATTGCAAGGTGGTATCAGGATGTAGCTTTGTGTAAAAAATGTTGCTAAGTTGCTAAACAAGTAGGCCAGTCACCGGTACAAATGCACTTTTATTTTAAAATTTTGTCATTGTGTACTATTTTTCTGTTATGAACTGTATTTAGAGCAGATAAGTTATGAGTTCAAAACCAAGGTGTTGTCCCAACGATCCAGATATATTCTGTTACATTTGTGGTGATCAATGTATGTGACTATATCAAAATACCATGACAAGCTTACTTGGGCATGACACTGGGGAATCAAGATAAGCCATGGGCTCCCTCTAACGTGTGCAAAATGTACCGAAACCCTTCGTTTGTGGACCCAAGGAAAAGTGAAAGCAACGAGGTTCGGTGTGCCTATGCTTTGGCGAGAGCCACAGAACCACAACGACGATTTCAGAATGATGGATAGAGCAGGATGGAGTCGTCACAAAAAGTAGTCGTGGTATTATCCTGATAAAGAGACTGCTGGATTACCAGTACCTTGTTGCAGTGAAGTTCCCTTCTCTGTTTTTCTTTGCCAGACCTTGTTCCAGGTAATGGTTTGTTTGAGGCAACGGAATGAACAGACAATGACTAGTACTTGCAGCGATTCTACATGTGCTGCTACTGCGAGTTTATACAAAGCTAATGTGAAACCATGTAGTCAGGGCCAGCTCAACGACTTAAGAGGTATAGCTTTGTCAAGAGAAGCAGCTGGATTCTTGGCTTCTCGGACTTCTTGATTCCAAGACAAAGGTAACATTTTCCGTCACAGAGTTGGTGTACTTCATTGATACTTTATTGAAGATGGCTTTGTGATTTGCAAAAACATTGAGGGTTTTCTGACTGCAATGTGTGTGCCCTGTTCCCCAGTAAGGTCGGATGAGTGGCGGTTGTACATCGACAACTGCAAACGAAGGCTGAAGTGTTTACTGCTGCACAATGGCAACAAGTTCGTCTGTGTCATAGGTGGTCTTTCAGTGATCGTGAAAGAGTACTACTTAACTGCGGAGATGATCCTTTGCAAGCTGTGCTACAACGTCAAAAATTGGGGTGATGTGTGTTGACCGAAAAAATGGTCAATTTTGCTAGAGCAGCAGGGTGGTTATGTCGAAAACCCGTGCTGCCTTTGTCTGTGGGATAGCAGAGCGAGTGATCAACATTGGCAAAGGAAGGATTGGCCCGTGCGTGAAGATCTTGTTGTGGGGGAGAAAAACATCACAAACCAACCAATGGTTCACCGTGACAGCGTCATCCCACCATTGCACGTAAAACTGACCTTAATCGTCAAGGTATTAGATACGAATGGTGCCGTTTTGAATACGTCTGTAACAGGGACCGAGTTTGCTAGAAAACTTTTGGGGGACGAACTTTGTGTGATATGCATATTATTGTGCATATCACACAAATACAATATAATTGTTTGCGTTTCGATGACGTCATCATGTTCACTCAACCGCAGTGCGACCTTTTTAAAAATTGGCAAAATGGGAAGCAGAGGCAAATTGTGGAAATGATATATTTCGGGGACCATAGCCCAAGTGCCCCCTGGCTGCACCCATGGTGTTATGGCAGTTGCTACTGTGGTAGTACTTGACAATGATTACCAGGCATTTGCTTCTTTACTATGTACACAAAACTTCGGTATTAGCACTTGAAGAGTTCTTTATCAAAGTAGATAAAACAAACAACACTTCAGTTGTTTTTTAAAAAACAAGCAATACATTAGAAGTAGAATTTATGAACTTGTATCTTTTATCATAGAATATTGGGGGGACGAAAGTTATTGTTTCCCCTCTTGTCCAAAAGTTGGGTGGGCATGTCCCCCCTGAAACTCGGTCTCTGGTCTGCAATACATTACTTGTCTTGAGTAATCAGAAAGCTAAGGCCAGAATTTTTGACGGACCACAAATTCGCAAATTGATCAAAGATCAAGCGTTTGTATCACATGACTGCAGTTGAGTTTGCTGCCTGGTGTTCGTATGTTTCTGTGGTGAAAGAGTTCTTGGATAAAACGAAGTAGGCAACTACCAGGATTCTTGTGAAACTGATGCTCGTAAATTCTCAAGCTTTTGAAACCAGAATGATCATAGAAGTTCACTACTTATTCAGCCACTAAGATCGATTTCCAGAAAACGTTTATGATCTTAGGGAGGAACAAGGTGAACAGTTCCATCAAGATATCAAGAGAGGTATCAGGGTCAGTCCGACAATCATATGATGTCAGATTACCAGACTTGTACATGGGACACTTTCTTGTGTACCATCCCATGACCGCTTGTCAATATCCCATCCCATAGGACTCCCACGAAACTAGTAATACGAAGTACATTATTCTTGTCTATTGTCTAGCCGCAGTATATCCCAAAACGTCCAATTAGGGTGGCCATTGAAAACTTTGTGACCCAGTTTAGTTGCCACCCAAAAGAAGGCCCAACAACCTATCTTCGGTGTCTCCTATCATTACACCATGGCACTGAGCGTATACGTCCAATACCTGCTGTGCTGGGAACATGTAATTATGGCATTCAACTTCAGAAAATTCCTGCTACATGACGTAAAATTACTAACGATGGGACAAATTTCCGGTGCACTGTCCCATCCCATGGCAATTTACTCTCATGGACAAGCCTACACATTAACGCTTGTAAGTGATCGTACCCAACAAAGCCACAAGCGTAAATCGTACAAGAGAACTTTTCATGAGATGGACTAAATTAACTACGGACATATTTTTCTGTGTACACCAGGGTGCATAGGAGACCTTTTGCATGTTTCTTTCAAAAGAATGTTGTACAAGTGGTGGAAAAACAGAAGAAAACATCAAAGCTTGCGTCAAATAAGAAAAAGAAAATTGACAACTTTTTGGTCTTCCCAGTTTTGTGACACAGAAGAAATACAACAATGACAATTGTATCATGTGGATGATGATAAATTTGCCATTTTCGGTTTCAGCAAACCAGATGTACCCCAAAGACACTCTTACCTTATGAGCCAAAAAATTTCTTGTCCAATTAATTATGATGAACTATGTGTGCGCAGGTTGCGTGAATATAACAAAATTTTGGAAGTAAAGTTGATTGTTACACGTTTCAGAGAATCCATGGTGATCTGCGTTACTCTAATTAACGATACGTTGTTTTTGTAACGACCGCTCTTTTGATCGACGGCTTCTTGTTCGTAAGTTTGGACCATTCAAATTTACAACCGAGCGATCACGTGTTAAACGGTTTTGTCGTGGAATCAGTTGACTTTCAAACGTGTGGCTGCGACAGACTACTGAAGTGTAACCAGACTTTTGAGGATCTGGGGTCATTGGAAGCTGAGTCAGGGTTGATGAGGTTTGGTATTAGTTTAACACAAAATCTCGTCCCAACGAAAGTAAAGTAGAGGAGTGCCGGTCGCAGCCGAATTTCCCTCTTATGAAACCAATTAGTAAGCGTTGAATTGCAATTATAGTCGAAAATTCTTTGTTAGTGAATGTGGATGTTGTGTCGAAAAATAAATGAAATAAGTAAATGAACAAATTAAAGAAGTCTTGAGAAAATACACACGAAGAGGTTTTTGGAACCAGACTATCTGTCCGTTGTGGTGTCCCGGTCGGTAGCAGCCAGTATTTCCGCAGTAGATCACAGAAATGTGTCCTGAAATACATCTGCTGATCGTTTTGCCGTTAAGTGACATCCTGTGTACTTCGATACGCTATCATTTTTTTACTTTCGTTATGCTACTTTGCATTTTTTTGTATTGGCTGTTGAGTGTGTATCAGTAATTGCCAACCTTCAACAATGGAAATTTTCTATTTAGCGCTGTGTGCGCGACTTTTTTACTTACGATTTTGACCATTTGAGATATTTCGCATAGTGAGAAAAAACACTTTTTAGAGGTTTTATAATAAACTTTAGTTAGGCTAACTTTAATGAAGCTCAACTACAATTTTGAGCTGTTTTTACCTAAATTTGGTATATTTCACATAAACTCAATGCCACTCACATGTCATCCCACGCCGGTCGTGGCGGAAGTATTGACGGACGTAAAAGTACAACTTTCACGTTCAAGCAGACGAGCAGAGAAGCAAACATTTACGAGCAAACTACCTGCACTGCCTATCATTTATCTTCATGAGTCACATGAAAAGATACGTTGTCCCCCACGAGTCATAGGACGTAGGTATCCTTCAAGAATTCGTTTTTGTGAAGTTGCTAATGGCAACTAGTTACGAAATTTTTCCACCCTTCAACACTAAAATTGTCGCGTAGCAGAAAATCTTATATTTTGGTTTGAACTTTGATCTCGTGAAACTCGAACTTTATTGCTTGTCGGATGAGCAGTTAACAGGCTCGACAACCTGAAGTAACAATCGTCGTGGCGGAGTCACTTATTGTTACCAAACTGCTGTTTTTTTACATATATTTATATATTAAAGCAGTTTTGCATCTTTAGCCATATCGGGCGATGACCTGATCGAAACGAAAAACTGCTGTCGCGAAACGGACAGTGTTATATCTTCGGTGATAATGAGCTCGATTGGTCCTTGTTCTGACGATTTGTTTATTGGATGAGACCGCGAATGCACCCATGACAGAACATAACAATATCGCAAAGAACGCGAACACACCTGGCACGCATCAGGCCTGTAGCCAGGTTTTAAGTTTTGGGGAGAAAATACATTTTAGGGCGGCAAGATTTTATATTATATGCTCAAAACAAATTTTTCTGTGCACCACAAAATTTGAGGGGAACTGCTCGCGAATCCTCCCTCGTGTCTACGGGCCTGAATCGCGTCAATCAGCACTCACCATCGACCGCCTGATTGTAACGGCTGTTCGCAAAAGACTTCCGATAAATTTTGCGCTTGAAGCGCGCTACAACCTATGCGGAATTTTGTGTCCCCGCGACTGACGTGTGTTAGCGTGTGTACAGGTTGCCCGCTCGTCGCCGCAGAAGTTTCTGGATCGAAGAAGAGGCTTACAATTCATTGCCCGCTTCACTGAAGCGCTTGTTCTCACTGGAGCAAGCCAACTCCGCCCTGCACAGCATCAAGTTACACGCAGCGGAAACGTAACGACAACAGTTTTTGTTCAAGCATCGCGCAGTAAAATTATCTGCCTTTGTTCCGTGGAATGTAACTAAACTCCACGATTGTTCTTTTCAGGGCTTGGTGCCGACTAATGTGTGTTTACAATGAAGTAGAAGCGAGTTGAACATTGTCGTATTCGTCACTGCCGGCGTCGCGTCCGTGAACCTTCCGGGTATTCCCCTCTTTTTCCCGTGGTTTTCTTTTGCGTCGTCACCGGCCGAAAGCTTCCCCGGGTTTGAACCTTCGCATTCTAACCACAGATGAAAACCACGGCGTAGTGACAGCTGTGGTATTCATTTCTTAACGCTAGTTGGAGCTGACGTAATTTGTTTGTTTCAGATCGAAATCGCGTTTAACCGACGAAGACATGCGAGAAGCGACGAGCTTGGGTGGGAAGACACAGAGCTGCATGCTGCTGCTGACCACGTTGGGGGCGATTTGGAAAGTCCCTGGCACCAACTTGTACGAAATCAACGAATAATGAAATTTAAATACGAAATCAAAAAATCTGCGAACACACTGCGATAGGCACTGCTCAGCTCATGCGTTAAAACAGTGCGCTTTTTGTTTCTGGCGTTAGCAAGGACAAGGACCGTGCAACTTTCTCGATGAATTCAACATTAGGCATGTTGAGCACCGCTCGTGATCTTTTCCCTGCAAACACAACTATCGTCATACTTGCATTGTCATAGTCTTTGATGAATTCAGCCCCTTTCTGTGCGGTCCTTGTTCGCTTGTCATCTGAGAGTTATCGTCAGAAGGTGGAAACCCATTGTGCCTTGTTGCGTCATCCTCTCGATTCGTGCATTCGATTGGATTACGTGCTGTTCTTCCCGCTTCCATGCTTGCATCGGGCGAATTACTTTTCGACCAGCAAAGAGACAACCAACTTGAGATTTGTGATACTTTTGGCCCCAGCCCTTCCACTAACTTTATACCAAAAATTGTCCATACCAGCAGCGCAACAAATAAAGCCAGGGTCACGACGCAGAGCCACTGACAAACGTAAATTAACTTTTCGATTTTCGTTATCCGACCGTTGGCATCACGCACGTTGCCTTCATTCGCGGTGACAGTTGCGTTCAGCATCATCAAGTCTTTCCGTAACTTCTGATTTTCTGTTTCGAGTTGGCGAAGTAGTTGCTCGAGCGGTGCCAAATGATAGATGCCGATATATGTGTCTGCGTCAGTAGAAACAATGCTATGTCAAACCAGAGGATGCCTGGCGAACTTGAGTGTGCGTGATGAGACTAGAAATAGTACAAAAAAGTGACCTCGAGAACATTTCAACAAGCGCTACGAATCGTGGCATGATTAAAACTGATGTTGTTATCAAATCGCTCCTATAAAATAAAAAGTTTAATACAGTACACAGGAAATTATTTTCTGTGTACGTTGCTTCGATGAACTGAAAACAAAATCTTACGACCTAAATACAGTACGTGTAAGGTTTGGAACGGCTACCGTTACAAACAATATGAATGAGAACTAAAGTTAGTAAATAAATTTATGCACACCATAGTTGCTAGCCTCTCTGAAACCATCTGCAATTTAGGCTCAGTTGTAATTACGCTACAAATCAACTTGTTGCCAAAAAGTTACGATATTGTTGAAACCACGCCAGTGTCTTGATTCCGACCAGAATTCTAGAGTTTTTTTGCGACTCCGTTCTGCGCTTTGTATGTACTAGATGAAAATAGTTCAGTGACTATGAACAATGCTGTGTGTCTTTCTCACAGTTTTCAGTGGAAAGGCTGGAGAAGCCAGTTGGCATTGTGATCTTCACAAAATATTCTATGGATTGAGCAGCGCCGCGCTTCGGCCCTAGGTGGATCCAGGATTTTTTTAGGGGGGTCTCAAGGACGAGTTCATCCAAAAGTTTTTTTATTAAGAAAACAATCACAGGTCCACGCTGAAAAAACGCGTGGGACAGGATTAGATATGACAAAAACTACACGAAGAAACTTGAAATGCCGCCAGTAACCTTTGTTGGCAGTCACTCTGCAAAATCCATGCGCTATTGTGTTCGATAATTGCAGATGTTCATGGAATAGAAGTTCATGACGTTCGGACTTGAACATTTTTTATTTTCGGAAAATTTTCCGATTTTTATTGCATCACACCAGAGACGTAACGAGGGAGGCAAGGGGACAATTCCACGGGCGCCAAATCACTGCGGGGGGCCGAAAAGTCACAAGCACTTTTTCAAAACAGTAGGCCTACATTTTCTTTTTTTCACAGTCTGCTCAGTCCCGTCGCCATAGGGGGAAACATGAAAACACTATAAATCAGTGAAACATGAAACACTATAAATCAGTGGAATTTTTGTCAATTTTTAGAATGTCAAGCCCCACCGCACAAACGCTAAGTACCCGAGTGAAAACTCTAGCGACGGTTCCCAGTCTGCTGCTTATTCATCTTTTGTCCACAAGAAGCCCAATCTTACCCAAATGAAACAAGACTATAAATACATGCGCAGTGGCATGGCCAGCCCAAAAGTTTGGGTCAAAATGTTCGATTTTAGGCGAGCAACAGTAGATTTTGGTTGAGATAGTGCCTCGTAAAGCACAAAATGACTAGATATTCTAAAAATTTGGAAGGGCCATGGCCCCTGGCGACGCCCATGTACGTGCGGTTTGTATAACGTATATGCAATGTAAATACTTTATGTAAACACGTATTTATATAACAAAGGGACCATATTTTTGTATGGAAACTTGTTTATTAGAAGTTTCATTTATAGTGAAATACATTCAGACTGTCCAAATTCAGCAAAATAAGCTTTGCATTTAATATTTTCGTCCCTATCGCTGTGCAAGAAATGGTTTATTTAAAGGCTGTACAAAAAAAATCACGCCAATGGACGTTTCTGTGTCGGGAACCATCGATCAAAAACGTATCTGAAAAAATTTAGAGGGGAGCTTCTGGATCCGCTTATATCGGCTTGACAGCGTTGCATCAGTGTAGCCTTGGGCGTGGCAGAGATTTTGCAGCAGTAAAGTAGCGGTTGAGGTTTAATTTCAAGCAATTCTGTTTGAACACCTGTGTAAGTATCAGCAGGCCCATAGGCAGGTTTTTGAGGTTTGGGTAGGAAAAATGCATTTTTTAGGGGGCAAGGTTTGAAGTGTATTTTTTCTGAGCATAAAAGAAATTTCGGGGAAATGCCCCCGTGGCTACGGGCCTGAGTATCATCGTCAGTGACTACAAAATTAATTGTCTAAAGAGGCCGTTAGGATTTTGTTGAGCTTACTCTACGCACTCTGATTGTTTCAGTCTGACAAGATTGCTATTGTTGTACAGTAGTTCTTTGAAAATTATGGCAAGTGCCATACTGCAGTTGCGTCAGGTTAAATGTTATGCAGATTTGACATAGTGTTTTAGCTTAGAACTGATTTTTATTTTGTTTGAGCAGAGGTTAGGATTGGGTTTGCATTATGTAATAAAAGCTGTCGTGTTTGGTCAAGTAATGAGTTCAACTTGCTACAGCAAAAACAGTTCTCATTCAAAACAGGTTTTTGGAGCCGCTGTATTTATAATACACCAAAATGATGTAAAACTTACACAAATAATTGTGGCTTAGGGTAAGCAATGCCATGATAAAGTTAGCGGACAAGGGTTGGACGGAACCGCAATTTTTTATTAAATTTTAGGACCAACGCAGGACTGACTCAAAATTTAAGAAATGGACTTAAAAATTTTACAGTCCTTCACCTCTGATGTGTGCACAAGTGTTTTATAGATGAGCCATAACTTCGTTTGGGCGGTGATGTTTAGTGCGACAGTTGCTTCCAAAGTATTGAGGGTATGTGTGCTTCTAAATGATTTTTTCCATCTGCCACTATTTTATTCCAATCAGTTCTATTCACTCTCACTCCCCAAGAACATCCACGTCGAACAACCTGTTTTTATCAAGAGTTAACTCGTTTTTTTTAAGGAAAATGTTAGGGACCCGAATCGCGTCCCTAAAACGCCTTAAAAAAAAACTGAGTTAACTCATCTTCAGGGAAATGTTCTCTTAAATTTATTGGTCCAAAAATGTGTTCTACAGTACCAGACTCTAGTCTCCTGCTACTATTACGTTCAAAAAATTTGAGAAACACAGCATGAAAAAGACAAATAACTATGTGTTTACCTCATATTTCACTCTATGAGAAGTATAATGCTGTCATTACTGGTTTTCTTAATTTGAAAAATCTAAGTTGTTTTTTACGTATCTTTCATAATGAAAATCACGGCCAATTACATATCTTTATTTCTTTGTTACTCTTTCTTGTGCACATCGAACTGCTACGGATAAAGTTACACTCCATGGTTTTCTTGCTTCAATTATTTTTTTTGTTCTTGCTGTGTTTAATAATTTTTTAACCGCACCGAACTTCCTCAATGAGACTACATCCGCTCCCTTGTGTAGGCTACGTGGTGCTACTATAGCGTGAGGTCTACCACACTATAGCGTGAGATCTACCTCCGGTTAGCACTATAGCGTGAGGTCTACCGCTACATCATAGGAAGGAAAGA
>JGI24021J15306_10003352_pt1 | contig 17991 bp, 8 predicted proteins | sample Ectturendosymbi1_FD_15306 | JGI IMG/M metagenome (IMG submission 15306)
AGTTGAAGATATGGGTAGACAAGAATCGCCGCAGTTAATAGAAAGGAAGACACAGGTTGATACTGATGCTCAAGAAACAAGTAGAGCTTCCAAGTAAACGACGAAGAAGATACACTTACGAAAACAGAAAAATCGAAAAAGTGTCATTACCGATTTACGCAACAAAGCTGAATAAACAAATAAATTGTTCGTCGGGTTCGGCTTGAACACGCGACCAACCTCCGATTTGTTCAATCGCACTTACCGCGAAACCGCATTCAAAACTGTCGAACGCAGTGTAGTTGACGCAAACGTCGGTCGCCACGCCGCATATGAAGTTGTGCGTGATGTCGTTCTGGCGGAGCAAGTTGCGCAGGGGCGTCTCCCGGGCTTTGTTGTTGTCGAAGAAGGCGGAATACGAGTCGACATTCACGCTTTCGCCTTTGTGAACAATGTGACTGTTCTTGACAATCTGGAAAGACAGCGTCAGATTGGTTTTGCTACAAGGTCATGCGCACCTGCGTTCGGTGCAGCAAGACGTTTCTGCTGATTGAAACAGTATAATGAAAAATAAGAAGGAATGAAAAACCTCACACTGTGGCAACACAATAGCTTGCCAGAGGGGGTGATTCGCCCCTCTGCCCCTCCGTCAGCTACACCATTGCAGCTGACTATTGCTATGAAAACCCGCGAGCGTTGCTATTGTTCACCAGATACTTTTTCTTTAAACCATATATATATGATAGTACTAAATGCTTGAAATAAACCTGTCTGTCTGATTGGAGCCCTGTTTTTTAAACAAAAACAACCCTAAAAACATTTTGATCTTGGAGGCACTATTTCTTGAAAATTTGCAATCGGTCAGATACTAGCCTCAAGCCTAACCCTAAACATTATTTCAAACGAAGCCCTAATTGAATGAATGAAACTGTCATAGAACCACTCGTGTTCAGGAATCTGTCGCAGATCCATATGCGCTTGTACCGTTGACGCTTGCATTCCATTCTTTTAATGAATGCTCAAATATTTGGACCGTACAACAAACAATCTTGCCAGCACACTGCAAATCCGTTATAATGACAAAGACTTTGCTGCATGTAGTACATTCCAATTATTAACCAAATTTTGGCAGTTCAAATACATGGCTCGTTCGATCAAATGCGATTGTGGGTCAAGCAGATCATCGGCATTTCCACAAACCAACCAGCACTCCATCGTAAAGTTGGTCCGTACGATTGAGTATCATCGTGCCAAATGTAGCAAAATGTAAAAATGGAGCATCAATATCAAAACGGCGTTGACCACACGTTCAGGAATTTCGTAAAAAGTTACGAATAAGAGAACGGTTTTAGTATAAGGATGTCTTCATGTTATCCTTGGCGCTCGGTCTGGATTTTTGCTCTCGCAAGCCATTTCAATCGGGCATGCTTTGGAAGATGACCAATACAGTCAGACCTCGTTTGTCCGAACTCCGATTAACCGGAATCCCCGCTATCCGACATAAAACTGCTAGGGACGGATTTATCCCAATGCATTTCACCCCTTCAATCCGGAAATCTCGCTGTCCGACTCCAACACCGAAATTTAGGAACGGATATGTCAAATCAATAGAAAATAAACCGCTAAACCAGATTATGCTAACTTTTACTTAGTTGTTTATTAAATCAAAATCGAAGTGTGAAAGTCAACTTTCTACGCACTATGAATGTAACAGTGGCCAGAACTTGCAGGACGCAGTCAGATCTCTTGTACAGTTCTTCTTCGGGTTTAGTCTCATTCTGAATGCATACTGGATTACGACTATGGATCTGCTAATAAACACAAAAATCTGAGTGTTTCATTTGGTCATGTTCCACATGCAGTCTACATATTTGCTTAAAGTTGACTGTTTGTCTGAGTCTTACAGTTTTTTGACATGGTCTGATGCTCACGCACCACACTTTAGAATGTGCAAAGTCTAGGTTAAATCTTGAAAGTCACTGGTTGGTTGATGGTTCATTTTTACTAACATAAACTTTTTGTAAAATGTATCTGTTCAGTGTAACAAGTTCATGATGCACCCTTGTGAACCCTTTCTTAGTGGTGCATCCCACGCATATTTTGGTGCACCCTAGGGTGCACCGTGCACACCGGTTGAAGAGCGCTGCACTAGCCTAATATTCGTAACGACTAAACGCTCATTCCATTGTGCAAATATGGCAAAAGGCCGCAAGAAGCCATATTTGAAAATTTTCCAAAAATGGTGCTGGAAACACACCATCACCACCAGAAATCAGAAAAATAATAAATTTTAGCTGTCCACTGAATCTGCGATGCGGCATTTGCATTCAGTGAAACATACACATAGTAAGAATGCCATTATCAAATTTATTATCTATTACGACAAAAACTACCTTCAAGCGCTGATGAAGCTCTGATCCCCAAGAACCTTGAATACAGTGCGGAGGCCACATGATTTGTTCTTGCTTAGACTCGTTGATTTTGAAGGTAACTGTATCATATACTTCTGCAGTCTTGGCCGGTACCTCCAACAATAAGAAAAACACACAAAAAATGCTTGTCACATAAATATTCAAGTTGCATGCACCTGATCGAAGTTTGGAAAAAGACACGTTATTATCCACTAAGGTAATAGCATACCGAAGCAAATGCTTGTGAACTGTCATTGACACAAGAAGAAACATATATAGCAACCACTCAATCACTGCCAAATTTAAATACTGAGCATTTGAAGCCAGCAAAAGAATCTTTTTGCTTCGCTTACCTTTGACTCATGATGCTGCTCATACTTGTGAGCATTGGTAACAAACGAGATATGATCAGGAAGATGCCAATCTTTTGTAAATACAACCAAGTGCCAATCAGGAAGTTTCGTAAGACCATTGATTGTATCAATTATGCTTTCGCCATCCTACCAAGAACAAACAAGTACATTTACAAATAATCTTAGAAAAAATGACCCTTTGAATTAATTGATTTTTCTAAAATGTATTTTCCACAAATGCAGCGTAAAAATATTTGATAGGGCTATTGATTTCACTGCGGAAGAACATTGCATGACCGGTTGAAGACATTTGCTACTTTCCTCCAAGATTAATTCATATACTTTTGTACGTTATCACATGCACAATTATAAAAAACACGCCCTCTTTAAACCTATCCAATATGCTAAGAATTATTATCGCCCAGTATTTTTACCACATCTAGACTTTCTTGAATGAAACAGGCCTGAGCTGCTAAACTTTAATACCAGTTTCACAACATACCGCCTTTGGTCCTCATATTTACTACAAGGTCATTAACAATGGAAAAATTTTCTGAAAACAATTTGTGAAAATGCATACATCGGAAAGGGACCCGGCTAAGTGGTACAGTTGGTTGAGCACGTGCCACAAAACTTGATGGTAGGCTGTGTTTGATTCTCCATCGGGACAATGCCAAAGACTTTCAAAAGGCACTTGTGCCTGTCCAGCCTCGTGTTGATGGATGGTACTGGGTACAAGGGAAAGGTTCACGTGCGGTGGTGCCACACCACTGCGAATGCAGCCGCGCGGCTCATGGAACAAGCAAGAAAAGATGGGCGCACGCCGACCATTCGTGACCAGGGCCTCCGAGAGGGGGTACAAGAGGTACATCATGCAGGGGCCCGGTAGGATGAAAGTACGCACGTCACGTTTTTCTGTAATCAAGTCCAAAAATACTAATGCAAGCCGGTCATCACTGTGACAATTAATCTATTTCTAAATCTTAGCACGGTAGCTGTTCTATCTGTATTCTAATTACTATACAAACAAGTTGTAGAAGTTTTGGCGAGGACACCAGAAGTTGGGGTGCCTTGCTTGTCCACATGTAATTGGTTACAAAACTGGAAGGAAAGCATATTCGTCTTCTGAACAGTTTAAGCGAAGCGAGGAAAGGCATGTGTACCACTCGGCTACCATGCTTTCTTAATACTTAGTTCTTTGCATCGAGATCAGCGTACCATGTGACGCTGACTGCAGGACGTCGGCGACTTTTCTTTAAAGAGAGAGTGAAGATACAAGTACATCTGCCGACTATCGCTTAATATGGGCGTTGTGCGTTTCTCTCCTAGTCACATGATGATTGCATACAGTTGCTATAACAGCATATTACTGTAGTACATACAGTTCTAAACGCAATGTAGCAATGCTTTCAACTGTATCAGGCATTCCTGCGGCGTGTTACGATGCGGTATCAAATCACAGCGATGCGATAGCTAATTTGCCGTCGCGTGTAATTTTTCCAGCATCATGCTGTCAAGAACGATGTTACCTTCTTTACATCAATGTCACAGCTTCAATTGCTACGTTTGGCAAATGTCAATATCTTTCTTTACAGTCAATTTTTCTTGTTATCTAGCGCCCACTCTGATGTTGATTTTTTCTCTGGCGTTGTAGACCAATGGCGTTGTCCACCATTTCAACGCGTTAAATGCTTCATTAATTTTCAGTGTTGCTTCTGAAAAGTTTTTAGATCTTTTTATTTGTCCTATTCCTTGGTCATAATTCTTGTCGGTTTTTCAAACATGCAATTGTTGATGCTGGGAAATAAAAATAAAAAAGGGTTCAACAATGTGATGCCAACAACAAGCTATACTTTGATTGTCACTCATTCTAAACACACAATGTCACAGTCTGGCAAGCATATTGATGGAAAAATCACAAAGAATCAGAGGCGCAAGCGCGCAACCAGCCCTTTCCGGCAGCGCATGCTACAAATCGCCTACGAACGCCAACGTAGTTGCGTCAAGGGGTAGATGATGGAATGGATGCCGATTTTGCGCATTTGACCTAAGGTGAATCCGTCGTTGTGCTGCAAGGACCCAAAGCGTTGGCCTGTGCGTGGTGCTAAATTTACGACTCTTTCTGACGCAGAAGTGTTACTGCTGATTGGGGTCGATGCACCAGAGGCATTTTGGACATGAGAAGAGCGCAGAGGTGAGAAAGGCGAGCCATACACGGTAAGAACTGCGCTATAGTATGGTCGCGTCATGCCACGGTAATCAGTGGGCGTTGTACATTAACAACACAGATGTTACTAATGCGATGTTTGACAAACAGGATAACGCCGATGATTTCAGCTCCGAGGTCGGATCCGTGGAGCGAAGGGTTCCTGTCGATGACTGCATGAAGACTTTTGACTCTGCGAGCGGGACGTTGACGTTGGTTCAACGCTTAGTAGAGATCAGGCCCGTAATCAGTTTGGGATACCAAGGGGGTCGAAGAGTTTTCTGAGAGGGGCTCAAATTTTTTACACTATTCCAAAACATTTTTCCAGGGGAGGCGAAAAATTTTCTAGGAGGGCTTTGCCCCCTCTGGTTACGGATCTGGTAGAGATTTGTTTAGAGCGAGTTGTTACCACCTGTTGAAATGGCGCGAGGGTTCGCGAAGCCACTCCCGAATGTGATCGACCTGATCTAGCCACTAAGCACGTTTTGGGTGTGGCAATTGACATTGCGCTGAGAGAATGGTGGCGGTTGTGCCGGTGGCGCCATTCCCTTGCAACTGGTCTCTGAGACGATGGCGTATAAGACATTGGCTGCACTTCAGCAAGCCGTAACAGTTCTGTAAATGTGGCCGGGTTCAGTTCAGTGTGTTACAGTGAGACGCGACATTTGTCATTAACCATGCTGACGGTGCGTTGTGTAAAAGAATACATGTATGTGGCATGAACTCACATTGCATGGGCACGCGTTACTGAAATACTACTCTAGTGCAGGGCTGAGGAGTCTACAGTGCTGCTCTCACTTAGAGACATAAAAACGGAGTCTACCTGTTTAGTTTCAAAAATCTAAAATTATATAAAAGATTCAGCAGATTTTTGTTGCTTTACTCAGCCTTTTGGTCGTAAGAAATTTTAGTGGTACATGCCCATCTATCGAAATGCTAAAGGGGTACATGGTCAGAGAAAGGTTGGGAACCCCTGGTTTAGAAGTTCGATCGATTGATTACATAACAGTGATCCTTATGCGTCATTAGTTATTTCCATTCTCTGGGTTTGTAATGATAAGCTAGGTAATTTCAACTGTCACGAAGGGAAGCGTGCTTGTGAGAGTGCACATGGAGACATATTGAGCGTTTAAATTCCAGAATGTGGTACCACATGCAAATTACGTAGATATTCGGCCAAATTTTCAAAGCCACTCGAAAAAGACCACAAGGCCAACCAAAACATTTGCCGCCAAGCAGTGGCGCAACTAGAGGTTTGAGCTAGGGAGGGAAAACTTAGCTGGAGGTGGACCACTGGCCAACACTCAGAAAAAACTTGAGAAATGATGGTGATTCCGGATGTGGATGGCTATAGTATGACCCTAAATCACCAGAAAATACTCCGAAAAACGCAAAAAACTACCTATCGAAAACCAAAAGAATACTAAAACCGCAATACAAGCACAAGTGGGGGCGATTTTTACATTTAGCTTTCCAGGTGGTCGATTCGTCGCACTGTCCCCTGTCAGTTACGCCATTGCGGCCACGCCACTTCCGAAAACGGCCAAATGTTCACAATTTGGCTGCAAGGAAGCCAATTTCCCAACCCTGGGTGACACATGCATGCATCGTGACTAGTGGCTCGGTTTAGGCTGACAGATCTCATAGAGAGTAGCAACTATTATTTTATCAGCGTGTACAATACAGCACTCAGGTGTTTTTCTCAGGAGCGATTTCTCGAGTAACTTTTCAGTAGTTTGAGTCGGGACATTTAGCGTTTCACCGACGCTGTCGCAGCAAATACTGCTAGCATAGTTTATACCAGAGGTTCCCAACCTGGGGTACATGTACCCCCAGGGGAACATTTGCCTGTCCGAAGGGGTAAAATTAAGGTTAGTAATAGAAGAGAAAAATATATTTACATACCATTTATTTCCAAATAGGTATACATATATCAGCAGGGTTTTTTTAAGGTGTTTTAGGGACCTAATTCAGGCCCATAAAATTGAAAATCGGGCCCTAGAATCAGAGAAAATTATCAAGGGAAATATCTATGAAATTTAGTTGGAAAATTTTCAGGTCTCTACAGGTCCATACCAGGTACCTAACATTTTCCTTAAAAAAAAACTGAATCAGTTAAAAAAATTTTCAAAAATCTTTGTATGCTTATTTTAAAATATTCCCATGAATAATCATGATAAAAATATTTTGTCATAAGAAATTTTAGGGGTACATGTTCATCTGTCGAAATGCTGAAAGGGTACAAGGTAATCTGTTGGAATGCTGAAGGGGTACATGGTAAAAGAAAGGTTGGGAAGCCCTGGTTTATACTAACATTCGAAAAATGATTCAAACGAGCTTTCGTCAGGGTTTGATCCAAGCTGTCAAGCAGCTTACAAAACGGAACCTGCTTCCACTTCACCAGACGTGCAACTCCCTCGAAGCGTAGTCGTTGCAGCAGATCGTTTTGCTATTCGGTACGCTGAAAGAGCTTCTACGAAATAATCACAAAAATCGCTTATGGTTGAAATGCTCATCTGGACTACGTTGACTGGAATAACCAAAGTCAGTTTATCAGTTCTAGAAAAGAGGTGAAAATCTACGACTTGGATCTTCCAAAACTGCCTCCAGGTACGGTTGAAAAACACTGGAATAGAAATACTGGTTCATTTATATTTCCACAGAGAATCGTGATCGCTCTGCGATCGACGTGGTATTCCATTATCTGCAGCAGTTTTTCAGGCGCTGCAGAAAATTTCAGTAAACACCTAATTTTGCTTGTCAGTAATCATGGTCTGGAAAAACGTTGTGTCACCATGAATGACGTCACACACAAGCACCAAATTATTTGTGACCTTCTGGAGATTTCCTAATGAGGTAAGCATCACTCCAGCAACAAAGTTTATAAAGTGAATGTCAACTACAAATTCAAAAACTTTGGCTCAGTGACTCAACAGATCAGGTGTCAAATGTTTCCTGGTCGCTGGTTTGTTCAAGAATCAAAAACATCACGTGACTGCAGAAAAAAATTTCCTGGAAAAAATTCCACAAATCTCACCACAGCATCATGTATCTCCACCCAGCGCGTTGCGCACAGACTTACCACAATAGTTCTCTTGCAAACCGCGGAAAGAGCAGTAACAGTGTTTTCAGAGGCTGTCGTACGTTTCTGACCACCTTTCAAAAAAGTCATTACCATGCCTTGCGTTGCCCGTCTAATCCAGTGGTTCTCAACCACTGTTTTGAGAGCCGCATGCGGCTCCCAAGTACCCTTTGTGCGGCCCTCAACAGTATTTTAATAAAACCTATAATATTTTGTGCAACAGACTTCGTTCTGCTATAAAACAAAACGTGTTAATTGACTTGCGTTAAAATTTCTTCAGTGCGACTCCCTAACACAGTCGTAAGTCTGGACTTGGCCCCCTTCAGCAAAAACGTTGAGAACCATTGTTCTAATCGTGTGCTGCTCACTTGCAAATGTAAAAACAAAATACAGGAGGTGGCGGACGCAATGAACATATGTTGGGAGTTTATAATGAGCAGCAATTAGGTGGGCTGGTACACCTCTAAATTTTCCTGACATTGACAACGCACCATCGTAACTCTGACCTCGCAATTTTGACAAATCTTGCTCCCAATCTCCTCCCCAAGCTTGTAAGTTGTTCAATATCTGTTTTCTTAAAGCAGTGGCTTTCAACGGTGGGCCATGGTCCAGTGGTAGACCGTAACACTTGCAGTGGGCCACGGAGCTTGGCATAAATCAGAATGAAAGCGTTATGAGATTTGCATAATGTCATTATGATCAAATAAGGAAGGTAAAAGCTTATCTTCCTCATGAGGTGTAAGAGAGAAAGCGTGTATACTGAGTTAGTATTGAGTTTGTTTTCTTTCTCGTCTCTTTAGCCTTTAGACATTTCACCCGTAATCGTTGCTTGCAGGTTGTAGGACTGACGATGCGTAGTGTTACGTGAAATGGATCTCCTATTTAAATTTTGCTAATTGGTTCAAACTCTTCACCTGTATGGAGATGGAGACTACTTACTTGAATACAAATACAGTATGTGCAAGTTTTAATCATCGCAAAAAGATTAAATCAGGCCCCATTCGGCTAATTCCTCGAAAGCTTGCGGCAAACTTGGTTTTCGAACTACGCTTGTATTCTTTCATCGTCGTTCGCTACCAATGTGCGAAAAAAGCCCTCATGTTGCCTTCATTTTGACTTTCGTCCAGGGTCACCAATTTGGCTTTTTTGAAGCCATGTTTTGAAATTCTGATTAGACAAAATCTTTTTGGCTTCTTTGGGGGAAAAGCTTGCTTTTTTGGTGAAGACAGGTTGGCAACCCTGCTTTGGTCTTGCTCATTCAATCGACCTCAGTCTCGCCCTAATCGCCCCCCACTGGATCCGCCCCTATTTGCTACATACAGTACTTTCAGACATCCAAGTTCGAAGGTCGCACACTTGCAGATAAAGAAGTTTCATCACTCTGCAGACTTTTCAACCAAGAGTCTTCGCAAGTTCGGTTCTTCCGTACTGCCACTAGAACTTTCGCTTATCTAGTTTGTAGATTCTGTAGCGCAGCATTCCAGGACGGTGGTGGAGAAATAACTGTACCTTCACACGCTTTAACAAAATCTTTGTCTGTGCTGTAATTTTGCTGCAAGTTGTGTCAATCTTCTTTTCTGAAGTCCTTTATTAATGCATCAACAAATACTCACGTTCAGGAATATCTTGCCTACACTTGCCCACTTCACTGAATCTCAGACGATGACTTTCACCACACGTGCTGAAGCAGAACAATGGACTGTTGCATGTGTAAACGTATTGCTACAAACAAGCGAATGTGAATAAGGATGCAGCTTATCCTTTCAACTTTTATTCTGCTCACCAGTAACATTTGTGGAAAATGCGTTGTTACCCGGTAAAGATGCATACTTGAAAACAAGTTAAGTTTTCTTTACGGTTTGTAAACGTACTTGTAATCGTTATGTTTTAGTATTTCCACGACAGACCCCTTTTCAAACGGCTGGTTCTGCCACTGCAAAGAATGATGCCAAATAAGAATGCCTTGGCAAAGGGCCTAATCATGAGAATTCATATTTAGGTAACAGATCACCAACTATATAACTATCCACATGCAGATAAACTAGTAAAGTTCTTCTTTTCTTTGAAAGCCACAATATAATGCTTGATTCAACATGAGCAACACTAGATGCATGACAACTTATTTGTGCCCAAACAAAAACGTTTAACAGATGTTAACATTTTTAAAGGTCCATTGTGAAGTGAACATTCCGAGCTAATATACTACAAAGATTCAACAACTGGTCAAGTGTCAGTTAATTCAAACACAAGGTTGTGAGTACCACATTTTATAAATTGTGTACCATGATACCTTTTTTACAAAATATACTTTGCGACTGAAAATTACTAGGGAATTATGTTTAGAATGTATATATCCAGACAACACAAATTGTTTGCAGGTGGTAACAATATCACACTATAGGCCATGAAAAGGAAGGTGAACACCTGATGAGAAGAGCAGATATATAGAAGTTCAAATGGGCACTGACCAGGTGTGTAGAAACCCAAGCATTTGTGTGTATTCTGTACCAACTTATTTCACAAAATGGTTATAATCACTCAATATCATACAAAAAATGGACATGCCATTGCCATGCTAAAGTGTGAAAGTTCCAGAATTACAAATACAGCAGTAGTACTTTCAGACCTCTTTGGAATCTTGAAGCACAAATGAGTTCAAAGCATAGTACAATTCATGCGAAAATCTTGATTTTTCATTCACAACTATAAGAAAGGTCAAATAATGGAGTACTTCTGTTAAGATAAGAATTAAACACAGTGAATTGCAATCCGTAAAACTTGCTTTACAATGTAATGAAAAAGCTTTCATTTTAAAGAACATAGCCTTCTAAGAAACTAACATTAGCATTGTGCATGCAGCATAGCCTAAAGGTTGATCATTTAACACACAAAAATGATCTGCTAATGTATGTTCAGTACAGTTTCATCTATGTATTTACTTTCTGTACTCCATTCAGAGTATCACATGTGGTCTGAATGCGGCATTGATGGCAAGTCAGTGGCATCACCACATGTGAACCATTTCCTTGCACCCACCCATTAACACTGAGCATGAGGCTGGACACGTTGCGAGTATCGTTTTTCAAATCTTCGGTGGCACATAGTCAACCAACTGTACCACTTAGCCAGTACTTTTCTAAGTTAAAAATCCATTCATGTTGCATTTGTGTATAAATCTTTTAGAAAGTTTTCATGAGTTTTAACCACTTCTGGACCATGAAGTTCTCAGCCAAAATGATATGGAAGCATTGAGCAATTGAAAACAAATATGCATTTTTCATATTTCTTTGGATTCAGAGAATTATGAAAAACTGATTGATGTTAATCAAATGTATTTCCACTATAGCAGTGATTACCAACCTTTTTGAAACTGAGGGCTACTTCTTGGTAAAGTATAACTCAAATATCCACTTCCGAAATAACGATTATGCTAAATTTATCTCTTAACAAAATTGATATTCGATCTGAAGACATTAACTATTTTAATTCTATTTTATAACAAGTCTGCAAGTGACTTTAAAAAGTTTATTTTACAATTTCACATAATTCTACACATCTTCAGTTCTGAAATCCACAAGCAATGCTTGCAGGTGATATGCTGAAGGACTAAAGCAAGAGCAGAGGAAGCAAGCAAACTCAAGACTACAGTGAACAAATCACAACACAAGGCATGGTAATAAAAACTAGAAAATTCATCATTTTCAAACAGTTGCTTTCACTAAAACTGAAAAACTGTCTGATACCAATTACAGAGCAACAAAACCACAGCTGTGAAATTACAGTTACAAGCTAAACTGTGCCAATTCAATGGAATGCATAAGCAGAAAGGTAGTCTTGACATCATAAGGTTGACAGGCGTACTGTAAGGAGCACCTTCAAATAGTAAATGGTGAGAATCAGGGCACACCAATCAGTAAAAACAAAAATGCCTGTGTAGAAANAAAGGGGATCATTAGGCAAGGCTGAATGGGAAAAAATATTTATGAACATTGTGAAGGGCAAACAAAGATCCGCTTTTGATTTAGTGGGTACAAGCACCTTGCTTTAAATATGAAAAAATATAAATTGACGTGAAGGTTCATCAGGGCCTTCCTAGCTCCGTGCACTTTGTGATTACCATGGAAAACACAACAAATCAATGGTCCAAAGTGTTTCATGTATCGAGACATAAATGTAACTTTCCTACTGAATCAAAACCTGATATGTGCTAACTATGTGTCTACATGGCGATTTGCAACCAACAGTATGTACGTCACACAGTGAATAAATTCTCTACAAGATGGTCTGTGCACCACATACTTGGACCAAACCAGATAATGATAACAGCAGCCAAATGGCCTTATCACAGTTTTGTGGCACTATGTACTTTTCCATTGTTTCCTAAATAAACCACCATTTTCTAACTCTTACACTGTTAGTTTTGTAGAACAACCTAACTCCCTGAATACCTATGAATATAAATAGCTTAACAACCAAATGCACAAAGTAATAGACAATGCATGATACTCCCTTATGTGCAGTAATTCTTGTTTACTTTTTGTGAATTTGTGATGTTTATTTGAAAAGGAATTTTTTCACTTCACAATATCTAATTGTTTACCTGCCTTTACGATGTTAATTGATATACTTTTCCATTCCAATTCACCCAATTGTTTTATACCCTTACCACATAGTAATTTTTTAATTACTGAGTAGTGCTTTCTTTCCAATGTTCACCACTTAATGGTCCTCCCTAGAGTACCTTTACCAAACTAATTAAATGTCTCAAGACCACCTTTCTGCTTACAGATTCCACCACCACTTTTTGTTGAGTCACCACTGCATTGCTCACAGCTGTGGTTTCATTTCTCAATAAATATCATCAGATAGATATTCAGTTTAAGTGAATATGATTATTTGAGATCATAATATTTTCCACTTTTTATTTCCCACAGCTTGTTTCTTGATTTATTCATTTTAGTTTTGCATTTGTTTGCTTTGTCTGCCCTTGCTTCAGCACTTCACATGTTAGTGTTGCTTACAGATTCTGTGATTGAGGATGCATAGAGTTATATGAAATCTATTTCCTATTTGCTGATCAATTCAACTGCATCATTTGGTGGGGACTGATTAATTGAATATATGTGCAAGTCCAAATCAACTGATTCCTTAAAAGCTTGCAGCAAATATAGACCTAAGATTGCAGTAGTACATAGCATTATGTTCAACAAAGACACATTTAGTAAAAGCTTATGCTAACAATTCAATGAATGTTCTACAGACTGTGCTTTGGAAAAATATATCAACAAATCACCACAAAAGTATGCTGACTACTTCAGGAAAACATGTACTGCCAAGATAATTTGCAAGCCAGTTTTAACTGTTTAAATGCTATCTTTAGCAATAAAGGCTAAATGTTACACACCAATCTAATTTCGAAAGAAATATTGAATCCAATCAGTAAAATTACCAATTGCAATTATATAGCTTTCAAGATGTTAATATATGCAACAAAATCATCAATGATATACAATAATAATTTTTAAAATCAATCCCATGTTGCATTATTTTAATCAATACATTAAAACAATAGCTAGTCACTACTTTCCTTGATAGTAATACTAATATTTTATGTTGATTATATTAATTCAAACAAAGAGCCACTTTTTAATCAACAGCAAATTTTGGAAGTGCCAAATTTTTACTGTGTGATAAATACTTGTTGATAAAAACAAATGGCTTATAACAGAATAGCTTGGAAAGCTTCTTACTAAGTGGCAGTAAAACTAGTGCAGATCACACCATATGTATTATTACCTAAAAGAAAGAACTATTACTAGCATTATATATATATTTTTTACTGCAACTAAAAACACTAGCATATTTTTGGTTACATAGCTATATATGTCTTTGGCTCAGGCATACGGTCCATATCACATACACTAATTAAAGGAACACAAGGGCAAAAAATGCTAATATGTAACATATCACAGAATAGATGGATTGGACATAAGGTAGATGTGGTAGTTATACGTAGTCAATACTGAAAAGTGACAAACACTGAAACAAAGGACCAGCAACAACTGGATTCAGTCATCATCATAGTATAAAACGAATAACTTTTTTGACAGTATATATTGATTTGGATTAATTTTTACACAATAACGATCTTGTTGCATGAACAAGTTAGCTGGTCTTTGGAATTTTTCTGACAAAAACTAAACTATTAGGCATGAGACACAGCATACTACGGAGAAATATTGGGCAAAATTCGAAAGACCTGACTTGGTTGTTTAACAATATTATTTAGTGACACATTAGATTTTACATTCAGCATCAAACATTGCTTTCATTCAACAAATTATCCAAAGCAAAAATAGTGCTCCACTTCAAAAAATTGTGTACCAACAAGAAATCCTAACAAATTTTTACTGGCCTAATTTTTACACAGAAAATAGAGTAGCAGTTGTGCACTGCACATGCGCAAGATTTGCTGCTTTTTCCGTAAGGAAGTGGCTACAGAACCACCTCACATGACGCAGTTCGAGTAAAATGCCGAGTTGTCATTTCAAGCGGCAGNGTCGTGGTAGCGTAGCAATAGCATTTACATCTGCTGTGCCAACTGTTTTTTTGGTTCGGCTCTCACCTTGGCAACTTTTGTTTTAGTAGCAGTGGTTGCACGTTTCAATTCATGGAACCACTTTTTCTTTACTTCTTTCAAAAGTTTCCAAAGTTTAGGTTTAGGGGTTAGCATTAGGGTTCGGGTTACAGTTAGGGTTAGGTTTACCTTTTACGGTCAGTACGTTTCTACCAAGCCTTACTGTCATGTTACAGGTGGCGGTTGAATAAGGTTTCAAATACAAAGAACCACAGGTGGTTCTGTTTGTAGCCACTGCCTTTCCATAAAAGCACTGATCAATACTAGTGCTACATGCGTAAATACTAATGCCAATTATTATGTCCTGTTTAGTGGAAAATCTTTTTTGACATTTTTGTGCAATACAACTAACTCACGTCATGCGGACCAAGTGTCTAACATACCTTTACTGTAGATACTAGCCTATATAATTCAATAAAAAATGCTGTTTGAACGTACTTCATGAGCCGGACAATTCTTCAATGCCAGCGTTCCAGAAATAAAATCGTTTTGCATATCCACCACAATTAACGCCGCTTTACTCATCATGGACATATTTGATCCCTGTACTTTCAAGAAAAAAGCAAGCAATGTAGTTTTTATTTCACTGGCTCAAACTAGATCCAGTTTGGTTTGGCCGGTGACACCATACTAAGGCAATCGATTGTGTTCTTGTGGATCATGGAAACTTCGCTGAAGCGAAACTAGCATACTGTTGTCGGGGTTTTCCCACAGTCCAGCATTACAGTCCCATTTTTATGACTCGGAAGTCGGAACCAGCCAACTTCAGTAGCCTAATATTTCAACAGCCTCCAACAGCAAAAAAATTAAAATTTTACTCCGCAACATTGTGAAAACTACATACACAGCTGTTTATTTGCTTATTAGCTGAGTCATATTGATTGATTGATTTTATTTGTCAGCAGACACGAAGTCCATGGTATAAACACACACTCTCTGCATAACTCAGGTCGATGAAAATAGACAAGACATAACGTTTTGCATCGGCATTAGAGCCGGCGCAATCACAGAGTTACAGACACCTTTTACAACTGCGTTGAAGGCAGAACCACAGAGTTACATACACATTCTTAACACTATTGTTAACTAACGTGAAAAACTTGTTACAACACTACTATATAGCAAGGTGCCAATTCCTAAACTGGTCGAGTCCGGTTAAAGTACGAATGCGTTGCGGCATGACACGCCATCAATCAAACAGACACTGCAATGTTGTAGCACTTATTCACAAAGTAAAATGCGATTGTTGTAGTGTTCAAAGAATAGGGATGAATACAAGCAATCTGACTGCATCAAAGCATGCAACCATATGTTGTTAGACTCTGTGCATGTTTCGAATAACAGGTAGGTATTTTTACTTAAACCTGGTGGCTACTAGCACTCGCTCTCCAGGGCAGCTTGTCTAGAGCACTGCGTCCAAAATTATAGGCCTCACGCAATCTCTGCATGCATGACTTCCTGAAATTACTCCATAATTATGATGCATACATAGGCGTGCAAAGGAAGGAAAAAGTATCCTACATTTTTAACTGCATTCGAACATGGGAAAAATGAGGCTCCCAGCTTGTTTGCTGCACAATATTGATATCGAAGTTGTCTCTAAATGTCCTTGTCATCTGAGAGCTCAGTATCTAATACAAACCCCAGATATTTGTTGTGGTTATAGCTAACAGATTTTACATTTTGACCATGCAGTGTCAGTAATGGGGTAACTGCGCTTTTTGCGCTCTTAGCCTTAAGTGTCATACACACAGTTTTGCTGCAGTTGAAAGTAATTCCATGCGATTCTTTATAAGACTGACACACATCTGGTATATTTTTCAACCCTCGTACACTTGGACAAAACACACAAATATCACCAGCAAACATCAATTGATTTAATAAGACTTCACCAATATAACACCCTGCTTTAATGGTGTTTAGTTCATTGCATAAATCATCTAAAGATACAGCAAACAAGTATGGACTCAGTCATGGACGTCCGCAAACAATTTTTGAGGGGGGAAACATCAACATTTTGCTTATCTTTTTCAAATTGCTGACGATGGAAGGCGAATGGACGTTTACCAAACGCTTTATCCTTTCTACGCTCCGAAGATAATGGCCTATGTTTATGGGAGTCGGAAGAAGGGCTGGGAAGGCCAAGATCCCCTGGATTTTAAAATTTGTAATTTTCCTATTAGGCTACATTTTTGCACAAAAGTTGATTTTTAGTTTTGAGTGGGTAAAATGAAATTTCACCACTTTTGGACCCTTCTGGAAAAATCTTTTTGACCACCCCTGAAAAAAATCCGCAATTGGCTTCCCCTGGAAACATTCCTTCCGACGCCCATATTGCAGCAACAGGTACAATAACGCGCTTTATTGGGAGAAATGGCAGATAATTACAATATGTTACACTAGGGGTGGGCAAATATTTAGATATGCAGGGCCAAGTTGAAAACTTTTATTGCTATCGGGAACCTCATATAGGCTATTACATTTGTCTACTTCAGTTACAAGTTAATCTTTCAAAACATGAATTAATGATAATATTAATCGAACTTTGTATTGTTTTATTTCACATTGACACTGCAGTTGGCTAAGCTACACATAGCATAAAATATCGAAAATTCTAATCTAATCGATAAAATTACTTTAACATAGACTCGAAATATGCACTGTCTAAGTGCGTGTGGCTGCCCTGCTGGCCGCTTAAAATGCCCTCGCGGGCCTGAGTTTGCCCACCCCAGATTTACACAATAGGCAGATTTTACAAGCAGGGTGGGCTACTTCTTTTCAATGATGCATTGCCATGGTCGTTAACGAAACCACAAATTACAGTATGACTTTAATTTATCCTACCTAGCAAGACTTGTCAACGTCACTTAAAAATAGGAGCTGCAAACGTCTGGAATTTCGTTCAAAGTTATCGTAGTCGTGCGTATGATTAAACTGCAAGATCATTTTCTTCTAACCAGGCGCACAGAGCCGGTAGGGGTGAAGCAAGATCTGCATTCGCTCCACGCATCCGGAAAGAGTCACAACGTCCACTTATGATATGTTCCGAGGTTTGAGCTTCTCCAGAACCGCATGGACACCAAGGATCCGGTGCCACCTTCCATCGGTGTAGTGATTCCCGGAAGCGGCCGACTCGCGTTCTGAGGTGGTTCAGTTTACACCACGCAGAGCGGCTGAGACCAAGGTCGGGGTTTTTCACTTTGGGTGGTGGAAAGACATGAGGTGGCACCTATGACTTCTTCCACTCCTCGAGCCACTGGTACTGAATCCACTGTGCGATAGACTCATGCCCCGCAAAAGACTCCATCAGTTCAGTCGTCGAT
>JGI24021J15306_10003353_pt1 | contig 17988 bp, 8 predicted proteins | sample Ectturendosymbi1_FD_15306 | JGI IMG/M metagenome (IMG submission 15306)
ATGACTCCTGTTGAGGCAAGCAAGAGACAGAATGAAGTGAGAGTTTACAGAAACCTCTATCCTGACTTTACAAGACGACCCATGAGAGCAAAATTCAAAATTGGTGACAAAGTCCGAATTCTCAAGAAGACTCTTTGAGAAAGGGTTCACCCCAAACTGGACAGAAGTGTTCACCGTTTCAAAAATTCAAAGAACCAACCCAGTTACTTATAAAATATCTGACTACAATGACAAAGAAATCTAAGGGACTTTCTACGAGCAAGAGCTTCAGAAGACATCACAAGAAGTTTTCAGAATTGAGGAGATTGTGAAGAAAGGCAAAACAAGGTCTTTGGTGAAATGAAGGGGCTATCCTGAAAGTTTCAATTCTTGGGTTGACAGCAAAGATCTTATTAAACTTTAATATAAAATATCAAATGAAAAACAAAGTCTTGGAATAAAAAACTCAACAGTCACAGCGTTTCTGAACGACAAGCTCACACCAGAGCAAGTTAAAGAATTGCAAAAAATTATGAACCTTGATCCAAAGCTGTAAAGAAAAGTATTCATCTATCGAGGTTAATTTGAACCCGGTTGAAAATGAATTTGGACCCTATCCAAAATTTAAAGATATAATAAATGTCATTTCTAAAAATAAAAGATCCATCGAAACGTGACAAACTTGTCGCTGAATATCTCAAAACCAAAAACAAAATTCAAGAAAATTTTCTCTCAGAACGATTAGGTGAGCAATCAATGTATAAAGATTTTGGAAAAATATTCAAGCCAACAACTGAACAACAACAAAAGTCATCTGAAGAAATTGTTTCAAAGTTTGCCCCACTTCAAGAAGCAATAGAAAATATGCCCCCAGCATTACCTTGGGACATGCCTCAACCTGAAGCCTTGCCAGACGCTTCCGCTCAACCTGAAGCATTACCAGACGTTCCCGCTAAACCTCCATTGCCAAATAATATTGGACGAATTGCTGAACATTATCTGCGTGCTTCGTATGGAAAGCGTGGTGATCATTCACACTATGAGCTAAAGGATAAAAATGGGCAGTTTTATATAGGAAAAAATCTGATTGAAATAGAAGGAAAGGATTTGAAAATTGGTGATAAAAGTTATCGTAGGACCCAAGGTCTTTGGCAACTTATCGCAATGAAAGAACCAGAACTTGGTTTTCCAACAAAAGACAACGAGAAAAATTATGGAGAAATTATGTTTAAAGCTGATGCAATAAGACATCCAGATAATCCAGATAGGCCTTTCGAAATAGAAAGTTTCAAATGGGAAAAATTCATAAAACCACTTTGGGATGAATATGTGAAAAAACCAACACAAAAAGCAAAGCGAGAAGTGAAACATGACAAGGCTTTCTCCCAAGTGATCCAAACGCCTTGTGTGTGCGACTCGAACTTTTGATGGCTTCGGAATAGGCAGGAAACACAAGTCTTCAAAACGAAATCGTCAGCATTTGTGATGAACTTTTGAGGCAAAAAATTTTGTCTCATGATGCTTACAAAAACTTAATGCTTACATTAAATACAGATGTTAATTATTAAATGTGGATATCAAAGAAAATATCAAGTCGGCGGCTCTAGGATTTTTTCACAGCTCAAAGACTTTTTGTCAGGATTCATCAGTAAAAAGCAAGTTGTCGACACTGCTTTGAACATTGCTAGAAGTGCTGGGCAAAAGGCTGGACAAAAAGCTATTGATTGTGCTAGTTCGAAACTGACTCCCAAATCACAACAAATTTTATCAAAACTTGTGTCTTCAACACCCCCGCTTGCACCTCAAGGAGCAACACCACAGAAGGCACAGCAGGTGACAACAAATTTGAACAACTTGATAGCTGGGTAGGGGCAGCGCGCAATCAAAATACAAGACCTTGTCAAACGATTGAATAAACAATAAAAAAATTGAATATAATAAACAATGAACAATTCTGAACAAATCAAAGATGTTTTAAAAAAGCTTGAAGCTCTCAAAAACAATATTGAGGAACTAAAAAGAGAAATTGAAGAACTCAAATATTTCAACAGGGTATTGAGTTATAGACTAAGGGCAATACCTGATTTTTAAAGTGAAAACAAAAAAACGCCTATAATAAATGGACAACATTCTTAATATTACAGAAAAACCTGAAATTGATCAATCGATCGAAGAATACGAATATCACAGTTACGAACCAGTCACCGGCACTGACCTTAACAGACCTGGTGAAATTAGGATACATATTGAAACGCAAGACTTGTTCACACATCCGAGTGAAAGTTATCAGGTTTTCGACGGTAAGTTGGTGAAAAACGCTGATGCGCCAATGTTGACATCATCCCGCTAACAAACAATGCTATGATGCATCTGTTCAGCAACATAAAATACCAACTTTCAGGACAAGAGGTTGAAAGTCTGTTTCACCCTGGGCAGGCAACAACGATGCTTGGCTGTTGAAATTTCCAGATGATTTTCAAAAAAGCACAGGTCTGAACCAATTGTGGTGTGAAGATTCAGGCACAGACACTTCAGTTGCTGGAAATAATCAGAATAATGGTTTTGTAGCCCGACAAGAATATATTATTTGAAAGCCCGACCCAAATGGCACATTTTCATTCAGAATCCCGCTGAAACACATCTTTGGGTTTTGTGATGACTATGAGAAAGTCGTTTACGGTATTAAACATCAACTCACTCTTGTAAGAAAGGGTGATAATGATGCGATTTTCAAAGCCGCTGCAACTAATGCTGGAAAGGTTGTTTTGTCAAAGCTTTCTTGGTATATACCACATGTGACTCCAAATTTACAAGAAAAACTGGCACTCTACGAAACATTTGAATCAAAATCAAGTCTCCCAGTTGGCTACCGGATAATTCAATGTGACTCGATCCCAGTCTCGCAAACGAGAAATTTCACCTGGTGATTGTCGGTGAAATCATCCCAGGAGAAGCCTTGCTAGATAATCATAGCATTTCAGACAGACAAATCTGGAGACCAGGAACACAACCCGTCAATTTTTGACCACTGTAAATCTCACCAACATGTTTGTGATGCTCATCTCTCCCTGAGATTGATTACGATGGAAACAATTTCACACAACAAAAATTCTCAAGAGTTTACGGTGATGCCGCCACTTTTCGAACAAAATTTTACAATGTTGAAGAGATTATTTCTTCTCCAAACATTACTCCAGCAGATTACAAGGAATTGTTCCCAATATGCGTTTTTGATGTGACAAAACAGAGCGAAAAACTGAAAAACTCTGTGACTGACATTCAGATAAAGGCTCAGTTCTCAGCAAACGTTGCTGCAAATACTGAAGCATTCGCAGTTGTGATATCAGATAAATCATTGATTTTCCAGAGTGATGGGCAGAAAATGCATGTTGAATATTAAGTTAAAAAAATAATATACTCTTTTTTCAAAAACTGTCAATTCTTTTGTGAAAATGATTGAAATCAGATTATGTTTATAGTCTTCAAGGCTATAAACATATTTTGATGAAAGTGCTATGTCACAAATGAGTATCACACTTTGAAAGTTTGCTTTTTTCACAAACGATCACAGCATGAACTACCTATCTTTGGTCTTTGGACAAAGTTCAGGCAGATTGAAGCAGCCTCAAAAAAAGTAACCATTTGGTGGCAATAAAGGGTTTACACAGCACCTCTTTGAACAAAGCTCAGGCTGTCCTGGCAGGACCACTTTTCACACTGATTGAAACAGCCTCAAACAAATCTAACCAAGGGTTTACACAGAGCACATTGCTTAGTAAATTCAAAAACATTGATTATGTAACAGCAAACCAACCAAAATTCAAGGCAAACCATTACAAACAAAAAGAAAAGCAGTTATAATTACCTTAAAATAGAAACACAGTCTTAAACCTATTGTCTGGCAATTTCTGAAATATTGAACTAGAGAAGCACTGTGCAATCTTTTTGCGTTCAGATTTGAAAAAACAGGTTAACTACAACTAATGGATACTCAATCTCTAAGCAATGAATAACTCTGAATGCACAAAACAAGAAAATAAATTAAAATCAACACCTTTTTACAGATGCAAACAGCTCGAACCAATCTAATCATTTGTTGGTGAAAAGGGTTAACACAGAACATATTGCTTAGTAAATTCAAAAACATTGATTATGTAACAGCATATCAATCAAAATCCAAGCAAAACAATAACAACCAAACCATTACAAGCAAAAAGAAAAGCAATTATGCTTACCTTAAAATAGAAACACAGTCTTAAACCTATTGTCTAGCAATTTCTTAAACATTGAACTAGAGAAGCTCTGTGCGATCTTTTTGCGCTCAGATTTGAAAAAAGCACAAAGATGGAAAGAGATTAATTACAACTACTGAATACTCAGTATCTGTTACTAAACATTGAATAACTCTGAATACAGACAAAATATATTAGTTATACACTTTTTAATATTAAGACACAAGCAGTCTAAACCGAAACTGAGCACAATCTTTCAAACGAAAGTTAGAAACATGCAAACCTAATCACACAAACTTAAAAGCTTGTTCCTAGCAACTTCTACAGACTGATACTAACTGCACGAAACTCTGAGGCCGTTGTGCGCCCAACTGTCACGCCTATTGACAATGAAAAATCACGCATCGAGGCAAACCTTCGCTTCTCACGCAAAACCTAAGTAAGTGCAGTCAGACGTAACATAGCAGCTGTGAACCACCAGAAAAAATTCTATTCAACGATCACAAGCCAGACAAGGGCAATCAGCTGAAACGAGCAACTTGGTGAACCATCTGAATAGGCGACGGCAGCATGACGGCAAAATACCTTAGCTCATGGGCATTGGCGGTTTTCGACTTTCGAACAAAACCTCGACACAGACAGACAATGCAACAGGGGTCTGGCAAAGGGAGGCAAAGGAAAATGGGGACAAACAGAGGTGCTGGGAAACACAGAGGTACCCCACAAAACTAAGGATTTTGAAAAAATCGCGCCAATGTCCAAAAGATACCTTTTTTCACAGTCACTGAAAAAATGTGCGGCAAAAGCAAACTTTGATCATTGCACTGTATTTGACGAAGATCTTGTTGCAGTGCACATGAAAAAAACGGAACTTGTTTTCAACAAACCAGTTTATCTTGGGATGTCAATCCTTGATATCTCAAAAACTCTGATGTATGATTTTCATTATAAATACAGCAAAAAAAAGTATGGACCAAAAGCGAAGTTGCTAGTGACTGATACGGATTCTTTGATGTATGAAATACATACAGAAGACTTCGTAGAAATCCGAGAAGACATCAAAGAAAAGTTTGATACCTCCAACTTTGAGAATTCAAAACTTCCAAGACTTAACATAAAAGTCCCTGGGATGTTTAAGGATGAGGCTGGTGGTAAGATTATATCTGAATTTGTCGGACTGCGCGCCAAATCATATGCCTTTGATATGGACGGTGATGAATTCAAAAAAAGTAAAGGTGTGAAAAAATATGTTGTAAATAAAGAAATATCATTAAACGATTATAAAAATTTTTTATTTTCAGGAAGACAACAGCTGAGACCAATGAATGTAATTCAGAGTCATCATCACGAAGTCTTCACAGAGCAAGTCAACAAATTCGCCCTTTCTTCTGATGATGACAAACGAATTATCCTAGATCGTACAAATACCTTTGCTGACGGGCATTGGCAGGTTTCTACTTTCGGACAAAACTTCGGCACAGACTGACAATGCAACAGGGGGACAAACAGAGGTGCTGGGGAACACAAAGGAACCCTGGGGAAGACAAGGGGCCCTGGGGAACAAGGCCCAGAAAGAGTGCTTGTGACGTCATCAACTGTAGGGGCATTTCAATGACACGCTTGACTGATAAAATGGGCATTTTTGAGCGGTGAATGTAATAAAAAAACAAAGAAAAAAGCGGGACGTTTCAATCCCCAGTTCTCTACTACTTAAGCCTATGCTTAGGGTTGTCCATGGGAAAAATCTATCTGTCCCATTCCCATCCCATAGCAATTTATGCCTGTCCCATACCATCCCATCCCATGGGACTTTTCCCATGGGATTCCCATAGGAATAACATTCCCATGGACAAGCCTAGTGTTGTCCATTGGACTTATTTATCTGTCCCATTCTCATCCCATAGCAATTTATGCCTGTCCCATCCCGTCCCATGGGACGTTTCCCATAGATTCCCATAGGAATGACATTCCCATGGACATGCCTGCCTATGTTTTCGCCTTGTCTAGTGAAAGCGAGGCAATGTGAGTGTGCGATTGTGCTTTCCGTCTTGCACAAAACTTACATTAAGCGAAGCCGTTGGATGTGTGCGTATACCTATTTATGGTTGTTATGACTTCCTACAGATAGGGTTGATGTGGCTTGTAACCAAAGATGCTCTTCGTATTGTTTCCTATATTGCTCAGTGCTCACTCTCTGTAATACTGGTCAGTGTTGACAGTGCTTTTGATGTTGCCACTGGCACTATATGTCTTCAACAAACTCTGTGCTAAGTGGTGCTTACACTTGGGCAAATTACGTTAACCATTGGAAATTAAGTGTTTCTTCAGTTCCGAATGATCTTGCAAACATGATATGCCGTGAGATTTTGTAGCGACACACAGCTTGTTTCTATCAAGCCGTGAATCTTTTCCTACTGCCTATGCATTCAAGTGTTAGCCTATTTAACATTATGTCGGATGTCCACAAACCCTGTGTTTTATTGGAAGTGGCCATTCGTTTAGAACAGTGGTTCCCAAACTGTGATACGCGTACCACTAGTGGTACGCGAAGGCCTTCAAAGTGGTACGCGAGACCCTTCTGTTCTTCTACACCAGAGGTGACGAACATGCGGACCGCAAAAGAATTTCCTGCGGCGCGCGAAGCATTCAGGCGAGACCAGCAGTCTTGAAATTTCTTACTTTCGTATGTTGTTTGTTTCTGTTGATGAACAATTTTTTCGTTTTTAACAGGTTTCAAAGTATGACTAAAAAGTTGTGCGGCCCGCTTGCTCAGCGGTAAACTTGAAATTTGGTTCTTAATTAACCCAACTGATAAAGGATGTGCAAAACCTTGTCAGAAGCCGTCTGGCTCATTACTTTGAGCATCTGCCTCAAAGTTCTGAGGTTTAGCGTTCCGTTCACATTCCAGCTATTGCTGTCAGCAAGAAAACTCAAACAAAGATGAGGACATTTTTGCAACATGCAACAAACGGACAGCCAAAATGTGTTCATCAAAACACTGTGGTTACAGTAAAATTAAAAATAAAATATTTTCTGTACTTGCTTGGCATGGACTCTATTATTATGAAGTAGGTGCCCTGCAGCATGCTCGATCCTCTCATGTACAGTTAATGAAACACATTAATGAAATGACTTCTTTACCCAAACTTTCAAGTCAGTCAGTTGCTCATCAACTCTCATAAACAACAACACGAAGCTACTAGAAACAGTTTGTTGATTTTAGATGTATACTTAATGTGTTTTCTATGATATAACAAATTTTTATTCATACACTCAATAACAAAAACGTTTAATTTGATTAATATTGTTAAAAATGTTGAACCTTCTTTGCCCAATTTTTTGAGATTTTGCCCCAAGTTTTGACAGATCAAAACTTTTGGTGGTGCGCTAGCACGCCCCGCACCCCCAGATCTTACACGACTGTTAGAGAGAGTCGATTAATTTTCAGAATGGTGCTTAGAAGCTGCAGTATGAACAGGTGCTGCTTGCATCTTCTGAAACAACACCTTCAGCATGCAAATTTGGTGCTGCTTGCATCTTCTGAACAGGACCTTCAGCATGCAATCATCGGTTTCAGCTGCGTGCGACCAAGCGGGAAGGAAAGCTTCCACTAAAAAAACGAGGTTTAAGCTTTCCAGAAAGTAAAACCAGTGCGTGCTGCAAGTAAGCGGCAAAACAGTGTAACAGGTCGAGACGTTCAAGTAACTTGGGGGTGTTATCCACCAGTGACGGAAGGCAGAACAAGGAAATTGACGCAAGGATTGGAAATGCAATTGCAGTTCTATGTGAGTTTTATCCCTCTGTGCTCACAAAACGAGAGCTTTCAAACACCGCAAAGCTGCCAGCTTTTAAATCTGTGTTTGTTGAATCTTCGATAAATGAGTCAAAGAGTGCTATCTCAGAAGCGTCAAAGCTGAGATTCTGCGAAGAGTTCACGGCGTGATATTTCGCGACAAAGTGCTCAGCTGTGGAATTTGTAAACACTGAATGTCTAGCAACTTCTCCGAACAGAGAGATAACAGCTACGATGTTTCGAACACGTGACCAGAATGCCACAAGAAAGATTGGCGAGGCCAGTCCTGCTAACCACCCCCACGGGAAAGCGGCTTAGAATCAACAAAGGACCAGAAGGCATGATTACATCTCCAACCCTGCTTGGGCCGGGCCCGGTCTTGGTGCAGAGCTGTGAGGTACTGTATTTCGAGTCGTAGAGCTGCTACTCCACGAACCATCTTAGAGGAAAAGCGGTTGTGAAAGTACATGAATGTTAAAAATCAATCCTCTTGAATTTATTGCCAATGAGACCGCACATATTTACAATATTTTTTCGAGCGTTTTGTTTGACTAGATTTATATTTTTAATTAGCTCAGCACAACATGTAATGAAGGATGAAATTGCTATCATACTCTTGCTCATCAGCAGAATCAGGTAAATTAACCACGTCTCTAATTCATTCAGAAAAAAGGCCAGCATTGCAGATACGTGATCCGCAAGCCTGAAAAACGTTTGCAACACCAGCCAGAAGATGGCAGTGTAACCCTAGATCTGTATGAAACTTCACCTGGTTTCTTCCACTGGGAAGGTATACATTTGAATCAAATACATGTGATTGCTGCGCCAACCTGGTAAATACCGGTGGCTGCTTAACCGTGAGTGTAAACTCGCAGAAGATTATCTTCACGGAACCAAAGGTCGGCGAACATGAAAAGAAAGTGCAAAATCTCTAAATCATTTTTGGAGGTCGTGAGTTGTCGCTTGTGATCGAACACCAGAAAAAATTTTTTTTCAGTGAGTGGCGCGAAAACCGTTTCATGCAATTTCACAATGAGCCATCTCATACGGCGGCTCTAGCTATCATGCACGAGAATGATTGTGATTGATATATAAAGCGATAGCTGCGGAAAGCTTGTTGCAACGTAATTGTAAAAAACAAGAAATTAAGTCAATCAAAGTAAACGCAGATCTCCCACAAATCCTTAGCAGCCTCGAGGTGACATTTCCCAAATTTAAACATTTTCCAAATACGTTAGGAGACGAAGAATCTGCAAAGCACACAAAAGACACTTTCCCAGGGTGGAATAACATTTCAACTCGCTAACCGCATTGGACGTTTAAATACGGTTGTCGGCCCGATTGGCAGAAGATGGATGGATTCTGTTTTTTGGGTGGGCAAACAATTTGAGGGGGGCAAAACGTTTGATTTTAGGCGAACAACAGTATTTTGTTTGGGATGCCGCCTCTCAAAGCACAAAATGACTAGATATTCTAAAAATGTTGAGGGCATGGCCCCTGCCTCCCTGACTGCGCCTATGGGTGGATTGTTTGTGTAAATTGATATGAATGGGACGTAAAAAAGGAATTAGATTTGTTATTGTAATTTTTACAATGTTTGTCTAGATGACGAGATGTTTGTCTTTGTATAGGACTATAGGTGTTTTACTAGCAGGCCTATATACTAGGGTTTTGTTGGATCGAACACCATTCTCGGAATATGAGCAGAGCTAAACACAGCTATGTGTTGTGGGATGATTTTATTTTTGCCAGGGATGACGAGCATGTGTGGTTTAGAAAAATCTGAAGTTCTAATAGCGCTCCTCTTGCAATTGGCATTGCACTAGATTGAATGTTCCACATCCTCTCCATTTCCAATCTAGGGTTCTGATAAATTAAATGCTGAATTTTTCTATATTGTCTCTGGAATTGATTAGCGCTACATCAATCAAAAACTCTCGTTTGGTCTCTTTGTCAACTACATTTTTTGTATTTGATTACCAAACTGCAACCTACCCTTTTAGTTTTGCAAGTTTCAAATGTCCTTAAACTATTTTCACAAGATTTAAATGAACGACACATAAAACATTGGACTTGCAACAAATCGCACACGAGATTTAGACTTGTATATCAAACCTGCAAAATTTTTGCACCAGTTGGAACAATCAAGGGACACGTGGATGCTGCTTCTTTCTGATCTGTGCAAATCAGTAGTAGAAGCTTAATTTAAAACTAACTTTTTTTGCGTCCAAGTGTTCGAATCGTTTCAGTCGAATTACAAATTCAGAACAGCGTTGGACTGCACAAGAAATTTATTTTGGGTTATAAGCTGTGCAACACTAAACGCTATTGTCAATTTCGGAAAAAGAGTTTGCTGTTTTTGCGATTTACACTGCAAATAAGTTTTCATCGCAAAAACATGAGACACGCTGCTTGCGACAAAATGCCTAAAGTACGTCTTATCAAAAATAAACATTAGTGTTTCTATTGCGCTTCCACGCGGAAGCGGCACCACCTGCAACAAACATCCATTTTTTTCCGTACGTGCTATTTATTTCGTTTTTGTTTATTTTTTTATTTTTTTGTTTGTCTCAGATACATGATCCATTTCACAGAGGTGACTAATGCAACACATCCACGTAAAAATTCATATGATAATAATACATCAAGCATTAGCAGCTGCTTGCAAGCAATTTAAAAATGTGCAAACAATTAATGAAGGAAGCAAAGCACCAGCAACTACTGCAATACCTTCATGGTCATACAGAAGCATTCCAAAACGGGAGCAAAACGAAAACTTATCAAAAGCATTAGAAATGTAAACTGTATGCATAAAAGAGTTAAGTGGAGTTATATCGCAATCGATTTAAATAAGCTTTAACAACCGAGTTTGCGTCTCAATGTTTTTACGTTTTCTTTGATTTCATGTTAATCGCTCCTTGCTTTCAACGTTTAATGTGATCCCGAAAGGCTCTGTGTGGGATGAATCAGATTTACGTACCTCCTTTCACCACCAATCAGTTATTTGCAACCTGTCTGCTGCAGGTATGTTCTTGCTCACGAGCTTCCGAAACACGACACTGAGGTTTATGTCCCAACATGTGCTTTGCCAGTGGAGCGAAATTCAACTTTGATAAATTGCTTGCTGCTTTCTGAGTCTTCTCTTGTTATTAACTCACAAACAGTGGCTTTTTTTGGGTGCAGTGACTGGGCCGGGTCACGGTGAATCCCAGCCCACGCCACTGGTACCACAAGTGGTAAGCGAGAGCCATCCCCATGGTATGCGAGGACCGTAAAATGTGTTGTTAAATTTTTCTTTACGTTGTATCTAATTCAGTGCATATTGGGCCCCAGTCACTTTTTGGGCAAGGTGAAGGTAAGAGGCAATTGAAATGAGAATAATGGTCTTTAATCACTAAACTTCTTGATGGATAGCCTTTCAATAAGCAAAATCAAAACGAATTAAGTGTTTCTGAAACCACCTGTTACGGTGCACGCCCTCCAATAATATGCCATCGAAAAAGTTGGCAATCACTGAACCGGACAATTTACAGCTGACGTAACAAATTTCAGCCAAACATATCAGTTTCGGTTTTACAGAAATTGCTATATTTTATAAAAATGATCCAGAGACAAGCAGTGCAACTGCGTTGCCACAGTGTTAGAAAGCACATGTTCAAATTGCACGTTTACTCAGCAGCACTGTTGGTCGAGTTACGCACCGATTATTTTCTGTCAGTAAAGTTATTTACCGCGAGTCTTGTGCATTGTGCAAGCGCAAGTGCAGTTTTGAATTTCGACCCATGGTTGTTCAAACTCTTGATTTATTAGGTTATTGCAAGCAAACAAGCCGAAAAAATGTTACATGTGCTGGAAAGTGCTGTCTGTTCCCAACCCATTTTTTTGTTTTTTCTTGTTTTAGTTTTAACCAATATTTTGTGGAAAATTACAATTTAACGTATGTACGTTGTAGAAACATGCCACTGTTGCACAATTTTTCCTTACTTTTGCTACTTTAGTCAAATCCTTTTTGACCAACCACTCTAGGTTTATGCGTTACAGTCATACATGGATGACCGTCTCAACAGGCAACCGTCGGCTATGCTGTCCATTTGTACCCTTTAGGAAAATCGGTACGTCCTCTTCAAAAAAAGTTGTCGTGGAGGCTTGTGATTATTTCCTCGGTTAATGTTTCAATACTGCCAGCCTTCAAACGTCCACCATGGATGACAAGCATAAGTAATCAACACTGTGGTGATACCTTTCTCCTTTTGCTGTTGCATACTTAAATTGCTTGCCGCAAATGAAAATAATGCGTATTCACAACACATAGATGGACATTTTTGCCAGGATGTGGAGATGATTTTGGGCGGGAAACAGCCCAGTGGTAAACGTGTCTGCCTCCCAATTGGAAGGTTGGGTGCTCGATCCACGGCCACTGAGTGAATTGCCGTATCGCTACTTGGGCAAAGCGTTCCCTTAAACCGCGGCAAGAAGCACAATTCAGGCTTCGGCCTGCCGCCAATTGCTGTCTCCAAAATTAACAAAAACAATAAAAGTTAAAAAAGAAGATTTTCACAATTTCTAAGCCGTGTTTCCCGAAATGGGTCATAGGCATGATTTTGATAATGTGCATTCCGCAGTTCTTGAAAACTAACATAATGCCTTGTGAAGCAATAGTTTTTCATTATTGATCAATTTCTTTCTTTCAGAATGTCCAGTGTTCACTTTAAAAATTTCCCGATGTTTTCGCCTTAATTTTGTTGTTGTACTGAATTTCCTGCCTGTGGCTAAAAATCCATATCGCCTGCTTCGGCACCATTGTGTCTTTCTTAACGTGGCTTGTGTTGACTTCTTCATAGCGTTTACGCAGGCACTAATTTTGCTCTGTATGTTTTTATTACAACCTCTCTTTTAACAAGGCAGTTCCTTTCAAACTTGCCCAGTGGCGCATAATTGATACATACAAATCTTGCATACCCTAACAAGGTCCGTCATCAGGTCAATCAAAACGTTACCGAGATCACAGCATTTTTCATTTAAATATACCAGGGTCGCAATTAAAAACAAATAACCATGAAATTGCGTAGAAACAAGAAACGAAGTCAAGAACATGACAATTTCTCCCTCGCTTGACATTTGAAAGCAAGAGATACAACTAATGCCAGAGAAGATCATTGGACTGGAACCGGGTTATAACGAATCTTTTGGATTTGGATCGTAACCGGATTGCAAATCGCTTCAAAAATTGAGAATCAGGACTAGATTTGGACTGAGTTAATGGAGAATAATTGCGGCATATTTGTTGTTAAAAAGCGGTATTTTGTTAATTCTTCGGACTTCAATTGGACTTGGACTTTACATTTGAAAACAGTTTAGCACTATGGTTGGACTTGGATTGAGAAAATTCAAGACTGGATCTGGATTGTAAAATATGACAGTCCACTCATCTCTGTTACGCACCTACAGCAGTGCAGAAAATTGCCAGTGATGTGAAAAGTTGCTTGAGTTAAAGGCTGTTTAAATTTAAAACCTATTTCGCTGTGGTGTACGTTTGTCAACTAAGCCAAACTACACTGGTCTGTGATTATTTGACGAACTTGAAAGTCAACCTTAACAGGAAAGGTAAAATACTTATCAAAGCGAACATTTGTCGTCTGGGCAACATAAACAAAATTTCGAAGGAAAAATAATTCAATTGCAATTACTGCTTAGCACCGTGATTCTAAACTTGCCACCGTTCGAGCTTCAGGGGTTCGGTAAATCAATCTCGGATGTTCGGAGGAGGTTTGGTTTATGGTTTAATCCAGGGATTCCCAACTTTTCTCTTACCGTGTGTACCCCTTCAACGTTACAAGAGATGAAAATGTACCTCTTCGCTTTTCGCCAGATGGACATGTAAACCTAAAATTTCTTATGACAAAATATTTTATCATGATTATTCATAGATATATTTAACAATAAGCATGTAGGGATTTTTGAAAATATTATTCAGGGGTACATACACTCCAGGTTGGGACCCCTGGTTTAATCTGTCCGCTGGTAAAGTGTATATGTATGCAGGTTTTGAAGAAAGCATAATTTGATGTCCAAACTCCGAACGGTACAGTGAGTGCACGAGGTACCATGCGGGGTTCTGTAACTCCAACCACTGGCTTAGAAAGAAGCGAGCTTCGTGAGTTTTTACATTCTATCAACAAGCTTGGTGAAGAGATTAATTCGTTTGAGTTTTCAAACCATTGAGTGAAAATTTTCACTCTGAACAAGCAAACGAGGTTGAATACAAACCCCATACAACCGTGTCAAACGAGAGCCTTAACAGTCAAAAAGGCGCCAACCTTGAAAGTCGCCGGTGTTTCCTCACCAAAACAATGTAAAATTGAAATAAACAATGTTGCTAAAACCTCAATAAGGACCTACAGAGCGGAAAGCTGATTGAACTTCATTTACCCTCTGACAAACCATGAGCTTGGTTACTGACATATACACAGGACTTCTTTTCTCAAAGGGCAAGTTTCGAATTGCCTGAAACCGAAACGATTCGTTTGAAAAGATGCCTGATTCAAACTAGTCCACTGTTCATGCGGAGGGCTAAGACAGATGGTTTTGCGGATGGTGCGTGGCATGACCTACTTCACGAATGTCCGCATGGCTCATCTCAACGAGCTATCGCTTCCTTTGTAAAGAAAGAACAATTCCTGACAATCTTGCAGAAGGAAGCTGCGTTTGTTGGTGTCGGATCACATACTGTAGGTCTCCGCGCACAAGGCTTTTTTCACACAACACAGTACATTGCGTCACAGACGGTTTCTGCTAGTTGATGAAAACGATGCCTCAGTGGACCTTCGCACACTCAGTCCTAAACTCTACAGTCGTGACTAACAGCTATACCAGGGTTTCCCAACCTGTGGCACGCGAAAGTCTTCCAGGTGGTACGCGAGTAACTTCCAGTTTTTCACAAAAACCTGGATTCATAGCTTTCTAGTTTACGCATCGGGCTTTGTTTCTAAATAAATAAATTTTCCTGCAGCCTGCTATTCCTATTGTATCGCAACATTATGACTTTCGATGCGTTGTTAGCAAATTTACGCCCCGCATCGACCAGTTGGTGGAAGGTAAACAAAAATAAATATCTCATTAAATTTAGTTGTAGTCTTTTATTGTTATTTTACTGTATATTATTCTTCTGAATAAACTAAGATTCGATCAGATTAGTTGCTCTGGAAGAAGTGGTACGGGTTGACAATACGGGATGCCCATGTGGTACGAGAATGTAAAAAGGTTGGGTACCCCTGAGCTATGCGATTCTTTTGTTTCTTAGTCTCGGGAGTCGCCAGTAAAAAATGATGGTATATCGATTAAGACTTCTCGCGTAAGTTGATTCAGCTGAGTCAACAAAATAACAGTTTTGCTCCTTTGCGTGCATGCGAAATGAGGAAATGATTCAAAGAGTACGTCCTTGGTTGAAAACTTTGGCCAGCAGGTTAGATGCAGCACGTATTTGTTAACGCCGAAAGCACAATCTCTATGGAAACTTTTCATGCTTTGTTTGTTTTGTGACAAATCGCTTGTTAAAATTCCTATCTTTCCTAATATTGAGCATCAGAATTTAATTCGACAACTAAAGATTTCAAGACCAAACGTGTTAAGAAAACCTAGTTTGCTTATTGACCAGGAATTACAAGTCCATGCTTTGTTGAATAAGTGCTCAATAAGAATTTTTTGATGCCTGGGTCTGTCCACAAAATATCTCAATAATTTTTTCACCAAGCAAAATGTTTTATCTCATAATTAAACATTTTGCTGTTGCTATAGTTACTTTCAAGGACGTCAACAGTACAACGTAATTGGGAGCTATAGATCATCTATACTTAAAATAACCCAGTCCCCCAAGGGTCACCATTTGGGCCCTTGCTCTCTGCTCTACATATCACCGATTTACCCAAGGAATCTGCATTCACTTCTACTCTTTTGCTGATAACACTGTTCTGTCTATTTTAAGCAGAAATAGCATAGGATTGCAAAAAGGAGTCAATACTAAACTACAGAAAGTAGATGAATGGATGCGTTTTGACAAGTTGTGTTTAAATTATTCAAAACCTTCTTATATGCTTGTAGGTCCCAGTGGCAAGCGATCTCATGCCTTTAATGTAAAACTTAATGATAATACTATTTCCCAAACAAGCTCCACTAAATACCTGGTGGCAGGGCCGGATTAAATGAACGCGAGGCTCCGGGCAAGGTCGTGACCGCGAGGTCCCCTAAACGCGTAACACAACTGAAATTGGTGAAACAAGAATTAGGACTGATTGTTTAAATTTCGATGTTTCTCTGTGCCTACAAATTAAAAAAAAACAATTTCAGTTAGAGGAAGAAGACATTGGGATTATATATTTTGTGGGATTTTAGGTCCCGCTGGCGTTCAAGATTGCACAAATAATAGCAAATGTACTCCTACAATCAGTGGCGTAACTAGAGGTTTGAGCCAGGGGGAAAAGCTTAGCTGAAGGAGGCCCACTAGCCAAAACTCAGAAAAAGGTTAAGAAATGATAGTGAATCTCTGGATGTCGTGGATGTCCATATTCAATAAAAAAGGGAAACACCCCGAAAAACGCAAAAAAAACAACAAATTAAGGAATACTAAATATCAAAATGTAAAGTGAAGCGGGCCCAGTTTTTACTTTTATCTTGCCAGGGGGTCGGCTCGCCCCTTGACTTCCCGTCAGTTGCACCACTGCCTACAATTAATGATAGATACCATCAACGGAGTATGTTACCATCGGTATGAAAAACGTCTTGAGCCACAAAAAGATTGTTCAAATGTTAATGTTTATAGTTCTTTAATTATGATTAAACCAGCATTTAATTGTAATTAAATCAGTATTCGATTATTGTTTCAATTCAAACAAGCACAACGCACTCATATGTTTTTGTTCATAACACAAGCTTTCTGTTTTTTGTACGAATATGTTTTTTGGTGTGCAATGTGGGTTTGTTGAAAATCACAGAATGGCAGTAGTGCAGCCAAGAATTTTGCTCGGGAGGGACCAGTCAATGACGTCGTCAGTCACTGACGTCGTTTTTGAGTTCCGAATGTTCCTTCTATTTATTTTCTAACAGTTGAAAATTCATATGAAGCACCAGCAGTGGCGTAGCTAGAATGTGGGCTGCCCAGGGTGGCCCTTGACTTTGGCGCCCCCAAACCCATAAAAATACGTATTGCACAGTGACTGGCTCTTAAAGATTTGCACATATATTAACTAGTGTGTGCACCATTATATTATTACAGTAATCTCACATGTTCAAACATGGTACGCTTTAAATACACACCAAAAACTCAAACATTTTAAGTAACAGTTAAACAAAAAGCAAAAATTACATACAGAAAAAAATAGTAAAAAAAGTGTAAAAAATTAGGACCATCTTAACTTTTGAAATGAAAACTACAATTTTCTACACAGTAACTTTTCTTGCCTTTTTGTTGGCAAATTCTTCAATGGCAATATCAAAATTAATTTCATCTGTCAATTGTTGCTCTATAGACAGAGTGGCAAGATTTCTCAACCGCAAGGTGCTCATACTAGATCTTAAGTAATTCTTGATCAGTTTTAGTTTCGAAAAACTCCTGTCACAGGTAGCAACACTAACTGCAATTGTGAGGAAAATCCGCAGCATTATTACTATATTTGGAACAGAGTTCCCAAGGTTATGCTTTTAAATAAACTGCAGAAGTTCAACGGGCTTTCTTTTTCTACTGTGAACTGTACATCGGCAATATCGTATAACTGTGATGCAACAATAACATTCTTCTTAATTGCACACAATGAACAACAAGTGACGCAACAACTCATATTTCTTTTTCGGCTATTAATTGCACTCAACCTCCTGTACAACTAACTGGCCTACTTGGAATCTGAATGCAGCACGGTGTCCTAAAATTTTCCATAATGATGCATCAACATATTGAAGCAAGAAATCATTTGCCCTAAAAAAACGAGGAACTCT
>JGI24021J15306_10003354_pt1 | contig 17987 bp, 11 predicted proteins | sample Ectturendosymbi1_FD_15306 | JGI IMG/M metagenome (IMG submission 15306)
TTGAGATAAAGCATTAAAAGCATGTTGGTTGACTTGTTACGATGTACTGACAATGAATATATGCATGAAAGCCGTTGGTGAGTCTTTACCAAGTTGCGTGCAATCAAAATTTCACCAACAAGGGTTATGTGAGGTACCTTCACCTAACATGCTCATTGCACAGCCATAACATGGTGGCGACAACACTGTGTGAGAACTGCTGAGTCATTGCAAGGTTAAATCCAAACCATAACCCAACGCAACACTAATTCTAAAGGGTTAGGGCCTAACCCTAAAACCCTGACTCTAAAATTCTAACCCTAGCACCCTAAGCCTAAAACCTTGTGTTCGCAGGCATGTTGACTCAGTAGTGTTCGTGCAATGTTGCTGTGTTGTGGCTTTGTATCATCTCATTTTTTTGACTCCGCATCCGCTCCGACTCTAAAAAGTTTTGCTCCGCATCCACCCCTCCTCTGCAAATCATGGAAATATTCAATTTCGCAGAATTGCAAATTCTACAGTAACATATAGGCATGTTGCTTGACAGTTCTGCTTAATGTAAGGCAATGCCTATTTAGCCTCATGAGGAAAAATACTACTGGTGTTATTTTGCCTTTGGATGAACACGATTGGTTGAAGTGGTCAGGCATAGAGCAGTTCACTTATGAACACCCGACGAGTCTTAGCGCGAGCCTGGAAGCGAGATAGATTAAACAGCTTCCCAGAGCTGTGTGAGTGGAGCAAAACAGTAGATGGAAAGGCACGAAGCAGAAGTGCTGAGAAATAAATTGCAAACAGGGTTGGTGCGAGAACACACCCCTGTTTAACGTCATGTGTAACTGGGAATACTTTTGAGGTAGAGCCATTGCAACGAACAGAGGCTTGCATATGGTTGCGGAAACCGCTGATGATAGACAGCAATGTGTCTGGGCTGCCAAGTCATTGCAGGATTGCAAGCAGTCCTCCTCGACACACCATATCGAACGCCTTTGTCAGGTCAATAAATACAACAATTAGTGGTTTGCGCTGTTCCAAGCATTTTTCTTGAAGCTGTTGAAGTGTAAAAATCATGTCAGTGGTTGAATCATGGGGTCGAAACCCACATTGGCTCTCGGGAAGGATAAGATCAACAAGAACCTGGAGCCTTGGGAGAATGACGCGTACTAGGACTTTGCCCACCATTGCGAGGAGGGAAATCCCTCTGTAATTGTTGCAATCTTGTCGGCTGCCTTTATTGTTACATAAAGTAACAGTGACAGCATTTTTCAGGTCTTGGGGATGCATTGTGAGTGCCACCAAAGCAACAACAAATTGTATAAATGAGCTGCAAGGATGTTGCCCCCACAACGTAAAATTTCTGCTGTGATTCCATCAGCACCAGGAGACTTGAAGTTCTTTAATGATCGAACAACTTGTTAAACTGAGGAAAAGGAAATTTCTGCATCGAGGTCGTGCAGAACCAGAAGTTGTGGTAAGTGGGAAAGCGCGTCCGTCGTGAAATGCTCTTCTTGTGGATAGATCGAACTGTAGTGTTTGACCCAACGGTCAAGCTGGAGAGACAGGTCTTGAATCAATGAACCTTGCGCTGACAGAAGAGATGCGGTCCTTACTGGGTGTGGTTCTATGGTGGATTTACTGCCATTGTATACCCCTTGAAGATCACCAACCTCAGAGCACCTCTGCACCTTTGTGCTGATCTTTGTCCAGAAGTTACACAAGGCAGTGCGAACCAGTCGCTGAACATTAGCTTTGACTGTGAGTAGTCTGGCTTTAGCTGCTCTTGTGCTTCGTGTCTTCAGCTGCAGTCTGGCCTCACGTCTCGCTTCCACAGCAGGAATTAACACATTGGCGCTTTAACGAAACCAATCAGGCTGCTTCCTCTGTCGAAGACTGAAAGCTGACACTGTGCTGCCCATGACAAGAGACCTAACCTTCGACCAGGCATCCTCAACATTGGTTCCTGGGTAATCTGGCATTGCTTTAACTGAGAGAAAAGATTTGAACAGCAAGGTGCTTGAGTCGTTTTTCTGCGGTGTTGATGGACGGACTGCATTTTGTACTGCTGTGGAAAAACTTGCGAGGGGTAACAAGGAACTTGCTGCGGACTAAAGCATGATCCGTGCCACAGTCTGTTGAGTCCATGCTGCGGGTATGCTTTACACTATTCAATTGTCTATGCCGAACAACGATATGGTCCAATTAATGCCAGCGGCAAGATGGTGGATGCATCCAGGTTACTTTGGAGTTGAGGGAGCCTTTAAGAAGGTGTTAGTAAGTGCAAGGTTGTAATTGGTGCAGAGTTCAAGAAGTCGTTGACCATTTTCGTTCATTTTGCCCAAGCCATGAGGTCCGAGCGCGCCATTCCAGTGATTGTATTCCGCACCAACCCGAGCGTTAAAGTCTCTGGCAAGAACCAAATCATCGCCTTTGGGAATGGTAGAGAGTGAGAAGCTGATAGAACTCATCCTTTTCCTCGTTACACGCCATAAGTGTAGGGGCGTATGCTGACAGTACAGTCAAACACCTTTGGGAGATGCGAACTCGCATGGACTTAGGCATGGGGAAAGGTTTCTTGGGTACTCAATGCATGTCATCAAGCAGTTANGGACAGCAACACTGACACCATGCCTCATCCTTTTGCCCTCGGGATGTCTGTTCCAAAAGAAGGTGTAGTGCTCTTCACGAATGGATCCACTACCAGTGAGCCAGGTTTTACTAAGGGTTGCGATGTCTATGTTTAATTGATTTAGCTCAAGGTCAATAATGCTAGTTTTCCTGGGTGTAGTTCCATCTTCATCTGTTTGGATTCGTAGGTGTCTAATATTCCAACAGGCAACAGTTATTACAGAAGGGGAGACGGTCGCAGGATGACGACCAGAGCATGCCTGTCTCCCAGTACACGCATCCAGCTGAGCAGCAACGGCTTTCTTAGAAGAAGAAAGCCCCTGATCTGCCAGTGTCTGTTTTCTATTATTGTACATCACAAGATTGCAAAAGCGCCAGTGCGAAATTTGGGAACGAATGCTTGCCCAGGACAAACGTTCCCCTCTGGACCTACACAGCACTTAATCCTATGGAACGCATGAGCATGGCGGCTGGAGTGCTGTCCGGTTGCCCTGCAGTAGCATACTTAAGATGCTCGGTGCTGCCACTCACAATTGTGGGTGCCAGAGACTATATTCTGCCAGAGAGTCGAAATTGACACTTGCCACAATATAGTTGCCTGATTCCTGCTGCCAAACAGACATTGACTGCATTTAGTCGGGCTCTACCTGTTGACCAATCTGGCATGGGTGACCCTACCTGGAGCTGTTGCTCTGGCCAGCATAGCCCTCAGGGTCACATAGACACACAAACTCCTCTGCAACGGTAAGGCAGCAGTCCAGGAGGAGAACTTTGAAAGAGTTGAATACAGTTTGACTTATCTGAATTTTGCCTCGTTTAATACACCTTGTGACCTTTGTATGAAAAAGTTCTCTTTTAACTCACAATAATAACTCTCAACATTTTTCAGTTGTAACACATAAAATTATATATGAGGAAGATCAATCTGTTGCACATGCCTAATCCGCTAGACACGAATATAATAAACTAAAAGCTGTGCGTGTGTTTGATTCAGTGTGTGCCAATGTAGTCAGGAGCCTCACAGAGTAATACATAAAGCTCTGTGTGCAGGAGCATTGCGCAGTAATAAGATCTGTGCTTCAACATTAAGGCATGTGCTATCTACACACAGAATCACATGCATTGCTCATTGCAATTGTTGTTGGTTTATTACATAACTTGATGGTCTGTTTACAAAAAAATCATGATTTTGAACACACGCAAAAGCCTCCGTTTAGACAGTGTACAAAATTGTCATGTGGCTAATGGCAGTCTTTGAAATCAAACACGTGTAGCGCTTATAGTCAAGCTGTAACTAGCAATTAAGTAAACAGCACTGTTTACCACATAAAATTGGTTCTAGGGGAGAAAGCACAACTAGATTCACCCATTAAGCAAACTGCGTTATAAAGGGAACTTTTGATTTTTGAGAAAATTAAAGGATTTTAAGTGCAAAAATATGGTAAATCCTAAACATAAACCCTAACCATAAGCGTTATAAACCTCAAGACTAAACCCTAACTTAAACACTAACACTAAACCATAACCCTAAATGCTAACCCTAACCTTAAACACTAACAGTAAACCCTAACGCTGAATGGTAAACCTAAACCCTAAATATTAACCTATATCTACTTTTTGAAATGTACATAAGCAGCAATCATAGAATCTTGTGTGAAAACATGAAAAGTGTCTTGTGCATAATAAAAAAATCCACTACAAGCAAAGTGTGATCCAAACAGACAACCCCTTGCACAGGAGCTTAAATCACTTGCCACTCGACCATGTCGGTGGTGGTGAAAACATCTCCAACTCAGTTTTATAACTAGCAGAAAAATGGATATGAGATGTTTTTTTTCAGTCATTCAAAATGGAAAACCGGATACGGTTGTTTATACACTACCAAAAGATAATTGCAAAAATTTCACACTACTTACTGTGAAGAAACAATTCATGAACCACACAGACTCTTGCAACATCAGCCACTGCAGTTAAAGCAGCATATTATTATGTGCTATAGAGATTCCTATATAAACCAACCTCGTTGTGGAGTTTTTTGTGTTGCATAAAGAAATAATAAGAACTTAAGGTTTTTCATGCATATGTTTTTCTCCCCAATTCCTCCCTGGAACAAATTTCCTCCCAGGAATTAAAAATTTCTCCTTTGTTGAGCCAAGTGGCACCTATTTGAAAACTACTGAACTAGACTATCTATGGGATAGACAAAGTTCATCATGTCTGTACAATATTTCGAAGTGTGTGATATTGATTGATGTTAATCCAGCGTTTATAAATTGCAAAACCATATTTAATGAAATATATAATATATATTTCATTAAATATGGTTGGTTATGGTCCGTTGGAGATATTTGAAGTTAAATTTTGTCCAAAACATTTGTGTAAAAACAAATTACTTTCTTGACAATTTAGGAAAACTCTGTACTCTGGAAAAATTGCTAAAGCCTTCGACAATATTCCTTATAGTTGTCCTTCAGTGGAAGTCTGCTTGCTAAATTACTAGTCTTCCGGTATATACAACATTGTCTAAAGCAATTTAAAGAGATTTGCACAACAGCTTATTTGTTACTTAACCATGACAAATTTTCAGCTTTTTATAAGATTTTACATTAGCTTTACTGAATCTTTACAAGAAAGTGGTACATGTGTGATCTATGATCACAAGTGTATGATTATTTAATGGCAGAAAAAGTTCCTGATTTGATCGAATCATCTGGTGAAGAGGATACTGAAAAGGTATGTGCTAGATTAAATTAGCTGACGCTTGTTATTTTCAGTTTGTGTTAGATGCATTGGGAGATAACCATTGTTGTAAATTGATTTTTATCATTTTCTACCTCATATCCTTGCTTAAAATGTGCTATGCTTATGATTTTCATTGCTACTGTCTAACATACTGACTTCACAATGACAGTCAGAACTCGATTGTCTGAACTCTGATTAACCGGAATCCCCGCTATCTGATACACAACTGCTAAGAACGGATTTCTCTCACTGCATTTCACTCCTTTAATCCAGAAACCTTGCTGTCTGACTCCGACACAGAAATTTAGGAACGTATATGCCAAATCAATAGAACAAAAACACTAAACTGGATGACTAGTTGTTTATTAAATTACAATGGAAGTGTGAAAGTTAATTTTCTACGCACAATGAATGTAACAGTGGCAGAACTTGCAGGACACAGTTAGGTCCCTTGCACAGTTCTTTTTTGCATTTAATCTCCTTCTGAATGCATACTAGCTTACGTATATTGATTTGCTAATAAACAAAAAAATTATGAGTGTTTCATTTAGTTATATTCCACATGTAGTCTATATATTAGCTTAAGTTGACAGTTCGTCTGAGTCTACTCTATAGTTTTTTTTTTCTGTTCTCTTTTGAGCGTCCTCTTAGGTGAGTTCTACTGTACTGCATATCATCAACTTGTTTACATTGTTGACATTTGCTCTGAAAAGAATTTCGTTCTTTATACTTTTGCTTTTGATTGTCTGGATACCTCACTGAACTGACATTATTTGATGAAACAAAGTAGTCTGGATAAACGAGATCTGACTTTATAATACATATGTCTGCTGATAGACTTTGTGTTTGTCAATTATTATAAATCATGCTGTTTGTTTTTTATATAACTATCTTAAAATTTAATCTATCTGAATACATTTTCAGGACTGAGGAAATGTAAAGATAGTAAAATTAATTTCACTTAAAAAATATTTGCTGATTGATTCAACTTCAATGCTTTTGTGGAGACTAGTTATTTCAGATAATTGCAAATGCAGAATTGTCCATTTGCTGTGAGTGTTACATTTTGTAGGCCTTGTTAGAGATCTGCAGATATTATATCGTTGCTTTTCGTGAAATAAATGGTCGTGGCACTACGTCAGTACCATAACAACCTTTCGCATTTTTTCATTTTTCACAGCACATTTCTCTTGACTGACCATAAGAACTTGCAGCAAGATCACTGCAGTTCAATTGCAAATACACTGATGATGGTAGCAGGAGTTACCAAAATGTCTGCAAATGTCGTTTATATTGTTTTCTTTGGCCGTTATTTTCATTATAAGGCTATTCACCTCTTCAACTTTTCATGTACTAAATGGTCTGAGTTCACTGTATAGTTCTTCTTTACATACTAAAATTCTACAAGTTCATATTGAATGAAGTGAATTTAAAGAACCACCTATAAAGTGCATCTGAGCTGGTAATGGAAGTAGCTTTAAAGCTCATCTTACCTTAGAAAATATTTACCTCAAAGTGACCACTTTTACAACCTACAAATAAAATTTCAATGCAGCACCAAAAGCCATAAATTTTCCATTCGGTATCAGTGCTTGTAACACACAATCCTGTGTGTACAATATTGCCTTCATATTGTAATACCTTCTAAGAGACGTTCTTGATTTCTGGTAGTGAACTTCATAGAGTATCATGTCTCAAACTGCAAATAGGTTTGTTTAGCTCTTAGTCTTAGCAGTTAGCTCATTATGGTGCAAAAAGTTCAAGGACTAAGCTTTCATTGAGATGGTGTAGATAGTGGCCACCAACTTCAAGTATTTCGAGTGCAGTCTTCCAAATGCATAGTTACCAAGTTTTGTGAGTGGCTGAGATCAGTGTTGAAAGCTTGATGGTGCATCATAGGTTTAAGTGTACATGCAACACATCCCCATGAGCACATAGACCTATGGCTGAGGAGGCCTGCTTGTTGAAAGCACAAGTGCTTGCCAAAGTCTCAAAACATGAATTCTACATTAAATTAATTACGCAAAGGGATAACTATTCATTTTATAATGCCTGAACATTAAAAAAGTTCTCATCAATGTCCACACTTCCTATATTAACCAGCATTAAAAATTAGTATAAAAATTAGTATCACATTCAATGATATCTTTGTGTAGGTCACAATGAATTGTTATTGGGAAATTATTTTTAAACATAATTAATTATAGGAAAGCTAAGCAAAGTTTTGCAAGCTATTGACAATACACAGTAGACTGGATGTACTTCATTATTTAAAGTTGATCATCACTTACAGGGACTTTGGATGTATAGAAACAAATTCATTGTTTTGCATTAGCCCAATGGTATACCACAATGTCAATAGGACAGAATAGTCATTGCAAAATCTGATAAACTGGAAGCTAGGCAGCATACCTATGCTTTTGGTTGGTCAAGCTTCTGTGTCTACAAGCCAGGAAATCTAATAAAGATTAAGTTTAGATGAAGTGAGAAAAAATAGTGTAGGTAAGATTCTGAACAAAGTTCTGAATGTATTTTGGCAAGATCTATGTAAACAAAACTATAAAACTCAAGGATAATTATAAAAGCCAAGTTGCTTCTGTCAAAGTAACAAAAAATTCTTTTCAAGAGAGCATTCAAACAAGAACCAAACCTGCACAGGTTAAATATTAAAAAGCAGATCGGTGTAAAAGATTAGAGTTATTGCAACCCCAAAAATATGCAGTCTTTACAGTTATTTTGATAATGTTGAACCAACATGTTTTTTCTGATGATGACTGTGATTGACAGGATCAAACAGTACCCTCAAAGAGTGAGAAGAAAATTCTGCCAGTTTTTGTGCAGTTGGCTGCAGTTGCCTTAAATTGTCACAAAATTCACAGGCACATCAAAGGCAGCTGTCATGATATAACCACAGACAAGTTACAAAGTCATCGGTAACATCAAATGCAGCCGCTGAATGTCATGGGCACATCCAAGGTGGCTCAAGTCAAGTCACTGCAGTAATATTGACCCATGTCACCCAGTATGTTTGGATCCTTCACCAAACATGTAGATCCATGTAGCATGGCAACAGAAGTGTTAAAGCTTTTTCTTCTTAGCAGATCACTTGAGGTAATACAACATAATGATTATACAGGATATTTTAACATAACATATTAATGCAGGCATGGGTGAACTATGACTTTCAAAATTATCAATCCAGCCTGCTGAACTTGTCCAAATTTTATTGATCCATTTTCCATATTCCTGGAAATGTTCATGGCTTCCCAGTATAAGGTCCATTACTCCACTCCATGCTTTCACTGTGCTCTTTAAAACACGTTCACTGCTGTTTGGTTTCCCAATAATGTCCTTTGCAGGATTCAACACGATGAAATCGATAATTGCAAAACCACAATAACAAGTGGCAGCTTGCAATACAACGACTTGCAACATGTTACAGTGATGGTGTAAGCTTTGGTAAGGATGAGTGGACTGAAGGAAAGTGGACATAAAGGGCCTAGTATTTGTTAAGACCTTCGTTGCTGGTGTATGAATATATCGTACCTAGAAATCCTGCCTGAGTCCTAATTTTTGTGCCACTTTGCAACTCCATAACTCACCCAGTCGATTATGCTAGAGAGCTGTTCAAACCCTCAAAAGATTAGGCGAGTCTTCNAATCTGCGCTGAAAAAATTTTTTTAGTTTTGGGTTTTGNTTTTTTTGTAGGTAATGTCATAAGTGGAATAAATTTAAGCCATTTTGGCCCACTTCATCGGGCCTTGGNCCCAAACTGCTAGATTGAAGTATTTTGATCATGTTTTTAGTGGAAAGCAGGCTAAAATCCAAGTCTTTTGAACCTTTGATTGACTTTCTAAGGTTTTGTGTTCAAAAGTTACGCAGTAAAAAGCCATAAATTATTGATATTTGCCACAAAAATCTGAAACCGAAAACTAAAATTTTTTTTGAAATTTTTTTTCAAACTAAAAAATTTGTTTTCAGACGGTTTGATTGGCTTTCTAGCATTTCTGGTTCAAAAGTTATGGCCTAAAAACAACAAATTAATTATTTAATCAGATCATTAATTAATTTGTTGTTTTTAGGCCATAGCTTTTGAACCAGAAATGCTGAAAAGCAATCAAGGGCTCACAAGACTCAGATTACAGCCTCGTTTCCAATAAAAACTTTCAGTCAAAAAATTCCCTCTTGCAGTTGGGCTCAGGGCCAGGTAACCTGGGCCAAAAAAGCATGAACGTACCCAATTATGACGTAACCCACAAAAAAACGAAAACCAAAACTTTCCAATTTAAAAAATCGAAATTAGAAGACTTGCGGCATCTTTTGAGAGTTGGAACAACTCTCTAGCTCAATCGCCTGGCGAGTTATGGAGTTGCAATTAATGAAAGTGATGGTAAAAATGTCTCAGGTGGATCTCAAAGGTAAATCAAATCCACCTGGTAGCGAAGGTGTTAAAAAGCAGCACTAACAAAACTGTTCCCAGCAAAATAGAAAATGAGTTTCTTATCTTGAGTATTACGATAAATCCATTTATAAACTAACTTGTCCAGTAAGCTTTATGTCATTATGCTGTATCAGCTGTTAAAGTATAATTCATGCGTGGTAGCATTTACATCTCATTTTTATAAGTTTACACAAGCAGTCCTTGGCTCCTAATCTGAGCCATTGTCAGATTTTAGAATCAGAGTGACTTGCAAGTCAAACAGCTTGCCCACCTCTGATTTAAATGAACTGGTGAAATTTCATGATAGAAAAGTCCTACTCACAGAAATAAAAATACCTTCTAATAATGCCTTGCCCTCATTCTTATATCTGAAATCCGGATTTCTATAGGATACAGTCTATTACTGCTTTAGTTTTGAGTGATTAAGTGCATTTTCAACCAAATAAACAAAGATATTTCAGATTCTGGCCAATTTTTTTTATTCCAGCCAATCCCAATTTCAGGTGGAATTGAAAATCATGATTCTGGTACATTCCTATTTGTTATGTAAAAAAATTATGTAGCGTGCAGAGGTGCTTGTGACGTTTTTGGGATGTTATACTTAATCTTCCATGGCATTGGTTTACTGTACTGCAGATCTGTTAACAGTGTTTTTTGTTTAAGTTGGAAGGTATAGTGTAATGTAATAGTAATGGGCAAGTTTTTAATAGAAGAGCATAACTAAAGTGCTCAGTCTTCTGAAATATTGCACTTTTTCTATACTTGACCTTTAGCTGGGAGGTTTAAATAACTTACCAATCGTCTGTTGAAACACAAATATATAGCAAAGCTTCAAGATCTCAGTATGTTTACATTACAATGTACCCGTGCAATGGCAAAAATGCATTTGTGCTGATTAAGCTCGGCAAAAATGCAGTTGTGCTAATTAAGCTCTTGTGATGATCTTGTAAGAAGATTACCGTCGTACTGCATTTTTGTGTTACATATTCTTAATGGTGTTTTTTCTAAAACTTTTTTATTGTCAGATAAACACATCTTGATCTAAAATTTGCTGAATGCCATTTTATGCGTAAGTCTGTTACTGTGAATTTGTTGTAATAAAATGGTATTGATCATTTAACAAAATATTTGGACATAAAAATTAAACAATACAATAGCAAAACAATTGAAAGTATGTTTGGTTCCCTCGTGTTTCATATTGCAAAGTTAACGTCATCAGAACTTACGTAGAAAATCATAACTTGCTTACTTAAATACTTTTTCAAGATAGGGTACATTGTTAGCAGTAATAGACTCAATTAAAGATGTTTTGAACGGTTGTTACTCACACTTAAAAGAATGTTAGTTATAAATCATTGTTTGGTATCTCCATTGTTTCAGAATGAGAGAAATGACAAAGTGATTGGATCATTTCCGTGGGGTTTAAAACGCTCAAGAGAATATTGTAAGTGCCATATGTATTTTGTATAAACTGTTGTTCAAGTACAGTAAACCTCGGTTAAACCGGATCTTTGCCAAAACCGGATAAAATTGGTGGTGCGAATGATTTCTGACGTTTTTCTTTATAAAAACCTTCGGTTTATGTGGATTTTTAATCCGGATCATTGCCAATACCGGATAAAATCTGCTTTTTTCATATCTCATAATCCGGAATTTTCTGCACTTTCATGCTTTTGTGTCCTTACATGCACTGACCGGTCACTAGGAAAGATTCGGCACCTTTCAGACGCAACACTAGCGCGCTGACGATCACCAACGAACAGTTAGAATTATGGTAACAACAACCGTTAACTGCACGCAACATTCGGCTAATGGTAGAGACAATTATTACATCAAACACAGGCACAGGATATCAGCGTTGAACATAACGCTGAAAGCACGCCGCCGCACCACGGCTTCAATCTACTGATCAGTATTGAGTGTGCGTGTGTAGAGCATTATCCCTGTGTGCCATCAGGAGACGTATTACACTCGGTAGGATGTGTGTATTGCCCTGCGTGTGTTACATATATACCCTGTGTGTATTACACTTATACCCTGTGTGTATTACACGTATATACCCTGTGTGTATTACACTCGGTAGGATGTCTGGAGGGCATTACCAGTCGCAGAAATCTCTGCGTCAGTTCAAAATCCCAGATTTCTTTGCAGCCAAGTAATCTAAAATTATGAACTTAAGGTTGTTCATAACTGCCTGGATATGACGGTCACTAGTCTGATGTACCATTGTAAATACATCAATAAATGTATACGAAACAACATGTGTGGTGGCAAACGCTACGAAACAACATGAGTAGCAAAACGAACTACATCAATAAATTCGTTTTGCTTCTGCGAAAGCCTGCTGTTAGGTCGTAATTGTTTTCAATGACAATTTAAGTGAATTTCACCGATATCTCAGTACTTAGATGACGTCAGGCTAGAAACAACCATCTTCGGTTTATCCGGATCTTCGCCTAAACCGCGTCGGTCAAATCGAATCCGGATTAACCGAGGTTTACTGTATGTAAAAATATGTGCATGTCAATCAATGAACGCTGCCTTGATTTCAGCACAACAAGTGAACATGTGGCTACAGTTGGAAGAAGCATACCGGGACGATGCTACACACAGTTCACTTGTCATGCTGATGTCCCCTTTTCTGTTTGCAATTCCTGATTATCTTCCATCTAAATGGGCAGAATGGTCGAAAACCTTGGAATTTTTTGATGTGCCAGGCCAAGGCTGGTATGCACCAACATGTTTATAACATATGCTTCAGTAAAGAAGTATCTTTCCATTTTTCGTTTTAGAACATCTGTGATTGGTGACTTGGCTTACCATATGCATGAATGTAAGATTTTGAAAATTTATTTGAAGACAAACTGTCTTAATAAGAAATGGATGATGTATTATTGTGAAACGTGCATTTAACAATATTTTTCCTATTGAATAAGCTTACTCTATATTTTTTAATCTAGTGCCTAAATTTTTTATAGCTGATAATGCTCAGCTGCTTAAAAAGTTTTGTTTTTACAAATATGTTCTTTTTTATTGTCAGTTATGACACAAGGAATGCTAAAGATGGTCTGGAGTATGAGCAAAACCTGTACATTGTTAGAATGCTTCTGCAAGCTCACTCCAGCCTTGCTTCCATGGCAAAACAGCGATATGATTTGATTGCTGTTTTGGATTTTGTGCGCCAAGTAGATAAGGTATGTGATAAGAAATTTTTCTTGTGTTTTGTCATAACATTTACTACATTTAAGTCAGGAAAACAGTGTTATTACTCAGACTATTTTGTAAACCTCACCCATATTTTGTAAAAATCTAGAATGAGAGCGAAGAACTTCTCAAAATAAAAGCAGTGATTGTGCCCAACTTCATTGAGGAATGAGCTATACTTCAGCAGTTTATGGAGCAGTGTATACAAATACTTCCTGGCAAATTGTTGCCTTTAGCNGTTTATGCTTAGGCCCCATATATTGCTTAGGTCTGTGTTTTGGCTGTTTGTGGACATCCTAGAACAGGGGTGGGCAAATAGTGGCCCGCCACAGCGTTTTCAGTGACCCGCAGAAGCATTCAGGAAAATCTTCAATCTGAAATTTAATCCAACTTTTCATAGTAAATATTAGTACTGAGGTTATAAGCCGATACTGGCTTCGACTCCCATAAGAAGGTATGGCCCTCCGCTAAATGCGGCCTTCTCAAAGTGGCCCCCGAGCAATAATAATTGCCCACCCCTGTCCTAGAAAGTTTCGCAGTACAACCGGGCCAATTTTTTTTGTTAAATTCATGTTACGATGTTCATTCGTCCGATTCCGATCGCTTCGCCTATTGTTGACTTTCACTAAGGTTTTCGATGTTTTGTCTGTACAGTTCTCAGACCTCATGCGCGTTATCTCCGTTGCAAGCAGTCAAGAACAAATGATAAAATTATGGTAAGTTTTACGGTGTGGTTCATGAGGTCGCGTTATTTCGCGAGTGACGAGCAAAAAAGTAACTTCGCAATTTGTTGCTTCAAAACCTCGCAGTGTTGGCAGCTTTGTTCTCTTGTTTAAATGATTCTCTTGACCTTTGTGCGAATTTGCAGAATGTATCGATTGACTTGCAAAAAAACAACGAAAAATTGCGTTGGGGAAACAGCGTAGAAAAAGCGTGATCTGGACTGGACGAACTACATGACATTGACGACTCGAATTGACATTGCACGAATCACTGTTAGACGAAGCGCGAGTTCAAAACGAACGAAAAACAATTTTGTTTGATAGGTCGTGTCTAAGTTTTGCCAGGCGTTCTTTCGTCTCCTGATGTCTTCTGTTATTGACGATTGCAACGCAGTGGTCGTTGTCACCGTCCGTTTGCATTGCAGCGAAACTGTGGAGAGAGAAACCAGGGCTCAGGCGCTCGGCGTCGAAGTTAGCGCCAGCAAGTTCGAGGAATGGTGGTCGAAGCCCGACCGACGCGTGTTCACGGCCTTATTGGCCGGCCGACAACTGGCCCAGACAATTTACCTCATCACGTACGAAGGCCGCGACGTCGTGAAAGAACTGAGACTGAAACAGACCGAAACCGTGAGTGCTCGGAAGCGCGTTGTTGCTGACAATCATTTTGCGACGAAGTCATCGCTGATGCTGCGCTGTTCGGGGTGTGTTGTGGGTGTTGCCGTTACGCGTTGAAAAATCTCTGCCAAGGTTACGCGAGCCAAAGCACAACTTGCGCAACTGTTCACTTCGAATATCTGAGCCTTTTACGTAATTGCAAAATTAACATTCGTGATTGTGAGTGAGTGGGTTCCGCATGGTACTTGTCGCTGCCCCACAGCGGTTGATAGAAGGATTGGCAAAACCTGAAGCTGTNGTTCAGGAGCCAACAACATGGTGCCCGCGGACACCAAGCACCAGGTCCCCCCGGCAATGACCATGTGAGTTACCCGCGGGCCAGTTCTAAAAATAGCGTTAGCATGATCAGTTTCTTCACGGTACTCAGTTGTACATTTAATCTCAACGTAATACCTGTAACAAATTTAGCAAACGGAAGTTGCGAGCCCATCGGTTGATAAATCGTCTTGGGGATAAGTAGGCCCTGCGTTGTTTCGAGTAGCTCAAAATTGCTTGAACAATGGTGTCGCCATTGTCTTTGAAAGGTCACACCAGGTATTGCGTAACGGGACGACCCCCCATTGGCGGGCCAGCACAGCATCGAAGCATTTGAGGACACCCGATGTATACAAGCGCAGCAAGGCGTGGCGCAGTCGGTACATGGCGAAACAACCCTCTTGAATAGTTCGGGCTGTGGTTCTCTCGGAACCTGTTTATAAGTGCACAGGTGAAAGGAAAAAGTCCCGAGTATCGTCAGCGAAAAAAAGAAAAACCTGGGGGGAGCACCTCCGGGTAGAGCAACTCGCCTATAGCGAGTGGATTGACAAGACCGTCACGCGGCGCGGAAGCGACTGTTTCTAGCTTCGGAAAAGAGAAGAAACCGAGCATGACTCAACCAAAGGCATAACTCAACCAAAGGCACCTGGAGTTGAGTTAGAGTTATTTGGCGACGATGGGGAATATACTGTACAACACGAAAAAATAATCATTGCGATTGCGAAGACGCCAGGGCGCCACAGATGAGCATTTGACTGGACTTGGATTGTACTGGATCCTGACTATAACGAATTTTGTTGAGTTCGGATCCGGACAGTAAATTGTGTCAAAAATTTAGGATCAGGACCAGATTTGGACGGAGTTAATGGAAAATAATTGCGGCAGTTTTTGTTGAAAAGCTGTATTTTGTTATTTTTTGGACTTTATTTGGACCTGGCCTTTACACTTTAAAAAAAATTTGGGCAATGTTTGGACTTCGACTGAGTTTAAAAAATTCCGAACTGGATGTGAATTGTAAAATAGGACAATCCGCTCATCTGGGCAGGGCGCCGAAAAAAACTCGAAGGTTATAGAGTCGTTGCACCTTGACTGGTGGCTAAGAAACCCAGGAGCTGTAAAAATGTTACCAAAAAACTGCCGCTGCCGAGGGGAATTAACCGATCAGTGTCAATGTTATCTTTTTCGAGAAGTATTAATACTTCGCGATCAGAATTTCTTATATTGATTGGCATGTCGCGTCAAAACACCTGTTCTTGCTGCCTTGTTCCGCTTCTTTGCTGGTAACCTTCAAACTGACAGCTTTAAACTGTCGTGGAACAAAACGTAGCGTACTTGAACAAAACGTAGCGTACTTGAATGCGTGTGATGAGTTTAATTCTGTACATGGGCGTCGTCGGAAGGTGGGAGCAGGGAGGGCCAAGAACCCCTGGGTTTGGAGAAGTTTAGCAAAATAAGGTTGTTTTCTTAGTTTTGAGTGAAAAAAAAAACAAATTTCACCACTTTTGCCCTCCCCTAGAAAATTTTGGAAAAATCCCGTGGAATTGAAAATCATGTGGGAAAAATCCTTCCGACGCCTATGATTCTGTACCGCTTGTAACATCACGCGGCTGGTTTATTGATAATTTGACACTTCCTTACGAAGTCCTATTTAAAGCCAAACTCGTCCGCGTGCTCGCCCCCCAATGGATTGTATTCAGTATTGGGTTTCAGTTGCACTTCGTGAAGTGTGGAATGTACTTTGAAACCGAGCTTGAACGCAAATAGACCATTACAGGTCCGCAGCCAGGTTTTAAGGTTTGGGGCGGCAAAATGCAGTTTGAAGAAGGAAAGATTTTTGTTTATAATTATGTTTAAACCAAACGTTCCGGGGCACAGCATGATTTTAGAAGGGCACAAAAAATCTTGGGTCTCTGTCCCGGAATGTTCCCCCGTGGCCACGGGCCTGAGAACATTATGTGCTATGAAGCTGCCTCGGCGCTATAAATATGATTGCACTTATTATATTAAGTCGTATTTGACAAAAGTATTCCTAAATTTCAGGATAAATTGTTGCGTTTCAAAGACATTGGTAACGACTACTTCAGAAAGAAAGACTACCTCAAAGCGCTGGACACTTACTCGTCTGCGATCAAGGAATTCCCCTTCAGCGCAACCCTCCACTGCAACCGTTGCTTCACGTCCATGAAACTTGGCAAATACACGTAAGTCAAGTTCTGCCCAATTCCTGCGCCGCTCACAACTGTCAAACCTATGCATGCGTTGGTCTGTTGCCTAAAAACTGCGCGGGCCATTTATCTGTGGCGTAAAAACTGCCCAAATCTGTCCGTTGTTTTGATTGCGCGGGCCAGAATTGAACTCCGCTTCTGAAAGCCCCGTCACGCTTCGATGCTTGAGCGGGAATGATCAGTGATCCGGAACAGATGAAAGCAATGATAGACCGCTGTCATTTGCGTCCGTGATCCACTGCCCGACAGCGAGCCATTGATATGGTTCCCTTGGGATTGCTGTAAATGCACAGATTGGCAATGTGTGCCCATGGCACTTTACTTAGTGCGATAATGGCCTGGCTTAAAGATTGAAAATGGTTGATGCTGACCCAACTTCAGTTGATGAGTTGCAGATATGTCGTACCTTGTCTTTCTTACGATGCCAACATTTAGCTATCCTGTTATTGAAACATTCATGATGTTTCAAACGCCATTTGGTCTGAAGAAATTTTCTGTATCGTGGCGAAGATAGTGATGGTTTCTGTTGTTGTTGCCAGTTAAAAAATAAATGCTAATTCGAAAATACTTCTCGAACAGTTGATAGAAAAAAATGCGTACAGCTTCTTTGTATCAACACCAATATGCCAAAAAAACTTGTTAGGCGTAGTTCGTTAGTTTTTTAGGCATAGTTGAAGATGATGCTGATTTTCTAAAATTGAATTAACACAAGTTAAAAAAAACCTATCGATCTTTTCGTTCCAGCAGGTATTTCATTTTTTGCAGTACACAGATAAAGAAACGATATGCAGTGCTATTTTGTACGCGAAAAGGTTTTTGTGGCTCCCGGTGTTTTCTGGAGGGGGGGGAAACGGGCCGATATGGCTCTGTGAACGTTTAGGGTTCCTGACCTTTATCATAACGACAGTGGAGGTGGATACCTTTGATGTGGTAAGCTTTGTGGTTAGTTTTGTTGAAGAAGGAAGTTATGAAATGAATTAATAATTGTACCGTGTCCTGGTTTTCCATAAGAGTCTAAGGTTATTCTGTAAAGCTTAGCTCGTGAAATGTCTTCTGGTTTTAATTCCACCTTGTGAGCGTTTGTCGTATTTGACATTGTCTGGAACCCCCCCCCCTTCC
>JGI24021J15306_10003355_pt1 | contig 17985 bp, 13 predicted proteins | sample Ectturendosymbi1_FD_15306 | JGI IMG/M metagenome (IMG submission 15306)
CGCTAACGATTGGCTTACTGCATGCGATGGCTTTTATGATGCTTCTGCTTGTTGGCTGAGTCATATGAAACAATAAACCATTGACCATGCGCAACTTTTTCCAAGAGTGTGAATCCTCGAATCGGCCTATCGAGAAAAATGTTTCGGATATTCTTATCCGTATCCGGTTCCCGTTTGAAACAGTTTTTGGATATCCGTATCCGATTGAAAACTCACTATCCTGCCGGATATCCAACCGGCAAACAGGTATCAAGCGAAATTTCTGACTTGCAAAATTTCTGACTTCATACCATGTGCGCATGCACAGAGTAATATTTTACATACCAAATACGCTGATAAAAGTGATTTTTTGGGCTTAGGAATTCGTGTTTGTGTAACTGTGTCCAGTTGGGGTTTGCGTTAGGGTGAGAAAAAGAAAAATAATGGGGGTCAACGACTAAGTCCGATAATTTCAATGGTTAATGTTCTTCCGGTGTTGTAGCTTGTAGTGGGTACGTGATATCTATCAAAATGTTTTAATTTACACAAGACACATCAAAAAGTAGTTGCCAGACTTTGTTTCTTCCTTCCGAAAAGCGAAATAACTGAAAAACAATAACAGGCCAGAAATTTCGCAGAGGTCGGAAATTTCGCCTGACACGGGATAGTGATCATCTCTGTTCTCCACTATGATAGAAATAGAAACTCTGGTCTTCACTTCTGCAAATTATCGTAAATTATGACGTCATATCGAGCCAAGCGTAAAGAGGAGAGAACTTCAGAGCTCTGAAAAGGAGCTTTTCAAGGTTTTGCGGCAAGCGGCAGTAAAAAACGAAAGCTTCGTGGAATGCAAGCTAGGCTGCATTGCGAGGAAGTAGTGCAAGGTAATAATTAATTGCAGCACCTGCGGTATTATGACACCACGTTTGCTGAAGCTACCATCTAGGCGTATAGTAATAATATAGTAGACTAGTAGCCTAGGCTAATGCCAAAGCTTGCAGTCAGTCAGTGCAACAAACGATGAACAAGAGTGCAATGCTTCTGCTTCACTTGGATGCCTGACAGTCAATGGAATCAACTGTCAAGTCTCAACGATCGTGCTGTAGTCATTGATTGTGTATCAACATCGTGAACTCACATGAACTGTTTACTATTTACAAGATAGATGAAAACAATGCTAACAGCAACAGCATTGTTTGACTATCAGTTGAATTTATGGTAATGGTAATAGTTTATTGTTTCATATGACTCAGCCAATTAGCAGAAGCACCATAAAAGCCATCACATGCACTGCAGTAAACCAACCATTAGCGAAAATTAGAACAAATGAAAACAAAATAATGGCATAATAGCTGATCGGTGTAAATAAAGACGGGCGCTGTGTCATATAGGATTGGCGAAAGACTGACGGTCATCTGGTCAACCAACCCCGTTTATCACTTTTTGACAAGCGTTGAGAAACAACAGTAGGAGATCAAATGAGCATAATGAAAAGAAAACGGAAGACGAATGAACGTAGAACATGGTGAAGAAAATGTACAGGTGAAAGCGCATGCCTATGTACATAAGATGAGTGGATCGAATTTAAGTGAAGGAAATAGGTGTGGTTAGAGTATTTTTAGCAATACAAAGAAATTAAAAAATAGTAATATAAAAAGTAAAAATGTTACAAAAACTTATTAATGAGGTACAAAAGAAAACAAAGCAAAACAGAAAAAAACAAAGTGTACTTCATGCCGAAAAGCATAGAATCTGCACACAGAAAATATGAAAAAGTAGATACACACAAAAAATAAAATGGAGTTACAGAATACTAGAATTCACAGTAGTTTGTTGGACAAATTAAATGTTGCTAAAGTTCATAGTTGGGAATTTTTTTTATGTAGGAGGTGTTTCTTAAGTTTTCATTTAAAGGTAAAGGTGGATCAAAGTTTAATATTGTCTGGTATTGAAGACCATGGGCCAATAAATTTAAGAGAACATTTTCCTGAGGAAGAGTTAACTCTGATAAAAACAGGTTTTTAGAGGTTGCTAGGCCTAGTCTTGTGGAGTGATAATGAATTGAGCTGAGTGGAATGAAATATTCATCAAAATGATTTAGAAGCAGTTTGTTATGATAAGAGTGCATGAATTCGCCTACTGAAAAGCTATATAGTTTGGGAAGGCATAAGATTTGTAAGTGCTGGAAATGGTCTTCTAGTGATCCCATGTTAGTTGGATTTATTATTTTTATAGCTTTATTTTGGAGCTTATTAATGAAAGGCTGAATGGTTGCATTTCAAGCACGTTCCCAATTGAGGACTGAGTAATTAAGGTAGGGATGGATTAATGAGTTATAGACAACTTTCAGTACAGGTGGTGATGTATAATGCTTAAGTTTGGATATGCACCAATAAACTGAACATTGAGAATTGTCATTTTGTTAACACAATTTTTTATTGGTTGACACAAGTCACTGAACTGGCTACTTATTTTTTGTTTTATAAGTGGATATGTGATGATAATGAGCAGGTATATCATGGCAATATGAATGAATTATATATAAACCAAACAATGGGAAAGAATCCGACAGCAAGTTCACACAACAACCGAGTATGCAAGAGCAACATCTGGTAATAAAAACAAAGGATTGACAGAAACCGTTGCTTTCTGAATCAACCCTTACGCTGGTGGTACAGTACAGATAGTTGCTTTTTGAAACAACCCCTATGCTGGTGGTACATCCTACACTGGAGGTACATCCCTACGCTGCTGGTGCTGATCTTTACTCGCCTGTCTAGCACTGTCTTTGTAGTGGCCCCAAGCAAAAGTGTCCACAACTTTTGCCTCCCGTACTACTAGGCTTGGGCCTCTGTACCAAGACCCCAAAGTCAGTCTATTAGACCTTTTTCTGTCCCCTTTCAGTGTCAAGCCAACAGGCTCCAAGATAGAGGGGAGATTAATGTGGGTCAATGATCTTTTCACGTTTGATAATGGAGTTAATGGCTGAATGTCTTGGGAAGGGGCCTGTGAGTGTTCTAGCAGGGTTGTGAGTGTGTTGTTAGTGCAGGGTTGTGAGTGTGTTTTTAGTGCAGGAGAGGCCATGCAGCCCTAAGAATGAGAACGAGTTAAAACACATACCAAGCATTGCAAGAAAGGATTTGTATATTATTTAATAACTTGTTTAAGCATAAGTTGTAACAATGCAGAAAGAACCTGCAATTGTATTTGTCCACCATTAGTCAAATCAATGCTTGCCAATCAGCAATTGACAAGATCGTACAAACATAAAATGAATTACATTTTTTGACATGAACTACAAAAAAAAATCAAAATGGCAAAACAAAGATAAGCCCAAATGAAGACAATTCAACGGCAGTCATACAAAACAATTACACCTAATAACAAGAGATACAAAGATATTTAAAAAGAAACACTAGTACTGAGTAATAACATATATCATAGATCATGGTGGGCAAGCAATGGGTGAAGATAGAGGTTATGAGGCAGAGAGCAATGCAGCAACCACAACATTACAGACCAAAGACACATATTAGAAACACAAAAATAATGTTTATTCACACAAATTGTGAAGAAGCATTGCAATTACCCAAACCCATGGACCACGTAGTACCACAGTTGCATGTGTATCCCCTTGGACACATGGCGATGGCATCCCCTAATGAAGTTTAGAAGGCATGGTAAAGACAGGTTACAAAAAGCTTATCAATGTAATGTTATCCAATAATTGTTGGTTATATGAAAAATAAAATAAGGTCAGTTGATGAGTAGAGTAGATATATATATTTTAAAAACAATAACATTTAATTCATAATGGCATGACATAAACCCACGTATCGCACACCTAATATTGGAGTCATGCCGAAAATCAGTTTTTTCTAATGTTTAGATCCAAAACAAATTTGGATGGAAAAAAATGTGAAAAATTACAAAGTTGGCAAAACAAATAGTTTCAACAAGTTTTACAGTTGCAATAAATTTTGCAGTGGCAGTGGCACCCTTTGTGCTCCTGAGTAAGAGAAAGAAACAATAACAAGCTCACGGAACTGTGTAGTGATGTAACAAGATAATCCGAGCTTGCTGAAGCCACTATTGTGCTAGGCACATGACATGTTGGGCCATAACTCAGCAGCCACTAAGGCTAGAGAGCTGTTCAAACCCTTTAAAAGATATGGGAAGTCTTACAGTTTTGATGAAGAAAAAATACTTCAGAAGTTTTGGATTCGAGTCTTTGTGGGTGGCGTCATAATTGGAATAGGTTCAGTTTTTTTAGATGACAACATTGGGCCCTGGGCCCTTACTCCAAGAGGTTATGTTTTGTGTCTTGTAAAAAACTAGGCAAATAATCCACATCATTAAAGACCTTAATTGGCCTTCCAGCGTTTGTGGTTCGAAAGTTAAGGTTTAAAAACAGCAAATGAACTAATCCCATAGGGAATTGATTAGATTTATCAAGTTTTGGCCATAACTTCCCCTAACTAACAAGTGGTTCCTGAATAGGATTCAATATTCTGGATTTGATAAGATTCCAGAACCTTCAAATGTTCCATATTCACATCCCCAAACATGACATTGACATGGTTCTCCATAATTTAGCTTTGTAGAATTGTGGTGCTAAGAATTAGACTGAAGTCGATGTCCGTGAGATGCTACTTAAAGGTGACATTGCTCCATTTGCCTTGAAAGCCTCATATTGCAGTACAGGTGCTCCTTAATAGTACAAATCTGAGCTTTAATGTATGTCATGACAGATGTATGTGAATCCCTGTGTTTTTCAGCTTTTTTTCAGCCAGTTTTTTGTTGACCTTGGTGCATCCTGGTGCCATCCCAACACTTGTGAAGGCAAGGGAATTGAATGAACTTGTCAAATGTCAATCACTCTTTGATTGTACTTTTCCTTCTCTTTTTCATGTTTTTGGTAGAGTTGTAAAAGTGACTTATCAGAGTAACTAATGAGACAAACGCTGTGCTGGGGCTAGTTTCCCTTTAGTTGAACACGATTGGTTGAAGTGGCCACATGATACAAAGAGACAATGGGTTAGAGTTAGGGTTTAAGGTTTGGTTTTAGGGTTAGGGCTTATAATTAGGGTTTGGCCTACAGTTCAACAATGCAAACAAGAAACCACTAACTAATACTTCTGCCCGCACTGAAACCATGACAACACTTGTCCATCAAATTAAGCCATTACAGACATCACAGTCAAATAGCACATCATGTGCTCCAAACATGTCATGTGGTTATGTGATTACTTCAACCAATCGTGTTTGGCTAAAGGCAAAATAGCTGCAGTAGCGCTTTTGCTTCATGAGCCAAAGTAGACAGGTCGTGCCGCCTTTTTTGTTTAATGCCATATTCAGCTCAGGCACAAATGATGGTCAGTATAATTCAAAATGAAAGGGATCAGTAAAAGAAGTCATTAATTGATAGAAATCCTGAGACGTAACAAATCACAGCCTAAGCAAACAACAAAGAGTGGTGAAGATGGGATAGAGGTACAGATAGAGACAAGCTTTGCACATGCCATGGGTAAAAGAAGTAAGTGACAAAATGCAGGTTATGTATTAACAGCCATGCACTGATAGAAAAGCCATGATGATAAAAATAGAGTACAATGAGAGTGTGCATATTGGAAGAGCATGGTTAATTGTTGGCTGGTGTGCAAGGCAATGCTAAAGTCTGACTGAACAAACACTGCAACAATACACTATTTCAGTATTAACTTTTACATTTCAGTCATAAAAACGTTGATGTAGTGATAGAAATATAAGATGGAGACTTGTGAAAAGCATCTGACATTTCGGATGGATAAAAAAGGAAGATGAAGATGCACATTGAACAAACATTTGCAAATTATTTTAAGCAAGGCATCAATATGACAAAACAAGTATTGTGATGTGGGCAAAAGCACAGTATGTTAAGGTTTGCCTTATTATTAGGGTAAACAAATTCTTTACATAAACAAAACCTTGTCTTTACAAATTTATAAATTCTGGTCTTTAGGACAAGTAAGCTTCAAGCAATTTGGCAAAATTTTTTAGGCATCCCAAAATGTGTACATACTGTATTTTTCGGACCATGGCATAAGGCGTACTTAAAATCCTTTAATTTCCTCAAAAATCAAAAGTGTGCCTTATAATGCGGTGCTCCTAATGTATGAATCTGGTTGTGCTTTCTCACCTTGAACCAATTTTATGTGGTAAACGGTACTATTTATTTAATTACTAGTTACGATTGTTTTGTAAACAGACCATCGTGTTGCATAATACGCCAACAACAATAGCAATGAGCAGCATCCCAGAGTAGCTAGCACATACCTCAGATCGTATTACTCTGCGGAGCTCCTGACTAGATTGCCACACACCGAATCAAACATGCGCACAATTATATTCTATTCGTGTCTTGGGGATTAGGCATGTGTGACAGATTACTCCCTCGTATGTAATGACATATTAAAATCCCAGTGGCGACTCAGGCACTCGAGAACAACTGTGAAAGAGTTGAATACAATTTTACTTAGGTAGGTTTGTTTCATTTAAAGCACCTAATAAGCTGGTGTGCATTATATATGACAAAAAACAGCTTGCATTCAATTTTTGATACTGCGCCTTATAATCCGGTGCGTCTTATGGTCCCGAAAATACGGTACTTGTTACATTTTTCTAAAAATTACTTGAAAAGTACAGCATTGAATTTCAGTTTTACAACCAATATATTGAAAAACTATTGCATATGTGTTTTTTCCACTACCATAAATAGTTTGATCCTTTTTAATCTTGTATGCTCATAATGCTTCTTTAGTCAACTTTTCAAATGCATGTTTCCAAAGCAAAAAATGAGCAGAGCATCCAGATTTTTTCACATGACTATTTCTTTACTTATTTAATGGTATGTCAACACAAAAAAACACCACAGTAGCTTTTTCTGCAGAATTAGCAACAGGAATTATTAAAAAAGGTCTGCATACTTGACTTTGCATTTGAGAAGTTTCTTTAACATTTCTACTATGCTACTGCAATGTGAATTCATCAACTTTTGGTCACATGTAATGTGCAGTCACAGAATATGCAAATAGTTTACTTTTAATTATTGAAGTAAACCAAGAGCATGTCATTTAGTGTATGATAAACTTTAAAAGAATTTACTAGTTTTAGCTTAAAACAAGTGTATGATGAACTTTAAAAGAATTTACATGTTAGCTTAAAACGAATTTTGAAATATCAGAGAAGCTAAAACAAACTTTTTTTCTAAAACTTGTTTTTATAATGGCGTATGGCTTGAGCATTTACCAGAACATGCTTAGCTTGATTATCACAGTAAACCTTGTTTAACCCAGATTCGATTTGACTGACGATTTTTTCTGTTTTAGGTAAAGATCTGGATGAGCCAAAGATGGTCATTTCTAGCCTAACGTCATCTAAGTACTGAAATATCGGTGAAAACCACCTAAATTGACACATTCATGACCCAACATCAGACTTTTGCAAAAGCAAAACGAATTTATTGATATGTTTACAATGGTACATCAGACTAGTAACATAAGATTTTTCATAACTGCCTGGGTATGGCGGTTGCTAGTCTGATGTCGCCATATCCAGGGAGTTATGAGCAATCTAGTTAATAATTTTAGATTACTTGGCTGTGAATAAAGCAGGGATTTGGACTGACGCAAAGATTTCTGCAACTGGTGCATAAGCAATACACTCAGGGATAATGCTTTGCAAATGCGCTCAACACTGATCAATAGACTGAAACCGTCATGCTGCGGCATGCGTTTGAGCGTAATGTTCAACATAATATGCTGTGCCCGTGTGTGACGTAATAATAGTTTCTACGATTGGCCGAATATTGCATGCAGTTGTGGCTGATGTTATCATAATTCTAAACGTTCGTTGTTTATCGTGAACATGCTTGTGTTTCATCTGAATACTAAGGAATCTTTCCTAGGGACAAGTCAGTGCACTCAACACCTTAGCTGTCGGTAGTTTTGGGTAAAATCCCTGGTTTCTAGCATAGCAACTTCATAACTCACCAGGTGATTGTGCTAGAGAACTATTCAAACCTTTAAAAGACTCTGCAAGTTTTCGAGTCTGCACTGAAAAAAATTGTGGTTTTGGGTTTTAGGTTTTTTTGTGAGTCACGTCATAAATGGGATAGGTTTTTGGCCATTTTGGCTCAGGTTACCCAACCCTGGGCCCAAACCACCTGATGAAAGCAGTTCGTTTAACTTTTTATTAGAACCTAGGCTAGAATCAGAGTCTTTTGAGCCCTTGATTAACTTTCTAGGGTTGCAGGATCAAAAGTTATAGCTTGAAAACAACAAAATAATTAATCTTCTAATTAGGCTAATGAATTAATTTGTTGTTTTTATGCCATAATTTTTGAAGCAGAAACGCTAGACAGCCAATCAAAGGCTCAAAAGACTCCGACCTTAGCCTAGTTTCCAATACAAACCTGAGCGAAATATTTCCTTCTTGCAGTTGGGCCCCTGGGCCATGTAACCTGAGCCAAAATGGCCAATAACCTACCCCACTTATGGCGTCACTCACAAACAACCTGAAACCCAAAACCAAGAAATGTTTTTTTCATTGCAGACTTGAAGATTTGTTGCATCTTTCAAGGGTTTGAACAGCTCTCTAGCACAATAGACCGGCGAGTTATGGAGTTGCAAAGTGGCGTGAAAATAGTGGCTCATGTGAGATTTCCAGATATGATATATATATATATATTTGTACACTGGCAGTGAAGGTGTTAGGAATACTACTGCGTGAAAGTACAGAAAAATCTGGATTACAGGTTGTGAAAAAAGCAGATTTTTATCTGGAATTAATGAAGAACCAGATCAAAAAATCCAGATAAACTTGAGATTTTTCCAAAGTAAAATGTTAAAAATTATTCGCACCACCAGTTTTCGCAAAAATCTGGATTAACTGAGGTTTATTGTATTCACACCTTCGGCACCAGTGTATGAAATATTTGTACTTCGAAATCACGCATTGAGCACATGGTTTTTACACTATTTTCCTGCCATTTTCCAACTCCATAACTTGCCAGGTGATTGCGCTAGAGAGTTGTTCAAACCCTCAAAAGATGCAGTAAGTCTTCTAGATTGTAATTGAAAAAGTTTTGGAAAGTTTTGGATTGCAGGATTTTGTGGGTGACGTAAGTGGAGTATGTTTTAGGCTATTTTGGCTAAGGTTACCTGGCCCTGGGCCCCAACTGCTAGATGGAATTTTTGGAATTTTGAAGTTTTTGTTGGAAACTAGGCTAGAATCTGAGTCTTTTGAGCCTTAATTGGCTTTCTGGGGTTTCTGGTTCAAAAATTTAGTCTAAAAACAACAAAGAACTGATAATTAATTCCCTTGGGGATTCATAAATTGTTTCATCTCTGTCTTTCAGAATTGGGACAGATTTTGTAGGTTTTGGGAAATAAAGCTTTTTTTCTGCAGCAAATCTCAACGTTTTTTCATGCCTTTTAGATGACCATCTTCAGAGCTATCATTAGCAAAACACACCTGTTTTACATTGTCATTTATGGTGACCTTGATGAGTTCTTGTATCAGCGATTGTGTGCAGATGAATACATTGCCATTACTGCATTGTTCCATTTTGATATACCCTCTTGTAACAAGATGATGATGGTATATATACATTCTTGCTATGTGGTATATACAGGTTTTTTTAAGGCGTTTTAGGGACCCGATTCGGGAAATTTAAATACCATGTGGTTTAACATCACATTACGAAACACCATGCATTGCCACATGATGTGCTTGCTAGAAAAACAACAACAAAGCCTGCACTATGCACATGCTTTAATCATATGTTGTCTTGTCTGCATGTCTTTTCAGTCCCGTTTGTAAACCTGCTGCAACACTTTTGAGAATGTCTCATATCACATCTAGAAATGTGCCAACGCATTCTGTGCATTTTTTACCAATGACATAGAATGTGCAAATGCATTTAATGTATTAATTGAGCATTACCTCTTTATAATTTGGTTTCTGATATTCATTGTGTTCCAGATAGATAGCAAAGGTCTCCGTTTTTTGGTTTTATGTTTGCAGTGAATGCAGTAGGTAACTCAAATTTTTATGAAGTAGCCAATACACCTGTGGTAGTTGTGAAAATTACTGCTAGAGGATGCCATTGACAAAAACTGTTAATTTATAAGGTGACCATACGTTGAAGTTGTAGTAGGACAGGCTACTGGTAGGTCTTTAGGAGTTGTGTCACAACCATTTACCTTTTTGTCCTGGAAAGTAAGAAGGTGCTGACAACAAAGTGATGGTGCCTTAAAAATGAAAAATCATGAAGTTTTAACCATCATTTGGATTTTAGTTAATTTTAGAAAAAATGTATACACTTTTTGAATATCACATTCATTTGCAGACCTTTTTGCAATGACGCAATTTAAAATATCAAAATTTTAGTCTCCTATTACTGTATCCACTCTAAACAATAGTGTAATTCTTGATAATGCACAGGCTTGCTCTTCATTTCATATAATTTTTAATGTTAACAATTTGCAATAAAAACAGTTCATGAAAAGAATATACCGTAAAAAATTCAGAACAGTTCTTAATTTCACTTAGTGGTTTATATTTAGATATCAGCATACATCATCCTTGTAACAAACCTATCAACTTAATGCAATGCTTGCGGTTTTATGTTCATAAGTGCTTGTGTGTAATTATTGTTGGAAGTAGCATACTGATTCTGAAATTAAGTGCAACAAAGGATTCACCTCATTTTTTAAACACATGTTTATGATAAATACCAAAAGCCTGGTAGTACTGCAATTGGTAGCAAGCTTTCTCTTTGTTATTCTTAACCATTCTGTAGTTTTCATAGATTGAAAGCTGAAATCTTTTAGGGCTTCAGACAGAAAAAGTTGTAGAAAATTGTGACTTGCTGAAAAGTTAATGTTCCAAATGAACCTAATGCATGAAAAGGCCTGTTTGTAGAATCAACAAAAGTCAGCGTAAGCAGGAAAATGAGTTATGCTTTTAATCCTTTTAAATACTTTTAATTCAAACCTGATTATTTGATGTCGCTGTTTTAAGTGTGATATGCCAAAAAGCTGGTCAAAATCACAGATTTGTGGTCCTAACATTGGTTGAAAAAATGTACTGCAGTATCAGTTTTGCCAAGTGTAACCTTCAATCTGCATCTACTTTCTCTAATGCTTTTTGATAATTTTGTAAAACTTAAATATCATCATCATTACAGAGTACATTTTTTAAATCAAATGAAAAACTGTATACTACATCTTGTTGTGATTTCTCAAGGTTTTATCGGGTTTGACTTCGCAAAAAGCATTTTAATAATATTTTGAAAGGTGTGCTTCTTAACTTGTCTGCACTACGTTCTGCAAGCAAATAACTCTGTCAATGTGGTGCATTGATTGCATTATTGTTATAATCAAATCATGATTCAGTAATTTTGTTTGCACCTAGTCTAAACTGGATATAGACAAGGGTGCTTAGTGTAGCTTGTTTTGGTTGCTAAAACTTGTCAACTTTCTATCACTTTTTCTTATTGCTGCATTGTGTGAAAGGATGAGTATGTTTAGCCAATGACATTGGTAGCGGTGCGATAAGGGTGCCTTATGTATTCCATAGATCTGTATCCACTGAAATTGCTGTTTTTATGTTTTTTTCCTGTGCATTCATTTTAAATACTCTTAAGCCTCAGAATGCCTCTGCTGATTGTTTGACTGCATTTTACTGACAGGATGCAATGGGTGGATATCTTTTATCAAGTGGAACTTTGTGATTATTCACCAAATTCCATCACACTAGCAATGCAAATGTATGTATCGTAACTTAAGTGCATACACAGGGTCACATCCAAGGTCTGTTTGGCTGTCATGACAGGCCGACATGTTCTGTAGGTACTCAGCATTAACACCGATCAAATATCAAACACTGTCTATGCAGGTCTCTAATGTGGGTGCTTTGGAATAGGCAACAGCATTTTCCATCTAACATTGTATAGGATTATTACAAAACAACAATGTCCCTGCCTTGTCGCAATAGTGCTTGCGGAATGACATGAAATAAGACATGAAACGATCTATGCTTTAAACAGTCTAAATTGATGCTGCGTCAAACGCACTTGCTTTGAATTCTGCTACTTTTCCAGTGCCTGATGCAAGCAAAGCCGTCAGAAGCATGTACACTTCCAGACACGCACAGAGCTGTTTTGTAATATTTCACTTCATGGCACTTGAGGACACAGTTCCAAATTGTGATTGTTTAATTTTGTTGTAGGACTAAATTTTATCTGCTGTTTACACCTACTAAGTTATGATAGGGTTTAGGTCTGCTTTAATGTCAGGCCAAATAAGGAGGGTCATTTCAACTAAAAAGCTATGTTTTGCGACAGATTTCTCATATTGAATGGCATGACTGCTAGCCTCAGAAATTGTCACCGCATTATCTGAACAAAATGCCAGTCAAGCGTTGTATTTCAAAAGCAACTCCATTGATACGAAGTTACATTGTTGTTTAACTGTGCATGAAGCCTTATGCCAGTTTGTTGTAATTCACTTTTACATCATGATGCAAAATCATCAATTGTACTCATTTGTTCTTTTCTGCAGTGAATTTGCAAGTTCATTTTTAGCACTGTCATCTTGACAGACACTGCTCCATAGACACAGTTGTGCAGTTGATGGTCAGCATCAATTTTATAAGTGCATGTACTATATGTTTAGAGAAACAGAGTTATTGTTGCTATGCAGCAACGCCGCACAGCCTTTTGATTACATCAAGTGGTGCATATTATAAAGACTGCTGCACCATCATCCCAATAAATTGCTTTATGACATACCATTCAATCACAGGTTTTTATGCTATAAGTGGATTATGCTATAACCGATTGGTATTGTCTATTGGAAATCATCGGTATTGGCCCAAAAAAGCTTTATTGGTGAGCTTTGCTTGTACCCATGGGCATTGGAAAGGGAGTCCAAGCCCTCCTCTGGATTTTGAAATTTAACATTTTCCTATTAAGTTATAGCAAAAAAAGTTGTTTTAGTTTTGAGTGGGTAAAATGAAATTTCATCACTTTTGGTCCCCTTTGGAAAATCTTCTTGGCTACCCTGGAAAAAATCCTTCCAATCCCATGCTTTCCAGTATCCTTCTGTTACCAGTATCCAAAAAGCTAGTTGTTATAAACAGACATGGGGCAATTACAGCACAAATGTAATCGATTACCACAATTGCAATTGTGATTACATTTGTCTTGAAACATCTTCAGAAAGAAAACAAACCCATTTACATAGTTTTATGTAAGTATTTTTTCAGACAACATACGATATGAATCAATGCAATAAACGAAATTACTAATCTGTAAGGATTAAGCACCAGAATAAAGAAAAACTATTGATTGTTTACTGAGATCTTCATGCAATCAACAAACCATGTGGCGTAACAAGAGGTTTGAGCTAGAGGAGAAACTTTGCTGAAAGAGGCCCACTGGCCTCTGTAAGGGACCTACTAGTCAACACTCAGAAAAAAACTTGAGAAATGATAGTGAATCCAGGTGTGGACGGCTATACAGCACTAAAACCTCAAATCAACAGAAAATACTCCGAAAAATGCAAAAAGACGACACTGTACTAAAAAACTATTAAGAGGATACTAAAACCGAAATATAAACAAGTGGGGAAGTGGTTTTTACATTTAGCTAGCCAGGAGAGTCAAATCGCCCCTCTTCCCTCCCATCAATTACTCCACTGCAACAAACACTAAACAATTTTGATTAAACAAAAAATATCAACGTTTAAAATCTTTGCTACAGTTGATAAACATCAACTCTTCAAATCTTTTACCAGGCAAACGACATCTATCAGGCTTAAACATTCGTCCAGCAACGCTGAAAATTCATTTGTTAGTAATTCCAAAATTGCTGACTATTCTTCTAACTGCGGGTTACAATCGTCTGCAAGCCAACACAGCAGTGTGCAGGTTTCAATTTGAAATGAAATGAACAATGATGCCAACTAGCTACGCATCTCTCTATTGGACCAATAGTCAATGGTTAACAAAACCTCACAGGTTTCATTGCTTTTTTTTCACCGGTATCTGGTGGATCACAGTTGACATGCTAGTTATCAGTGTGGTGGAAAGGTACTTTCAACTTGGATTAAAATACCTTATTCCTCTGAAAGAATTTAAATTTAGTGTATATAAATTACTGTATTGATTATAAACATAGCCTACTCCAGCGCTTGCATTCACAAGTTCACTCTGAATAGGCTATATACAAATGAAACGAACACCTCTCCTCGTAATGTCCCACTATTCTGTTGCTGAAGTGTAAACCCGTTTTTAAGAAGAGCTCCTATTTTTGTTGCTACATCTCACTAGACTCACTACGTTACTTCAGGCGGCCAACAGGAAGGCTAGCTGGAACAAAGCGAGAATTAGCTAGAAACACTGTGCTTGCCCCTGGATTGTCTGGATTTAAACCACAGAGACAGGCAAATATCCTCCCGCGAAATAATTACCACAACAAATGATGGAGGAAATGCAGCGACCACAACCGTGGTTCATCGCATAGTGATGTAGGGTTAAAACTTCCAAGTTTAATCGTGAACGTAATCTTCGATTACAATTAAATTGGCAATGTAATTGATTACATTTCATTGTTGGTCGGTTCAATTGATTGCGATTACTCAAAAAACTGTAATCAATTACGATTACCCCATGTCTGGCTGTAAGCTATTAGGTCTTGGGACACCTATAGAAAATCTGGTTTCATTTTGAAAAGTATTATCAAAAGCTGTGCTTCCACAACAGACTCCCTTTTGCCAGGCTACATGCTTCACTGTGCATACACCAGTACCTTAGTGCTGATGATGCTCTACTCATGTGAGCTTACTAAGTCTACACCCAAATTTTATGAAACTACTGTATATGCAAAAACAATGTGTCTGTGTACACTTGCCTGATTTTTGCATCAGTCTTCAGAGTTGATTCTAGATGTGATAGTGTTACTCAACTATAAATAACAACAACAGCAAAGGTATTGTAGTATGTTTATGTTGTAACTCAACCATTGATGTTGATAGTGTAGGTCAGGGCTACTCAAATAGCGGACCGCGGTCCGAATTTGGACCTTTGGATGGCGACGCCTGGACCTCGTCAGCCTCTCAAAGGTGGATTCTATACCCAGAAGTTTTTATCTCAAAATTTTTCGCTTTTGCTCGTACTTCTAAAGCATTTACTCCTCGCCAAATGTGTGATTGTCAATCAAGCTGTTGTTCAGCTAAATTGCAGTGCGCACCTGAGTTGGGCAAGCTACAATTTTTTGGTTCAAAGTAATTGTTTCGTCATAATTGTTCAATAAAAGCTCGTCACTTCAGTGTTTATCCTGGTGAAAATAGTGGATTCAAGGCTAGAATATAGCAATGAAACCTTTTCTTTCTGAAAACACAGTTGGCGAGGATTATTTTTTTGCGAGAACTCAACAAAATGTGAAGAAAAGCTAAGGTGTTTTCAGCTTTTTTAGGAAATGATAAAGTAAGAAACTGTTGAATTTTTGGCTGACATAGTGTAACACCTCAACGACTTGAATTCAAAACTTCAAGGAGAAAAACATAGCCTACTACTTTTGATTTGATCACTACTACTCGCCCTTTCCAGAAAAAGTTTAATATCTTCAAACAAGTCATTCAAAACGAACTTAGTCATTTTCCGAGGCATTTGGTGAAAATGAAAGCAAGAAGATTCCAGATATATTCAACTTACTGAAAAGTATACTACCAACATTGTCGAACAGTTTGGCGACTTTCTTTTCGAAAACAGTTGCTGCTCTTTCCTCAAAACCCTTTTTAGTGACAGAAATTACCGAATTCTCAACTGAAGCAAAAAGACACATGTACATGTGTGCACCGGAGATGAAGTGGAAATTTTTATACGTACCGGAGCTCTGCTGGGCATCTTCGCTTATATTTGTAGGCAACGACCCATCATTCACTGATGAAGGTGGCGGAGCGGAGCTCTGGCAGCTTGACACCACTGGTGTGGACACAGCCAAAACGCAACTGGAATTAATTGAATCCCAATAGAATGTAGCTGTGAAGGAAATATTTTTTGATGGCACATCTGAGAACTTCTTGTCAAAGGAAGGTATCTCAAATTTTTCCACTCCTCACAAATAGTCAGCGGAAATTCTTACGGTTTTTTGGTCTACCTGCTGCTGCTAGAGGGGCGAATTGTCCCCACCTCTCAACTACAGTAAATGTAAAACTCAGGCCCCCACTTGGCTTATTCTTTAGTTTTAGTATTTTTTTGGTTTTCAGTAGTTTTTTCGCGTTTTTCGGAGCATTTGTTGGTGATTCAGGGTTTTAGCATAGCCATTGACATCCGGAATCACTGTCATTTCTCAGGGTTTTTCTTAGTGTTGCTAGCAACCCCTCTGCCAGACTTGGCCAGCTAAATAATTCTAGTTTTCTAATTCAATGAATTAGTGCGAAACAAGGACGTACGTAAGGGGGGGGATTGGGGTTAACCCCCACCCCCATTGAGCTTGATATGTTACAAAAATTTTATTACCTACGCAAAGGATATTAATTCTTTTCGCATACTTTTTGCTTGTTAATTTGTCGCCTAAACGCAAATACCACAGAATCAATTTGCATGCAAATTTCAAGGAGCATTGTAAATGCTGTTGTAAAAGCTGTGATGGGCCAAAAAGTAGTGATTAGGTTTTGGTGGGAATCTGGGTTATCGTCTGCGTACAGAAACCATCTGATCACTTTTTGCAGACTTATCGCTCACCACGCATGTTTAAGATCATGTTCCGCGATAGTTCATTTTATCCGAAACAATTGCATTTATTTTGTCTGCTAATGCTGATCAGCGCAAACACTCAACCGCATTGACTTCATTACCACTTTCTGTTGTAGCAGTTGTTAACGTAGAAGCATTCATGCATTTGATAATGTCTCAGCAGGGCAAAAGGAAAACTAAGTTTGCTGGACTTTTATAAATAACAAAAAAAGAAAGTTTTCTTGTGTACTTTATGTGCATTCGCAATTCTTGTGTAGTTTAGCAAGATTCGAACTTGCAAACCAGGGTGTGCACCAGCCTGTCCAGCCGTATACTTTAAACACTCGACTGCTCGTTTTCGACAAATGCAGTTGTAAATTGCTAAGATATAGTTATGAGTGTGTTTTACTCCCCTGTTTTAACGCGCAGCCTGATATTTTTGCAGTTATGAACTGCTGCGTGGAAGCGTTTAGTTCATTTTCCTCCGATAGCCTAGTTTGGAGCGCTAATAGTTTATATTCAGTGCAGTGACACAAAATAAGGGGAGTGGATGTAGAAAAATATGCATATTATGTCAACAAACCTCGCCAAAATGTTGCTTTGGAAATATGACTATGACGCCAAATTGTGACATCACAAACAGCGCACATCAAATACAAATGACCACCATATGCCACTGAATAACCTCCCCCCCCATGAAAAATTACTGCGTACGCCACTGGCGCAAAATGATGGCAATTCTAACAGTAAGGAGCCACACTTCCTATTCTTCTACCATTGAGAATCAGATTTACTTGTGCGTTCCCACGGAACAGCGCAGGTTAGTGGTGAAACGTACTAAAAAAATCTTACAATATCCATATACAGTATAATCGTATTAAATTCTCATATTACGTTTTTTGTTAGAAAAATCCAAGACATGTCACATTTGCATGATTTTATGGGAGTGACCGGACCTCGAAAAATTTTGACATTTGTAACTGGACCCTTTCTTAAAATAATTGAGTAGCCCTGACCTAGGCTATCATTAAGGGGCCGCACAGAAAAGTCTTTTTTAAAATGGGTCGCAGAACAAAAAAGTTTGAGACGCCCTAACATAGAGAATTAAAACAATTTATTTTGTATTTCTTGGAAAATGACAACTTCAAAACGGCATAAATAAGCTCTGTGTCCACTGAATGGATTGTGCTTGTTTGTTTCATAAAATATGTGGTTACTATTACT
>JGI24021J15306_10003356_pt1 | contig 17983 bp, 12 predicted proteins | sample Ectturendosymbi1_FD_15306 | JGI IMG/M metagenome (IMG submission 15306)
ACTTTTTGTCAAGTGATTGAGAAACAACAGTTGCAGATCAAATAGGCATAATGAAAAGAAAACAGAAAACGAATGAACGCAGAACATGGTGAAGAAAACGTCTGCTGTAGACCAACAAAACAAGGTATTTAATGATTCAACTCGCAATCAGCAGTCAAGACGAATGACCGTCGTATTAACTTTGACGGCAGTTCTGCCAACGTAACGTTATTCAGTTCTCGAATGATCTTTCTGTTNTAGAAAGTTTTTGGTTGGCTGCGGCAGCGTTGTAAGTCGGGCCGGGATTAAGTTTGTCAAAATGTTTGGGCCAATGTCGGGCCTGCATACAAATTTTTTTTGCAATGACGGACATTTTTGTCGCCAGTTACGGTTTCAGCAATCGAGTTGATTAAATCTTGATTCAAAATGATTAATTGCGAAGTAATCATGTTTACTTTGCTACGCCACCGATACCCCGCAGTTTCGCAAATCTTGACTCACTTGGTACATTTGGCTTTTGGGCCTAAATCGGGCTTTAAACGTAAATGTCAGGTTCGGACTTGTGATTTCGGGCTCGGGCCGGGTTCAGGCTTCAAAATGAGGCCCGTTTACAACTCTGGGTTGCGGGTCATCTGCATTTTGACAGATGTTCGCAGTTTTGCTTCATGGCAGATTTGAACATAGATTATGTAGGCTATCTTAATATTTCGTCAAAACAAAATGAACTTCACGACATTGAAGCAAACGAAAAAAGATGAGAGATAAAACCATAAGCTAAAAATCTCATGCAAACCAGCAAAAAATTTTGTTAAATGTTCACTCTTAAAACTTCTTTCCTTGGTCCACAAAGTTATTACGCGTTATTTGTCGGTGTTGCAAGTACTTTGATTATTTACCGCTCCACCAATTTTTATTGTTTTGCCTATTTGCGAGTGTAAGTAGGTAGAAAAAACACTACTTCAAAGTCCAGGTTCATTAGCGTAAAGGACAGTTGAAGATGCACTGCGGCTTAATTAGGCAAGGCAAAAAATTGTGGATGTCATCGAGCACACTCGTTCCAGTTTATCATTATAGTGGGCTGCTATAGGTTACTGTTTCATCAATCAACCATGTGCATTATATTGTGTTTGGTGTTTCTACATCTGTGACGTGGTAGTTGTAAAATCTTTGTACATTTCATTTGTAATTCATAAAGAACAGTTTGCATTTCGAGTCCATGCATTAATAATAACCATAAAATTGGATTTTGGGATCTTTGGGCGGGTTCCTCTCTTGTGAAATCTGGTTCTTTTCATGTATTCTCCGGTCCTAAATTTAAATGAGCTCCGGCTCCAAACAAAATGCCCAACTCCGCAGCCATGCTTTTAACTAGCCTAAATACGAATGCATAAACCTTTCTGATGTCTAAACTTGTTATTCTCCTGGTGCATGGCACATGTCTACATCAAGAACATTTGATATCTCAAATAGGCTATATATGTTGACAAATAGACAAAGGCCTGCGTGGACCCAACATGGTTAACATCCATAATCCACTAACTGCACTATTTTATTGAGACAAGCTTAGCAGTGATTGCTAAACAAACTCTTCTAATTATACTATTAACTCCATCTTGCTGCCTGGAACAGCAGGCTGCGCAAATGCGTAACTCTGGTCGTAAGCACCAAAGGTGCTGTATCTTGCTGTGCAGTATGACAGAAGATACTTTTGGGGGAACTAGATTAGCAGTAGGCCTACATACCAAGTAATCCCATTGCTTTCCTAACGATTGCGCCAAACGCGTTGTGACGTTACTCCAAGGCAACACGATGTGCCAGGAACAATACCCATTAGAGCAGGCTTGCCACGAGAAATGGCGAGATTCTTTGCAGCGATGAAGTGAAGCATTGCTTCATTCTCCTTCAAGATTTTTCCGCAAGCGCCGTGAATCCTGACATAATTTGTCAGAGGAAATCTAAGATCCATGCAGTGTCTGTATTTTTTTCCATCGTCGGACGTACGTCGAAATTAAACTACTGAGTTCTCTTGAAATTTCCCGCCACATTTGCCAAACCGCGATAAACAGCAGTTGCTGGGGTCGTGATCAACACAGTGTTACAAATGCGTTAGATTCCTTTCGCACCCAAATCATTCTAGTAATCATAAGTTCGTATGATTCATCTCACAATTGTACTCGCTAGTCACTACATGCACTTTTTGCGCACGTTTGTATCAGCACGTACTGATGATTTCGTTACATCGATGTGCTTATAACATTGTTCCTTGTAGTCGCGGTAGAGTCACACGATTACCTGACTTAACTCATCATTGAGCCACAGATGATTGTTGTCGATCTTCATATAAATCATTTTGTAATTATAAGAACTGATACAATTGCCACAAGCAAAAGAGTTAATCGTATTGTTTTTTATGTCAAAACTTAACACTTGAGGTAACATATGGCAAAACTTCACGGCTAGGATTTCTCCACTTTTGCCATCCAATTTATCGCGCATGCAACGCCAGAGATGTTGTTCCCAGTTGAAGCAGAATTTCAAAGCCTGACAATAATACCTATGGAAAAACAAAACCCTTTTAACCGTTTGGAATAAAATATTTTACCCAGTTAGTCCATTTGCGAAATAAGCTCAAAACAAGTTTAGGATTGGAATAAGATAAAATTTTGACAGCATGAACACTCTTGTTTTCTCAAAAGATTACGTCATGACTCGATTAAGCTTAGTTGGCGCAGGGATATTCCACATAGCCAGTTTGAGGGTGTTACTAGGGTACAAACAAACCAAAAACAGTTGGGATTTTACCGTCGGCTGAGTAGTTACATTGACCGTCATATTCTAAGCGACGAAAAGAGCTGAATTGGTGGAAGTGAATACAAAAAAAACAAAACAGAAAGAGATATTGTGGCGTAGATCACTGCGCAAACTCGGGGCCAAAACATTAGAAAAACATAAAAAACTACCAAATTATGTTTTGTTAAAATCTCAAAAAGAACTACTGGTCGGTAGTCTGTTCTTTTCCATGCTTCGCACCAAAGATCGGCGCTATAATTGAGCTGATGATGATTGTGACTGAACCCGCGATACTAATAACCGTACAGCGCACTGATCAAGCAAAACAAAACTCTGCTGAAAATCGCATACTAACGATGATTAACTCCCGACGTTTTATATAAGCAAGAGAAGATTTGCGAGAAGTAGTAGCAGTACTGTTTTTTTTTTATATAGAAATCACTAGTTCATAGAAGCTTAATTTGACTATATCTGAGACAATGCATCCTCGATTCGAAACGGTTAGTTGAAATCCAAAGGTGCCTTTGGGCAATACCAATTGCATGGCAAACGCATTTAAACACTCACTGCAATGTGGAAAAAACGAACGTACACATACCAGGAAATCGATCTAGTAGTACACAAAATGTCCATACTTCTTATATTTACGAAAACTCTACGCCAAAATCACTTTGCTGAGCTATGCAAGCCGCATTTCATGCAAAACCCGACTTTTAACAACTCGGCAGCTTTTCTAAGAGTTTGTCGCTGGGATAACGTCGGCCGAGAGACATTTTGAAACTCCTTCGAAAGCTACGCGGAATAGTTCGAAGTTTAAATAATTTACCGCCTTTTCGCTACAAACAACAGTGATAAACGCCAGTCTGGTGGAGTCAAACCAGTGACGCGTCTTATCACATCACGTCAGCGACTTATCTCGCAAGATAACTGACTCATCGAATTTGATCATCAACGTGGTTCCCTTGTGCCAGTGAGCAGTGACCTGCAACGAGCAAATATTCCGCTTATGACTCCCGTCTTCAACACAAAGGTATGAAACTTGTAAACTTTTGTTCGCGTGTAGCGAATCGATGATAGCTCAAATACTAAAGTTACAACCCTGCTAGAGTACTCAGCTTAGAATGTAGAGTAGATCATTCCAATTCGGTGAGGGTGAAATTAGGTGGAAAAAGTTTGCAAATCACCGAAAAAATTTGTCAGTATTTGAAAAAAACAGTGTTTCTTGACGGTGCAAATAACGCTGACACGGAAATATTTCGAAACGGAACAAGCCAAAATATATTTGTTATTCGAGGTGCCAAAATGTTACGACTTAAGCTAAGAAATAAATACAATTGAAAAAGCTATCATAAGACTCCCAAGATTATTATTCAGAACGAAAGGTGCTCTTGGGGGATGGGGATGTTTCTCGTCATCGCCTAAATCTTTGCAATGTTGAGAAGGTCAGTTGTTGCATCAAACGCCATAAAACAGTAAATCGATCATGGACAATTGACATCACCGATCTTAGGTTACGGAAATTCTTGCTTGCGTCATGGTATGAAATCAACATTTATGAAAAAACTGAAAAACATCGCGATTTCGAGATGTTCAGGAGCTTCGTCCCTCCCCAGTGTGGTGTCCTTCTGGAGTCGAATTACGTTGTTTGCCATGGCTTGCGGTATTGGGAACTCTCAAGCCGTATTTCGAGTATGCAGTATGAACTACTGTGCACACTACATATACAATGAAATATGTCCTCGCACCTTTGCAATCGTGCATTTGCTCCGATATTTGTTTAACGTCAATCGCAGGAGATTTTACCGATGATCGGTTCCACAACGAAAAGTATCGACCAAGTATGGGTTCTAACATACAGTAGTTTTTGTTTTTGGTCTAATCAATTGAAATTTTTGCCCTTGGCTGAGCACGGGGCTGCACCTCTCAAAAATCAAACTGAAATTTGACAAATTTATTTCAAAACCAAGCGTAGCAGCTGAAAATAAACTTAGTATTGTCTTAAGGCATAAAAATACGTTTTGGCACGGGAGGATAACTTTTCAGGTAACGAACCTGTTTCGAACTACCTTGCAAACCGAGCTGCAAACAACGAAGTAAAATAATACTATTTTTGTTGCCATCGTGTTTGGTTGGCTCCATTTGCTAGTCAAACCGATCGTCAAAAACAGCAAATTTTTTGTAGAATTGAAGCATTTACTTGTACAGTGTTTATATATTTTACGCTAAAATAGACGCAGTGAAATGCAGACAATGCAACATTTTAGTAACCCGCTGAACGCTTTTTTCATTCAAATTATAAAGGTATTGGGGTGACAGTAACGTTCATTGCAACACGAGAGGTTTTGAAGAGGTAGCAGTAAGAACCATTATTGCTTGTGAAACACGGTTTCTCCTTTCCTTGTTAGCATGTGCATAGACTTGTCGACAGAAAAGTTGTGCACTCAAAAAGTCAACAGCACTTTCCTTTTTGGAAAAGTCTCCGAGTAGCTACCATTAACCTACTGAACATGGCGCCGCAGCAAATATAAGCCAGCAACCAAGGAAGCAGACCTGTTTATCCCTGATATTTGTAAAAATTTGAACCTTGAATGAAGATTTTTCACTTCTGCAGGGTTTCAAAATGTTCAAGTTTTGCCCACCGATAGTTTTACTGGCAGAACTAGTAGCCCTGGCCAACTTAGAAACATATGAGACACAAAGTTATATTTCGTTTATGTGTCATGTCCTATACCACTTACCCTCTCAACACAATCTTACAAAACCACGTAAAACTCGGTGCTAGCGGGTTGAATTTCACATTCCATGACAGTTACCACAAAGCTCAAAGGACAACGCTTGTTCGATGACCATCAGATAGAAACAAAAAAATACCTTGGCCGGAAAGTTTGACAAGTTAAGAACAGCTTCAACGATTCCCGCGACAAATGCAGCGCAGTTTAGTGAACCCTGGTAAGAAAAGGATAAAAGTTCGTGAGTTATGTACAGTAGCACAAATTCTTTCCTTACTTTAGTGTATACATATCAACATTTTTAGCGCTACTGCACACTCTATTCTAAAAGACTCATCGAGTGTATATATATATACATGCTAAAAGATTCCACTGTCTATGGAAAGAAATCCTTTCTCAGCAAAGAATCAAACACTAAGATCTTGCAGAGTATACCTTTCGCCTACGAAGTAGGCATCATCAGCAGCTCTTATTAAAATAGAATCACAGTTCTTATTCAAGTCTAAAAGATCCCATTAACTTACTTTAAGTATGTTAATCGACCACACAGCGTATGCTGTGAACATAACGTAAGTTATAAAATATCAATGACAGTAAGTTCCTCACTTTGGGATTGAAATAATACCCATGACTGTAATTAAAAAGAACAAACAAATTAGAAATAGCAGCGCATGTACCACCGCGCAAAACCTCTACCACTTAACACGCAAAACATAAATATAATTAAGTTTGCGAAATAATTTGTGTCATTCGATATTTACATCTATGAAATAGTACATGTGAACCAATTTAAGCTTTTGCGAACTACCGAATCGCTGGCAAGCACCAAACTCTAATTTTCTGAAAACTTTACTTCAAGAACGGCATTCTTACGTTGGCTACCAGGCACTCTATTGATGTTGCCTTCACCTTCAATCCTGTGGTACATCGATTTAGTTTTTCGGCTCAGAAAAATATCACTTTTGCACTACTTTCTTACGATAAAATCAGCAGTTTAGCAGGGTAAGGCAAAAATGAGTTCTTTTGGAAATTTACCTTTCTGCGATACCTGCAAACAACTGATGTGGGTCTTTCAAGCAGATATCAATCTTGATTAACTTAGCACTTGACTGTGAAAATTAAGTACAAGCACTGTATTTACTACACATCTACAGTCACCAAGATTGAAGTTATACGCTATATCAACGACCTTTTCAATTTGGTGGCCTGTGACCAAAGATAAAAAAAGGAAATCGATCACCAATTTGAATAACGTTTGGCTTACAGTAAATGATCTAAGAGTGGCAAAAATAGATTCGTTCGCTTGTCGACTCCGTTTGTTCTTCAGTTACTCAAAAAGACAACCAGCACGTTTGAAAACAAATACTTTTATTTCAGAAGCAATGATTTCTTTCAGTTTGTGACAATTTTCGACGAAATTCAAGTACATGGTTTTGGGAAAACTTTGGAAATTACTTCCGAAAAATCAGAGTGAGCCTTAGAAATCTTACGAATTAGTACGTAGCAATAATCATGCAACAACTGCTGTGACAGCTCACTTATACAGTGACCTCCTCTCTATCAAAAGGTTGAGCGATCGACGCACGAACACAGACTAATTCGCACACGGCAAGCACTACAATCAGGCTTCGGCCTGCGCCATCAATTGCCGTCACCCAGATAATACAAAAAAACAACAATGTATAATACAGGCCAGTGGCGGATCCAGACCAGGCGTTTGAGGTGCAGTCATACACGGGGAGGGCCAAAAACCCTTCACTTGTTCGGGCTTCAAAATGAGGCCCGCAGACATTTGTACCAAACTCAGTAATTAAAAAGGTGTCTTTTTCTAAGTTACTTTTGTGCATCTAAAATGCCATACTTGTTTTCAGCTTACTGACGCGTTGCCTTCCTGTTTTTGCTATCCTTGCGCTTACATATCACCCGCTTGCCCATCCATGATTCCGACGCTACCTTGCGAAAATTATTTCTGAGGATGTTTACGGTTTGTCGCTGCAACTATTCAGAACCATATTTAATTCAGGTACTGCCTTGACCATGTTTAATTCAACTACTGCCATCATAAATGAATCTCCTAGACTAAAAGTTTTGGCGTAAGTCACTTGGGTAATTTTTATAAAGGAACATAATATAGAGGTTTACAGTGAGCCACTTTCAGACCCATGTTCGCAGAAAGCGGCGCATTGCGATACCACCCCGTTGCTGCCACTGCAGCCATTCATGACTATCTGCAACCCAACGAGATTGGACTCTTCTCATCTCAGCATACATGGCAACTTCGTTGACAAATGCTGCATGAGAATTGCGCACTTTGCCTTGCCGACGTTGGCGGCTGAACGCAAGCAGGGTGCTGGTGGCAGGGTTGCGGAGTCGAAGTTAAAATGTCGACTCCGACCTTTCCAAAATTTCCGACTCCGACTCCATAGCATAACGTAAATGAAATTTGGCTGTCAACATTTTTGTAGCAACTAGCAATCAATGGAAATCGTGGTACGCAGCAATAATTACCTGTTTCAATAAAAGCTTCAAAAGAAATTGTACCATTTCAACAGGCACGAGTTAGGATTCCTAACTTAGGAGTGCGATGTAAAAAATGATTCAATTGGACTTAGTCGGATAAAGAAATCCGACTCCTAGTATTCTTAGGAATCCTACTCCGACTCCACCCAAAAACCTCCGACTCCACCCAAAAACCTCCGACTCCTTGCGGCTCCGCAATTCTGGCTGGTGGCGTCTTGTATCACGTCTTGCATTCGATGTAGATAGTCGGTGGCGCGTGCTGTAGATCGTAGGTGATTGGCCGGGGCGTCTGAATGGTGATGGCCAAGCGAAGGGACCTCATTATCACCAACTGATCCCTCCGGAGCGTTCCGCAGGACAAGCTGACCAGCAGCTGGTGAAGTTTCTGAAGACTGCGTCTAGCATTGGGCAGTAGCTAGAGTCATATAATCCCAAGGAGCCAACGTAGAGATAGACTTGGCGAACATACGAGTTTGCAACACACTTACTTACCAAAACAAGAATAGGGTGAAGCATGTAATAGAAGTCTTTCAGCCATAATTTAGACTGAGTGCAAAGCTTCTTAGAACACATGCCTTTTTATGACGTAGTAAATGGAAGATCATCTTTACCTCACCGCCTACAGCAGTGGTTCTTAACCTTTACAAACCCGCTGAACACCTACGTTATCCCACAGCTTGTTTCGAACCCCAATTTGTTGAGCAGTGATAAAAACTGAAGACTTCTATTTTGACATATACAGTACTGTAATAACTACTTAGTTATTAATAAAATATAACCTAGAAATTATGCCGAATTTTGTAATTCAGAAGACCTTTGTCGAACCCAGGTTAAGAACCACTGGCCTACAGGATCTCTCTATTTAAGCTTCCCAGGGAATTTTTAATTTTTCAAGACCTGCTCGTTGACATCTCTTATCTGATGGTAACCTGGTATTAATTCATTTTCCACAATGCATAGGCCTTTCTTAATGAGTTTAATCAACGTGAGCCATGTAATGTTTTCACAAAAAGAGACGAACGCCGAAATACTTTCTTGAACCACTTCTTCAGCTGCATTGTGATTACAACAACATGTGCACAAAAGCATTTACAATTTTCTTACTTTGTCTTTTGGGACACAAATGAAGGTGCTGATGATGGGTTCCTTTTCAATAATATAATAAATCTTGTCATCATCACTAGCCTGTTCCAATTTGTCAGCTTCTTTCCCAAACAAGGTTTTCCAAAGTTGTACCTAAAACGAAAATTTTGATGAAACACAACTTTGCTCAGAAAAAATTTTTCAATTTATGGTTTTCCGACAATTTAAGTCATGCCCTAATTCATACATACATACCGTAAACTTTCGCCCATACAATACTGTAAAAACGAATACTTTGCCTCATATTTCTTAACATGACACAACACTACATTGTTGAATCTCTATTTTAAAAAACTTTACTGAATTTGTTTTTTTTTTTGGTCATAGACTGAAATGTCTTCGAAATGACTGAATAAAGTTTAGTCTTTTCGGTCAGAATGTCTGAAAATATAGGCTAAAAACACTGTCACAGTGAGTTTTAATACAACTGTGAGACAAATGGCCGAAATGTCACAGCGAAAAAAAAGTAGTACTGAATTACTGTGCATCCAAGAAGTTAATATGTCTTGCAAATCAATGATGAGCTCTTTGCTTATGGCTTACATATTTTTTATTCTAACTTTACATTTAAAAAAACTCATGGTGCTGTATATCAACGTATTTCTAATTGAATTACTCAATGTTCCTTAAAACCTTGAAACAATTTCATTCTATCAGCAATTGACAAACTATAGAGTCACAGTAAAATCAAACCTTGAAATAGAAAAATTAAGTGAATTTAAACACAAGAATCTCTAAAAAATTGGATGTAGTCTTGAAAGTAACTGTATTGTGTAAGTATATGTTATTTGTCACAAAATAAAAAAGAATCTTTATGCTGAAGAGTACTTGTAATTTTTCAGAAAATGAGTTAAATTGCTAAGATACTTCAGTAAATCAAATCAATTATGTTGTATGCAGAAAATCAGAATGACGATCTAACATTTTGATGGAACATAACACGAACAAACAAGTTTGATAGATGTCTTAAACTGATATGATAAGGCCAGTGGTTCTACAATTTTGAACCAAAATGTAAAACTATTGATGCTTTACTGTTTGAAAATGAAATTATTGTACCTTGACAAACATGAGAATGTTGATGAGCTTGATCTCACGTTTACCATTCTTTTCACGCAGAAAAAGAAGGTCAACTAGTCTTGAACCAACACTGTACCCCAAATCAGATAGCTTTGTCTAAAAATGTAATAGGTAGAAACAATCAACAGAATTTGTTACTGTTTGATATAGGACAAGTCTGTCCAAAACAGAGAAAATCTGGATAAGACAGAAAAGTGGCCCTAATCACAATCAATTCAGTCACTACTTCATAATTCCATTAAATTTCTTCTACACCATTAGTTCATGATTAGTGTATACAGTATCTACCTGAAATGCAAACTATATCAAAGTGCATATTTTTGTCCAAACCTAAGGTAACTTGTTATGAAATTGTCTCCTCCAGATCTAATCTGCAACCAATGCCACAGAAATTCAAGTTGCAATTATAGAAATAAAAATGCATTACCTTGTTTTTACACTGCTTGGTGCACTTAGCAGCAAAATTATTGTCAGTTGTGTCAGTTGCACAATACTGACATGCACACATTTTACAGCCCTTGGAAGAAGAGCACTCTATCCTAGACATTGTGTGATTTTCATTTTTACAAATTTTGTTCAGCAATTAATTTAACAATGGACATCAATGGCTAGCATACCTGTATTTGTAACTGTGACTCTAGTACAATTGTAAATAAGTAAGGAATTAGCCATGGTGTTGGTTTAACCAAATATCAGCATGAAAATACTAGTAAGCTGTTCAACAGCAGCCTAAGGTTCCTATGAGGCAGGTCTGCACATGCATCCCACAAAAGCTTTTCTTGCAGCCTGCGAGAACTGTCTCAATTGTAAAAAATGTTGCAAAAGCTCCACCTCGAATAAGTAACTGTCGTTCCAGAATTTCTTCCATGCTACAACAAAATCTTTACATTGAAATATAATAGACTTTTGTGACCCACAACTAATTTAGGGGGGGCCAAAAGGAATGCCATGCCCCCCCCCAAATTTTTAGAAAATATAGCCATTTTGTGCTTTGAGAGGCATTGTTATAAGCAAAATATTGTTACTCGCCTAGAATCAAACATTTTGGCCCCCAAATTTTTGGGCTGGCTACGCCACTGCCTGGTGGTTATTTGCCTTTTTTCTAAGGGTCACAAGAGCTTCTGATAAAATTGTTCATAATTGCTTCTATATTTTATACTGGGTATACGGAACCACTTTTTATCGTAGACAAAATAATAGGATCACCTTGCAAAAACGATAGCCTACGTTTTCATTCAAAATTGTTTCAAGTGTGATTATGACCATTACAAAGTTACAGTATGGTTATGACCATTACAGTACTGCTGCGTTTGACTACACACAAATGACTTTGTGTCGTAAGAATATGCTGTGTCTGTAAATTAAATATCTGAATGTGGTAGCTATAACTTAGGAGTTATTCTAGTTTTTAATGAACTGTGCTGTGGAGTGATTTGCATATGACACGGGTCTCTCTTACTGATGCCATGTGCATGCATTTAATAAATGAGTCTTTGTGCAACATATTGATGTCATATGTTATTTTTTAGTCACTGTGATTTTCTACTGTGCAAACACAAACTGAATTTCATACGCCTGACTGGAAATGCATAGAAGAGGGTTGTTAGGTTAAATTGGCTTGCAAAATAGATTGCTGCATGAAAAAGGTTAGAAAACCAATGGACTAGATCAGTGTGGTCCAAACACTGGCATGCAGGCCACATGCAGCCCACAGACAGTTGTTGTGCAGCCCGCGACCACTTTCAGTGTGCCGTATATTACACAAAGTCATAAATACATTGCATTAGCCACACAGCCCTTGCAAGTCACACATCATTGAAGTGCAGGTCAATATGTAACTATTAGGGGGTAACATTACCTTTTTTCACTTTATGACGGTACAATAGCTAACCTCTAGCCTAGGCTAACGCTGCAGTACTCTGTGAACGCAAAGCATGTGTTTATCTTTTATCTTTGTTATGAGCTGTAGAGTCTGTAATTAATTTGAGTTAGATTACAAGATGTGCATTGTGAAAGTAATGAAGTAATTTTTAGTCAAGTATGGCAACTTGAAAACAAATAAGTGTCAAAAGAGAAGCGTCAGAGGAAAACAGAAAGTTCAATTCTAACTAGGAAGAAAGGTACTTCTTCACTAATAACAATGGCAAACCACAGTGCCTTGTGAGGTTGCAAGCAATATCCGTTCCGAAAGGAGAGTTTTTATGTAAAGAACCATCACAGTACCAAGAAAACATAACGGGAAATGCCACAGAAATCTTAGGGAAGCAATTTTGAAATAACTAAAGGGTAACCAAACCTGCAACCAGGGTGGACAACTGGAAAATTGTCCCCGCTGAAGAGACTTTGCACTGAAAATTTGTTCCCCGTGTTCGTAAGGGCTTTCTTAATTATGACGCGATTAAAAAGCGACACAAATAGAATGACTGATGAAGCCTGCATGTCTGCTTGCACCTGCCGACTACGGAAATTGAAGCGGACATTGACTTTATTGCAAAAACCAAGAAAAATTTGTTTTGTTATTTTGTTGGTGTGTTGTATATCTTTTTTCTAGCAGAAAATCTTTATTTTGAGTCGCAAACAACTTAAAAATTACCCTAGAATAAAAGATTGCGATAGGCGTGCAGCAAAAATTAGGTCTATTGCAATAGCAAATGAGTCTTAACTACAATGGGGTTCCTCTCTTTGCGGCCCGCAAATTTTTCCTCAAACTGTAATGTGTCCCTTCATGCTCGCAGTCTTGGACCACCCTGGACCAGATCAATGCATTTGTTATAGACTGCTCATTGAATTTTCCTGCAGGGCACAAAACATTCACATGTTCATACAGCATTCATATTCATCTCATGTATTATGAGTTACTCTTTTGCATTAAATGCAATTTTTGCTCAAATTATTTTGCAGGCATTTACAGCTTTGCATTTCACATAGTTGACAGTTTTTCTTGTCAGCCACTTCTGCTTAGCTGCTCCATCTTCATGTGAGCTATTGTCACCTGCTCCTAAATATCATGCATTTTTTTATGCATCAGTACTAGGTCTGAATTGCCATAGTTCGCTCTTGGAAGTAACATCATATCAAAGGCAGTTAGCACGTTTGGAGCCAGTGTACACATATATTGTACTCTGAAATCACACACTGATCCGCTGATTTCGCGCCACTTTGCAACTCCCTAATTCACCTCTTGATTGTGCTAGAGAGCTATCCACACCCTCAAAAGACTTGGCAAGTCTTCTAGCTCGCACTAAACAAAATTTTGGGTTTTGAATTGCTTGAAAGCAGGGTTGTTGAGTTGGAGGTTTTTGGGTAGAGTCAGATTCGGATTCCCAACAACACTGAGAGCCAGAGTCTGATTTTTTGTCCAACTCCGATTCTGGATGTCCAATTGGATTATTTTTTACATCACACTCCTAATTGGGAATTCCTGTTGATATGGTATAAATTCTTTTGAAACTTTTGTTGAAACTGAGATTTCTTGCTATGCACCAAGTCTCCATTGATTTTAACAGCCAAATTTGATTCCCTTTATGTTAAGGAGTTGGAAATTTTGAGAAGCTTGGAGTCTGGAGTCAGAAATTTTGAAAGGGTCAGAGTTGCATATTTTACTTCCAACTCTGCAACTGTTCTAGAAAGCCAATCAAAGGCTCAAAGGACTCAGATTCTAGCCTAGTTTCTAATAAGAACTTGAGCGAAATACTTACATCTAGCCAACTTACATCTTGGGCCCAGGTAATCTGAGCCAAAATGGCCAAAAACTTATCCCACTTATGACGTCACCCACAAAACATCTGCAACTCCAAACCTAAAAACTTCTATTGCAAACTAGAAGACTCGCTGAGTCTTTTGAGGGTTTGAACAGCTCATTAGCACAATCAACCAGCAAGTTATGGAGTTGCAAAGACTTGGCCAATATGGGTAAATTATACCTTTTAAAGTGAACTCGGCCAGCTCCTAAGGTGTTAATTATAAAGAGTTTCTGTTAAAATCCCCAACATGCTTTGTGTCTCAAGAAGACCCTTCAAGCTTTCGTCACTTTGTAGTCAAAGTGAATGACATTTACTGATTAAAGTACAGCATACGTATTCACAGAACAAGACATTTTGAAAAAGTGGTGCTGTGACAAGGATTGTTTAGAAGGGAGATCTATTAGTAAAGGTAGAAGAATGTTGATAGAGCATCCGCATCACCTACTATAGCACCATGCAACAAGTTGCATTTGCGCATAGGCACTACTAACAGAAAGCCCATTGAGAACCTTTCCTATATCACCATAATGAGAATTAAGCATTGAGAGTGACCTCGGCAGGTTAACTCTTTTTTTGTTATCTTTAGAAAGCTTAACATCAATGCAAGTTATTTGATTTTGAACCTCCAGCCTCTACGACAGTGGCCATCAGCATGGTGCCCACAGGCAGCTGGTCATTTGCAAAGACCATGTGGGTCGCTCGCAAGCTTGTTCTAGAAATAGCATTATGCAATCAATCCTTACAAATATAATTTAAGTTAAGACTGAGAACAATTTTTTACTTCACAAGTGTGTATCAAACTGGCCCTTCTCATTAATCAGCATCCAAGAAGTAGCTCAGTTTAAAAAAGGTTGGTGACCCTACTCTAGTGTGATGTGAACTGATTGCAGCATGGTCACTTGGTCAATCAAATACAAGAATGTACCATACATTTCCTAAATTTAGTTCACTAATCAGTGATGTTTTTGAAGATAACTCAGGATTAACCTGGCTATAATCCCCAGGGACAACGTTTGGTGCACTAGGGCATAGGTTCTCAAAGTGCTCCGTACGGAGCCCCAGGGCTCCGCGACAGAAACCTCGGGGCTCCGTGAGCTATTTTGCAATTTACTCAGGAACATCAATCGGCAAGTAACAATGTGTTACTTACCGATTGATGTGAAATTTATTGTGGGGCTTTATGTTTAGAAATTTATTGTGGGGCTCCGTAAATTATGGTCAATCTCTTCATGGGCTCCATAACACCAAAAGTTTGAGAACCCCTGCACTAGGGCACCAAAGATTGGCAAAAATAATGTATGGATAAAGACAATAGACAAGTACCTCACAACAAAGATAGATTTACAACTGTAGCCATTCCACATTTGTGATAAATACACAGGCTAGCTAAGAAGTTACATGTGGTCTGATTGGTATACACAAGTGAAGTTGTAATCAGTAAAACTACATGAAAAGTAGGTTTTTAAAAAAGTTCCTTAAGTCAGGAGCTTCAACACTGCAACCCACAAGGGCATTTTGTGCAGCCTGCAATGGTTTTTGGGAATTTTCAAACACAATAGTTAATATTGGTTATTTAGGTTATTCACCTGCATTCAAAAGTGCTCAGTTTGTGAATAAACAAGTTCTGCTTTTTTAAACAAACATAGAGATGGCCAGAAATGATTTGCTTACAAAAACAAGTCATGATACCTTTTGTAGGAAATAGCATGTAAAAGTTGTTTCTAGCAAGGTTCAGGTACCATTAGTGTTGCATCAGCATCATAATGCGGCCCTTGGTTTATAACTTCATAAGTTTTCATTTGGCCCTGGGAGCAATCTGAGTTTGAGACCCTGCGTTAAGTCAATCTCATCATTTTTATCTAACTTTTGTTTCTGGCAATCATTAAAAATTGATGAGTCAACTATCACTGATACTAGTTTCCATTTAAACAGGTAAAGATATCCTACAGATTGTAGGAGAATAGGTTTCAACAATTTAAATTATTTGCAAGGTAGTGTCGATTTTGCTGCCAGCATCAAAAGCTCTGCTGAGACTATTTTGCTGTTTAAACTGTATCCAGCTTTGTTCTATTATATAACACTGAGTTTGCGAGACTAGCAGTACTGTGAACCTACTAGTAGTCAAGTGGAAGTGTATATGCCTGTTGTGCAAGTGGTCGTCAGTTTGGCTCTCATCATTGTTGCTTTGGCTTTCCTGTAGTAGGAATTACACTTTTGATAAGAGCATCTCTATGGACATTTTTTGAAGTTTCAGGTTTAGCTTTAGGGCAGTGGTTCCCAAACTTGTTCAAGTCGTTAATCAAATCAAGAGTTATTATTACCCCCAAGGATAATTCATCCCCACTTTCAGAACCACTGTTTTAGGGTTTATGTTGAGGGTTTTAAGTCATGTGATAAAGACCCCAAGTTATCCAAGGGTACCATCCTTGTCATATGACCAATTCAACTAATCAGATTCGCCTAATGGCAAAATAGCTCCAGCAGTGCTTTTGCCTCCCTGATGGCAAAATAAACAATGTCTATTTACAAAACACCATTTGTGTTTCTTACGTTACAATTTACATTTTTAAATCCAGACCAGTGTCTTTGGTTCAGTTTCAAATATAACAGCTTTACTATTTACAATAATGCAAACTCTACCATTTATATCGATCTGACAGAGCATGACCAAGCATGAAAATGCACCAACATCACAATGACTAATAAAGTTTACCTGACAAAATGTCACACTTGTGAGAAGATTAAATAACAAAAAAAAACAGCAAATTGCAATGACAAAAAACTAGTTGAAATACGGCTCACTTTATAAAAGTGACTTTGCAAGAAGCTTACCTGTAGTTCTGAAACTGAACGAACTTTGTTTTGTGAATACTGAATCATTTCACTAAATAAAAGAGCAAATACACTAAGTGAAATTTCTTGTTTGCCTCTACTCAGAGGTTTATCTAATATTGTGGTTTTTACACGTCTAGCAGCATCCATTGGTTCAGGCAAATTTTTACTGAAATATAAACACAAGAATGTATAATTAAGCTGAGGTGAAGTTCTATACAATTACAAGTTCACCAAATCGGGTGCCCTGTAAAAGGCGGAGCTCCGTGATGATGACGTGACCGGAGTAGAAAAAAGTTGCGTTNCAAAAGGAATAAACAGAAAAAAGCAAAGGAAAAACATTTCATTATTGCAAATAAATATGCACTTCCCCCACATTTCTAATGCATGGATGTTTGCAATGTTTAAAAATTTTATACATTCACAACCGTTTAAACCTATTTTTTGTCCCCGAACCGTTGTGAAACTCAGATAAGCAAAAATTATCAAACTTCAGAGCAGACTTCTTCTACCGTGCTGTTATGTCACATTTTGCAATAAAATTATTTTTACTAACGTTTGATTCTCATTGCTCAACGCAAAATATTCGTTTTAGTGACTCCGTTTACGTCATCAAACCTCCGCAACCAAGATCCGCTGTTTACGGAACTCCGCCTTTTACAGGGTACCCCAAATCGCTAGTATTTAAACATAGTTACTAGCGAAGGAGCGTAGTAAAATATTGCTGAAGGTTTTTTAAAGAAGTGGCTACGCAATAATGCTCAAGGTTTTTTAAAGAAGTGGCTACCAATGGATCTTCTTATTTCAAAACTTATTCAACTGCTGCGCCTCGCACGACGTGGCTCGAATAAAGCGGTCAGTTTGGCGACGGCGTCCTGGCAGCGTAGTGGATGCGTTTCACGTCTGCTGTGCCAATGGTTTTCGATTCATCTCTCACCTTCGCGACTTACCTTTTCGTAATAATTACTGGTTGCATAATTCCTGGGAACAGTTTTTCTTTACTTTTTGCAACGGAAGTGACTACGGATACGCCTGGCCTGACGTTATTCAAAAAAAGGGTCAGTTTGTCATTCAAATTACAGACCAGTCGCAGTAGCCACAGTGGTGTCAAAGCTGCTTGAGCACTTCATTTTGTCGAACATCTCTCCTTTCCTTGGTACCACAGAC
>JGI24021J15306_10003357_pt1 | contig 17982 bp, 12 predicted proteins | sample Ectturendosymbi1_FD_15306 | JGI IMG/M metagenome (IMG submission 15306)
AGCCGCAGTGGGATGCAAGTCGGTGGACATGCAAGCGCGCAGACGGAGTGGAAGAGACTTTGGAAGAGGGCAAATTCATTTCACAGGCCTTAACTTGTAAAAATGAGTTGCGGCGTAACATTATGTCGGCGTTAGCGTTTTTTGCGCTTGTGACGTCGACGGCTCCCAAGTGATTTGTGAAGTACATGGCGGTAACAGCAAACCGAAGATTTCAGTTAGACGTCATCGCAGTATTAATTTTGCTTTGCATGCAAATGTTCAAACTTTATTTTTCTGAACATTTGTGACATGGGCACAAAATTTTGGCGAATACTCAAAATTTGATTTTACCTGTACCAGCGTTATAACACGTGTCGTTATTTTGTTAAAAATGCATTGAGAATGCTAAAAATTATCTTTTTTTTTCATCATAAATCCCGATTGTAACAGGTTGTAAAAAATGTCACTGCTTTATTTTTGGCGAGGGAGACTAAGCTTTTTACCTTCTCTGGCCCAAGTGCACGATGGCGATGAGTTGCCTCGAATAACTTCCGAAAACGCAAACACAACACACAACTGCCAACACGCCAACACAACGCACAACTGCCAACACGCAAACACAACACACAATTACCGAACACGCAAACAACACACAACTACCTAACACGCAAACACAACATGCAACAACCGAACACGTAAATGCAACACACAACTGTCAAACACGCAAACACAACACACAACTGCCGAACATGCAAACGACACACAGCTACCGAACACGCAAACACAACACACAGCTGCCGACCACACAAACACAACACACAACTACCGAACACGCAAACACAACACACAAGTGCCGAACACGCAAACACAACACACAACTGCCGAGCACGCAAACACAGCACATAACTACTAAACACGCAAACACATCCCGCAACTACTGAACACGCAACGCACAACTGTTGAACCAACACGCAAACACAACACCCAACTACCGAACACGCAAACACAACACGCAACTACCGAACATGCAAACGCAACACACAGCTGTCGCACACGCAAACACAACGCACAACTTCTGAATACGCAAACACAACACGTAACTACCAAACATTCAAACTCAACAACACAACTGCTGAACACAGAAAAACAACACACAACTACCTAACGAGCAAACGCAGCACACAACTGCCCAACACGCAAACACAACACACAACTACCGAACACGCAAACACAGCAAACACACAACTGCCGAATAGAGACATTTTCACTTGTAATTATTGTCTTGTCCTGCGCATTCACTACGAGAGTTTTTTGGTCGTGTCTAAACGAGAGTTCAATGCCACTTGTCACTTCACAAGTCCTAACTCGACACCTATCCAAAGCGTTGGGACTTTCCATATCGCGCGAAGCCGCACTTGTTTTGTAAAACTTTGTACTTTGAAGGTAAGGAAGGAAGTCACCTATTTTGAAAGCAAAACAATTTCCATTTTGCCACCTTCCAGTGTCGGTCTTTTCGACCTCCACGCCACTCAGCATTTTGCTTATTCGTTTGTGACTTTCGGCGTTGCCCATGCTTGAGAGTTTTTTAAAAAAAGCTTGTCGTGCAAAAACGTGGAAATTAAACCTGACGCTCAACTTTAAGAGAATAGCATTGTTGACTCGTCACTTTTACCTCTGGGGTCATTCGGGGGCAGCGATGCGGTTGAGCGATTCCCTTCCCCAAAAAAACTTTTAATTCCCTATAGTTGTTTTTTTTCACAGCTTACGAGCTGACGGTGTTCGACGACTTGACGACGAAAAGTCCGCTGTCCTTTCCTGTTCACCTGTCCAGCAAGTCACGGAACCTCTACGTCCAGGTGTGCGAGAATACGCTCCTTCCTTGTCCTGTCGCATTTCCGTAATTCATGTCGATTTTAATCTGCCCACGTCAGCGCCTTGGCCTTGTTGTCATGACTACCCCGTTCCCTCAGAATTCCATTAGCGGATTCGCTTTGTTATCGCGGCCGCTGTGGACGTCAAGTCCCTGTAGATGTTCTATTATTGCGTCGATTCCTTTCAAAAACGAGTTAACGTGAAGCGAACATCACGCTCACCTTGCCCGTTGGCAACAGATCAGATGCACGCTGACGGCGAAAAATGTTTTCTGAACTTGTGCATCGCTGGTCATGCAACAGTAAACAAGCGCGACACGTCGCTGATTAGTGATGCATCCAGGCGTGCAACCAGCTTGGGACACCAGGTGTGGCGAAGAGTTTTCTGAGAGGGTCCAAAATTTTTTAAACTATCTCCAATAGTTTACAACTATGTCCAACACATATTTCCAGGGGGGGGCGAATAATTTTCCACGGGCTTTCGTTCCCCCTGTTCCCACCCTAGTTACGGACCTGGATGCATCTTAATGCTCGTTCTTCAAGGGGTGACTTGCAAAATTCATAGGGACAAAATTTTTTCACAACAGTGTCGTCACTCAAGTGTAGGACGTGACGCCATCGCCACGTCATGTTATAAATGCATCGCGAGTGATAATAAAGCACTGTCACGAGGAAGTAAACGCGATAAATGTCATACAACCAACTTTGGCAAGTTCCCGTGCTCTCCAGGTACCGCAGGCACGACACAAATTAGATCAGCAGCGCTAATCAGGGTTTTGGCTGCAGGGAGACCGCTTCGAGTCACGGGCGCGTTGGCAAATTTTCAAAACAAGCACATCGGTAATATAGGGCGACAACTGGACGTGTTTGTGAGAAGGGCTGCTAGTAATAGATCAGTTGCAGTGCGAAACCCATCAGCTGAAAGACTAATTTCTGGCCTGTCAGTGAATTGGCTTAATGTTGGGTTCATGGTTTTCGTGGTAGTTTCAATGTGCGTGCGAATATACAGACTGTATGTTGATTGATTTCGGAATTCATAGCTCGCATGTTTCATTCTATGTTTGGCACATGGCTATTTGAATCTCATTAGCGCCGACAGCAGTTAGTGTGCGTTGCGATCATCATGCCTCGGGTCGTCCTGGTGTCTTTCACTGTTCACGTTCGCAAAAATCTGTTTTTTGACAGCAGCGTATAGCCTTCACGTTCGAGGGAGAAAGTGAAGATGGGTGCCAAAACGTCCAAGTTTTTGGTGACACAACTTAACTGTCAATAACACCAACGGTGTACAAAGCGTATGCTTTTTCGTATCCCGTTGACAGCGCCGTTACGTTTTTGTCTTGCAGTGTTTTAACGCTGGCTTTGCGCTCGTGCCCGAAACACACATTGTCAGCTACATTTTCGCAGTAACGGGGCTGGGACTTACAGTACGAATGAGGCAGTTTACAACGTTTCAAATAAAAATCGGACAAGGTGCTGGCGCGCGCCTCAGTTATTTTATCTGTTTCGATTGGTGAAAAGCCCNAGGCAATTACTGGACTTTGCAGCAAAAGCCTATGAAAAGCTTGCTGTTAAAATAAGGGTGTAGTTAGTACAAACNAGCTCCGGTTGGATAACATGAAGCAATTGAAAACAAATCAATTTTTAAACAATAATTGAAAATGTACAAAATATCACCGCTTTATTGCTTACTGCAACGAATAGAAGCGTTTCACAGCAATGAACATTGGATGAATGTATAGGTCTTGTGTTGTTTAGCAAGTAAAATACATTTTCATCTATACTGTAAAGTTTTTATGAAACGACACTGGCATTCAACTATACCTTGAGTGGCAGGATGGAAATAGTTGCTCTGTGGAACTGGTAATGTGATGCGATATTTCGGTAGGAAGCGTGGCAACGCTTTCCTCTTCTGTTGAGCACAAGTTGTTTACAGGTGCAAGTCTTGCGCACCTCGGTAATTTCAAACTGCCGCGAACTTTGCGCTTCATCGAGCCTCAGCTCGTGTTGTTTGTGACCTTACAAACTTAACATAGAGCCAACGGCACAACGGCACGTAACTTTTGCATTTTTCCATACATCGCGACGTTGTGATGCGGTTGGATATGTGAGTCACTGACCTTGAAACGCACAAAACCTTTTCCCGCAGAGCCATCGAATTTATATTTCTCTCCCCTCAGGCATTTCAACACACCATATCTGCATATTTTGCTCCTAAACGATCAGCTCGCAACTTTCTGCTGGCAAAAATTGCGTCGGCTTTCTTTCGGGCTTTCATGCCACTTATACTCGCCTCGCTGAGTAAGCTGAGCTTTCGGCGCGTTTCCGCTGCTCCTCTGAGATTTATCGAATTCACGTTTCCAGGCAACCGATGTGGTAAACTACTCACCGATTTCGCTGCGTCATTGTTTCCTTTCAAATCAAAACAACTTCACGCATCCGGTCATCGACTTGATCATCGGCAACTGCCCCCTCGTTCCCAACGTCAGGCAAGAGACTGTTCTTTCTGCTTTCGAAGTGCTTCAACGCAGCAAAAGCGCTTGATTTCGACCGAAAATAAGAAATAAGCTTGTCACAGAAAAGAAAATATTATAAAAACTAAGATTTGCGATTTCAAACCGAGCACAGCTTTGCAATCGCTAACAACGACGTGCCTCGTATAGGAAGAAATTTTCAAGACCCTTTCGCTGTTTTGTGAAATGTGCTAAGTTGTGTTATGAAATGTGTTGGCTGTGCTATGGTATGTGTTGTCTGTGCTGTGGAATGTGTTGTCTGTACTATGAAATATGTTGTCTGTACTATGAAATATGTTGTTTGTGCTGTGGAATGTGTTGACTGTGAAATGTGTGGGATGTGCTGTAAAATGTGTTGACTGTGCTGTGAAATGTGTTGGCTGTGCTATGGAATGTGCTAGCGTAAAATGGCTGGCAATCTGCTCGCACGTCGCCTCTCAAAGTATAGATTCGAAGTTCGAAACAAACACGCGGAAAACAGCGAATCCGAGAGCTTGACCGCCTTCTAGTCCTTGTATTTTCAGCTCCTTCGGCGTTTTATGCACGCCGTATAAGCCTGATTCTTTTTCTGCGCTTTGTTCAACGTCCTGATCTGCATCAAGGAGCCTTCCGTTTCTAACGACATGTCCGTAGAAAATTAAGGGTTTATAACACTTAAAACTTGCTGATCGAGTTTGTATAAGGAACGCGGTCTGAAAATCATAAATCCTAGAGCTATACGATATGACTAAAAGCAAGTCAGTCAGTGGAAAACATGAAGTGCTTGCGAGGCGTGAGCAACGAAACTTCCCACCTCAAGGTGCTGTTTTGCCTGCGAGGACTTGCATCTCCAGAGGCGATAGTTTGTTGTTGAAGAAACCGTATGGCTGGCTTAGGAAAAACACGGTTTATTTAAAAACCCCGGATTTGCAACACTCAGAGCACGGCAGAACTTTTTTAAAAGTTCAAATCCGCTTTTTTGCGGACAACAACAGGAATGTAAAGGGTTCGCCCATTCTCGTTTCCTATTTCGTCAGGACATTTGATGACTTGATTGGAAACAACATGTATGCTTCTGTTCAACGATGAGCATCTTCACCACCAACTATTTATCCGCTCACGTCAATTGTCCGATGCATTTCAAAAATCTTCATTTTCCTCCCATTATGAATCAAATGCCTAAATAAAATAAAATAAAATATAAATAAATGAATACGTCACTACGTTTGCGAAAAAAACATCTTGACTGTTAAGATGATTTTGAAGGTCTTCTTGTAGAGCCTTATGCGGAATGATAAAATCCCCGAAGGTCGTGGCGTTTAAAGGCGGTTGTGAACTTCAGAGCAGTGTTTCTTAACGTGGGCCCTCAGGTCCACAAGTGGGCTTGTGGATTTTTGAAATGGGCCTGGAGTTTTCGTTGGGCCTATAGTGGGCCCCAAGGAAAATGTATGGCTGAAATTCTATACTTTATCTGCTAATGTAAATTTATGAAATCATGACCTTGAAGTTCAAGAGAACACAAACCAATTATACAGTATAACTGGTTTTCGTTGCAAATGTTTGTTTTCTAAACATCAATTTTCATAATTGTTTGTGTTATAAGGCTAAAATGTCCAAATTATATCAATAAAAAAACATTCCCATGTTACTCGAAATTTTTATGAAAGGTTATGTTGGCCTAAGATTTCTTTTAACGCTGAAAATTGGCCACAAGAGAAGAAAGGTTGAGAACCACTGCTTTAGAGCTCAAAGCTTGCCGCCGTGCTGCAAGACCTCGGGAGCTTCAGCGTTGTTTGGCGGGCTTTGCAATCTTACAGTGAAGTAGAAAATAGTCGTTGACACGATCTTCCGACGAAACTAACCGAACTCACTCAACAGTTATCGGTGTCGATTACAGCCGCGCCGTGTTTGACTGGCCTTTTTGAGATTAACGGTACATGTCAGACTTCACACAGCTGCTGCTTTTAACACAACCCCAGTGAATGAAACACCAGCGACTCAAAGCACAAACACCTTTTTGAAAAGATCGACTGACGTTGTTCTTATTTTGAGAACGGGTGTGGTTTGCAAATTTGCAAGGCAAATACACGACCTGTCAAGGACGTAATCGACTGTACAACCGCATACATATGTTATTTCCGATTTGTCTTCAGCAGTAATGGTTGTTCCGATGTTGTTGTGCAGTAAACGATAGTTCTTCTTGCTTTTCTGTATTTCTTACGAAGAACCGTCAGGTTTTCTGTCTCCGTTGTGTTGAGCAAACACAATGCAAAGCGGCTGAAGAATATTTTCGTTCTTCCATAAAGCATCGCGCGACCACTTTGAAAAAATCCCGGAGCTATGTATTCTGTGTTTGCGGTCGTCTGTCGAGTAACATCACAATTGCTTTTTGGAAAGAAACTTGTTGACGCAACGTTCGTTGGGGTAGCGATGCGTCTCACTCATACGCAATACCGATGCGCGTAATACTTCGTTGATGAAACGTTGATACAGGAAGTGAGATAGAAGAGTTTAGAGGAGGAACGCAACATGCGCTTGTCAATCATAAAATGTCTTGATTTCATAGATAATATCGCCCCACGCAACATTAGCAGCAAGTTTCTTTCGTTGCTGCGACTGGCCAATGCGTCCAGCAAGGCGCTGATCTATCGGGATCTGTGGACCGGAATTGGCCGATTTTGTGCTTGAACCTCATTGGCCTGAATATCTTAAGACTGTGTGGGTATCACTGCTAAGCTTAGGCAGCGTTTCTTCGCTCCAATCTTGACACTGGTGTTAACCTAGTAATGACGGTGTAGTTCGAGCTTTTCCTTCACGGTCGTCTGCGTTTATTTCCAATTTAAAAAGCGCTTCTTTTTCAGGTTCCTAAACCCGCTTTTCGCGAACGATCCCGTCCAAAACTTCGTTTTATCTGTGGACGAGAACCTGTCAGCTCAAATCGAACGCTTCTTCATCGTCTGCTTGGCTTCGCCTTGCGACAGGGTAAGCCCGTATGTGAAGGTCAAGGTGTGTGCGTGTGTGTGTGTGTGCCGGCCTGCGGCAACGTAGCAGAGAATATCTGTCCTCTGTGTCGATAGTTTCCGTCAAAAAGTCAGTTTTCGGGGTCGTCTCAAACGCAGAAATTTCCAGAAAGCCTCGTCCTTGACAGTGCGCGGGGTCCGCCACCAGCGCCTTCGAAAGCAGAAACACAAACGGTGACCTTGCTGCCAAGAGCAGTACCAGTTCGTGGTTTGGCTGAAATGTTGCTGAAAGACTCCAGGCCAATTTCAGACGTGAAATAACGAACACAACGCGGTCAGGCTCGCAATCCGGGTCGTTTCGAGAAAACAGCTGAAACTGCTTTGCGGTCGTACGAGCGGACCAGATGGGAGGGAGGGCTCGTTCGCTATTGCGCTGCTGTTGCTGCAGAACCACATTTGACGGCAGGCCGAGTAAACTTAAGTGGAAAGACCGCCGTGTTTTTTATATTTCAGTCGCTGTTAATGTGTAGCTGCGGCGTTCGAAGTTCGGCGTCGTCGCATTGCCGCAGCTGTCGTGTGTGAGAACGGCCGCTTGCTCCAGCCACGACTGCTCGAGAGCTAAAGACACCGATCGCGCTGTTTAGAATATACAGGAGGCATCGTCTCAAACGAAAAGAATATGATTCCTTTTGTCAGCGTCCGCTAAAGACCCGTGCAAGCACAACACCCCTTTGTTTTTCAAATAAGTTTTCCTTTCTTTTCGTCGTTTAATTTTATCTCTCCCACTGCTTCCTGCGCTGCAGTTTTTTTGTCCGACTTCGCTTACAGCGTCCGTGCACTGCGCTGAAAATCCAAAAAACGTTATTTCAAAACACGACGGTTTGCTTAGAGTCTGTGTTACTGTCTGAAAGAATAACAGCAGTTACCACCTTGAATCAGCAGTGCTGTGACGCGAACAAGCCGCTACTGTTCAACGTTAAGCCGGTTGTTTGCTAGTGAGCCGAGCCGAACACGCCGTTCTTCTGTTATTGTTCAAAAATGGAATAGCCTGACATATTGACAGGAGGAGGGTGTGCGGTGACGGTTTATAGGCGGATTAGAGGGACGGGGAAGCGTAATTTTTGTGGAAAACGCAACAATATTAACCCGCTGTGGAAACGGCATCGAGAAAAAAGCGACTTAGTGCTGTAACTTTCGAGGCAGTTTGTACTTCATGCTATTGTCTACTTAACTTTTTTTGCCTTTCCCAAACATGATTACTTGATGGTCGGTTTGCAATCAAACGTGTGATTCCGAACGGACATAATACTTGTAATGAGGTGTGTCGCTGTAAGTTTAAAATGCAATCTTCAAACACAGGCGATTTTAATCACAGAAAAGTTTGGCCAGGTTTCTTTATATACCATGAGCAGGTCTTCGAACTTTTTAATTTTCGGAAAGTTTAACGCAAGTGTGGAAACGTGCGAGCTTACGTTACGAAGTTAGTCGTTCAAATTTGTCGACAATCAAAGGCCGTGGTATTTTCTTGATACAAACGAAGTCAACAAGCTATCACGCTTTTGCCATTTTTCATAAAAAATCCATTGAAAAGGTTTTTTTAAAAGTGTGAAATCTGATAAATTCTCAGCTGTATTTCAATTCTGCAAAACGTAATATTTCGGCCGCAAAACCATACGCGATAGTTTCGTCATTAGTACCTTGCGTCATCAGTACCTTACGAAAAGAGCCCTTTCTCGGCGCATGATCAGCTACTGTGTTGTTGACAGAGTTCTGTCGCATAATTAATGATGTTGTCTCCAGTTGCGCGAAACTTCCTTGCACTTTGACGGGCGGCCTCAGCGGAACAAAGGTTGATCTGCAGAAAAGGACATCACGTTTGTGTCGTCTGCGGTTATTGAAATTGGACAGTATTTGATCAGGAAGAAGATTCGCTCTCTTGTTTACGAATGTTGATTCCCAGCCAGGGGCGGATCCATCCAGTAAGGTTGGGGGGGGTGGGCGATTTCAGTGATATCTGGTAGTCAAGTCTCATAACGGCTTCGCTACTGTAAGAGAGATAAGAGAGATGCAGTATACTGAACAACACTGCTGTGGCAAAACATTGGACGACAAAGTGGCCTTATATCGCCAATGCTGTTTTCCGAATTGTACAAAATCATGGTGAATACAGTTGGTTTCGTACGTTTAAGGGGGGCGATCGCCCCAACCGCCATTGTTTTCCCGGAGCCAGTTTCCATTTGCGCAGACGTCGGACTTCACTGCTTCGCACAAACTGCGTCGTCAGCGCACAACCTGGAAACCACTGGGTTTGGTAACTGTCGCTGCCCGACCTGAACCCGGCCGTGAATAGAAAACACATTTTAAGGTTGCCGCGTAATTGACATAAGAGATTAATGAAACTTGTTTGCTTGCCGCAAGATGCTTTTTGAGCGCCGCCGACGCGCTCGAACGGAACGGACTTTCGTTCGTTCCTGTTTTTTTTTTCCATTCAATGTGAAGGTTTGTGGCGTGCTGTTGATTGATGAGCTCGAGGCTGGCGTTGGAATGGTCTGCGGCGTAAAAATAAATTTATCTTCTTTTTACCGTTCCCAATTTCCTCATCAAAACTAAAGATGTCCCTGACTGTCAATGGATTGCGTAGTAGGCAGAGGACTTATAAGATTTACGTACGATACTGCCAAAATTTTAACGTATCGCATGAAAAACCGAATAGTGAACCCGAAAAGACCTATTTTCCAAATTTGAAAACCCGAAAAGGCCTTTTTTCCAAATTTGTCGATAAAAATTAAGCGCTTTACAAAATGATCTCCAACAAACACGGCTGCGAGCACTTGCACGTTCGACCGGCGTCTTGGGCGAATTCATTCACAGCAGTTGGTTCATCCGGGTGGCGAAACGCCTTTGCTCCGCGCTGTACACAGTTGTGAGCACACTGCCAGGCGACCTACGCAGCATTTTGTCCAATGGTACCTTCGTCGCACTATGGAAAAGAAATCGGCCAATGCTTAAAGTTCCTTTTGGCGGTGTCAAGTTGCAGCGAGCAACAATCAGCTACAACAGCTGAAACACTGAGACCTGCGAGGACTCTTAAAGCGATCCAGGCGGTGCACTGTGAAAATTTGATTATTGTGAGGACTGCGTGGTCACTGCCGCCGCAACTGGCGTGTTTCCATTCCGCGCTCGCCCCCCGTTTACCACCCACGCATTTTAGAGCAACCGCCAATGCAGCTGCCGACCAAATTTTTGCTGCAGTTCCTTTCCGCTAGCGTTAGGTTTATCATAAACACCTCCTCGTGCTGGTTGCGCTGTGCGCACAATGCTTCACAGCGCTGTTCAGCCCATTGCTAAATGCCTTGGGTAACGTACGCGATGAGCCGTTGTATTTGCAAGACGCTGTAAACTGTTTCGTGTATCTATTGCTGAAGTTCCAATGAGGACAAACCGTGGCCTTAAATTATTATCATCACTGGCTTAGTTCAACAAATGTACGTTCCAAAGTCATCTCTAAAGAAGAACAAATAGGGAAAAAACAAAAGACACAAAAAAGACAAAAATGACATACAAAGCAACGAACTGAAGAACGATAATAACACGCAACTGAAAGCGCATAAAAAAGAAAAAAGATACGAACAATTAGAGTTGGTAATGCCCATTTGGAAAGTAGATATTTCCACAAAAACTAACACGTCTGCTTGAGCAGATGGACATATAGGTCTCTTAATGACCGAAGAGTAATATTTTGGTTAGATCACGGGAACGTACGGACTCAGCACTGAATACGAGATCGCATCTACATGAATCTTTTGTATCCCTGGTAACAGGAGCTGGCGTGAAGTGTAAGTTGAAGGGCATTTAAAAATCAGACGATGTTCGGTCTTTTCAGCACCACATTGGGACGCAGTGGCCATCGATATTGAGTTTACTGTGGCCTAAGCGAAACATGCCCAAGGTTGCAGTTGCGTGAGAATTGCAATCGTGCAAACGGCAAACGTTACTAAGGAACCAGGTAGATGCCGTAGCGTGGCATTGGTGAGAACTCAAAGCAAAAGCGCCGTAAACAGTGAATTTCAAAGCTTGGAACGTTTGTGAAGTAATTTTGTGAGTAGACTTACTTTTGCATGGGGGCAGCGAGGTTGCCATATGAAAACTTCAAAAAAAGCCAAACAGTGCTGGAAAGGGTAAACTGATTATCTAAAGGCCAGAAAAATCCAAACTTTATGTGGTATTGTTATTCCTTTAAAGTCTTAAAAACACCTAAATTACAAAATTATTACTAGGCATTTTCTTCTGATTGAGATTAAGTTTTGCGTGGCCTTGTACTGGAGCGCTTTCCTGATGCGTCTCTGACTTTTTCATGTTTTATGAGATCGCATACTTTGTGTATAATGGTGCCACAGTTTGCTGTATGCAGACTCTGATACATCGGCAGCTTTCTGAACCCATACGAAAGCCGTCTCCCATTCACTCCTGTACTAACGTCCAGAATCATGAGGCTTTCCACTTCCTCGACGTCATTGTCGTATTTCTGTTGCGGACCTGTCTACCAGCCTTGAGCTTAGCTTAGTGCTTACAAGTGTTGCAACACACTGCATAACGCACGCATTTCCAGTGTTTACGCTAAAAATTTATTTCGATTCTCGCAGCCCTCAAATCTTACTAACATCAGAACGTGGTCGTCGATCTATTATAGCATTTATGAGAAACATTTTGCAAGTGTTAGCGAAAAAAAATGGAACAGTAAATATTTTTATGCAGAAAAAACTTTTGCAGCGTGAAAAGGCCAAAATAAGCCAAAACGCCAAATAATTTGTTAAGACCAACCAACTTTACACAAGGACAAATTCTAGTCCAAGCAACTCGAAAAAAGGCCAGATTTCTGAAATGTGGCCTAAAAAAGGCGAACCTGGCAACTCTGAGGAGGGGAACAGTTGTGCATCGAGATAAAACGCGTTTAATAGTTGGAAAGACATTTGGAACACTTTGGAACTAGGGCAGAAAAGAAATATAAGAACAAGGTCCAACAACATTGTCACGAAAAGCGACAAAGGTGTGAAACTAACGACAGAGATGAAGTTGCGTGAGACCTTGTAATGATACAAGATATTCTCATGTGATATGATCCTGAGGCTGCTGAGCTTTGCCGCAGCAATTGAAGCGCTTTCGAGACGATTCGTGCCTGCAGTAAAGCAGTCATAAACAATATCTCCATCGTCGTTGACCGGCAAAAACAAATGCACAGCAAAGTACTGAAGCGAATGCCTGGGCTAAAGTTCTCAATTTTCTTTCAATGCATCAGTCACTGACGCTGTTGCGTTGAGCTGCGTAAGCGTGGAGTCAGGGGCCGATGAAAGATAAGTCTTCGACATTTGTCAAAAACGACTTCAGTTAATACTTGTTTAAGAAAACGTATTGGACTATGACGAGGATGGGTTGGCTGAAATAATGCGAACATGGCCTTATGCAGCGTTGAAAGTAACTACCAAAAATCAGACCACAATTCCAACTAACTCACATCTTTGGGCAGGATATTATGCAAGGTATCAGGACTTCTAGATGACATTGACAGTGCATTATATTAGCATGAAAAGAAATAAGGGAATAGAATACAAAAGAAGAAATATAGGATAGACGTGATTATGTAGCAATGTCGTTAACATTCACCGAAAAGAATAATGGACTAAACATGTAACCCTGAGGCACGCCACAGTATAGTAGATTGGAATGAGAGCCTCGCAGACACATGCTGCGTCCTGTCTGTTAAATATGACTGCATGACGTTGAGAAGAAAGCCAGTGGGACCAAACTGGCGCAGTTTAAAAAGAATAGCAGAGTGCTTAATTTCGACGAAAGCCTTACTATATCCAAAAAACGTAACAAATAATGACAGCCACTCTTTTGGCAACAAGAAGTTTGTGACTAACTTCCAGCAAGTTAGAGGTTGTGAAAGTTTGTGACTAACTTCCAGCAAGTTAGAGGTTGATGGATAGAACTACGCCTGTAAATTTTCATATTATTCGGAGATCGTGATTGTGAAGAATCGTTGAAGCTGTTTTCAAAGTTTTGGAAGTGGATAGTTTCTAAGATGAAACTGCGAAGGGGACCGAACGGAGTGGTGGAAGACCCTAGGGCAATTTTTAATAAAGCGGTTAGGAAGTTTGTCAAACCCTTCGGATTTATTAGGGCTGAGAGAGGTTAGGACATGATATACATCCAGCGATACGATGGAGAGAAGAGGCATGCGTGAATTGCAAAAAATCGAAAATCCGGGAAAGATTGGGACAAAACTGTATCAGATGCGGTGGAAATTGATGTAAAATACTTCTTAAAGAGATTGATGTTTGATACCATATCATCAAGACGAACACCACGCAAGTCCGTATAACGCTGGGAATTGAACATTTACTTAGACCCTGATTGATTTCCACAACAAATCTGGTCGAGTCTTTGGTGTGGTATCGAGTTAACCGAGATTGAACGGATTGTATTGATATTTCCGTTTCTTTATTGCACTTCGAGCATGGTTACCAAGATGGCGGTAAGCAAGACGGTGATTAGCGTAGTGGAACCTACGCCGTTCGGCAAACAATCTAAGCTTTTTACAAATAATTTTCTTCAAGGTTTCTTTGATCTATGGCTTAGTGTCAGTAGGTGCTACTAGTTACTTGAATGGAATGCAACTGCTTGCTGTTGTAAACATCTGCGTTTGATCTTTCTGCTTCTCATGTCGGCGTAAACTGTGGTGATGTGTGATGCAGTCAACTAGAGTTCTTCGTCATCAAGTTCCAAAACTACAGGTTATTTGTTAAAAGCGATTTTTGCGCTTAAAAATTGTGCGTGACGTCAGCGTCAAGCATGGCTGGCGAAGACGAGCTACCAATCCGCACATTACGAAATTGGCTCTCCTGTATTTACCGTTTTTTTCTTACACCCGGTTTCAAATGCACCCACGCACAGGAAATTGCTTAAGCCGCTTTTCTCCTGTGACGAACATCTGCCGCTACAGCAGAAGACCGTAACGATTTCCCTAAACTGTCCACCAATCTACAAGGCCGTGCAAATTTCCCTTCAGTGTGTAAAGAGTTACTATACATGCAAATGAGTAGTAGAGCCTTGTTAATAAGTATTACAGTGCGTAGTCACCTCCGCTTGTGTCTGAACACGACATTTTTGAGAAAAAATGATATATAAAATCGTGCAGATTAATCCAAGTTACAGGTCGCTTTTCCAAAGTGCCATCGTAAATGGCTTTTCGAAGAAAATCAAGGTTGAAAATGGGTGTCCAACCGTGGGAAAATTGGCTGTTGATGCAGTAGGCACAGCGCCTATGACTGCAAGCATTGCTGCATTGCGATCAGAGACGACTCCAGGCCACCAGCGTCAATCGCGCGGTCTCATCATAGCTTTCAACCAAAGTGCATGTTTAAATAAGTGTAAAATATATAATGAACGCGGCGAAATCATATATGTATATATAAATTTTGCGAGGTAAAATATATAAATATAATCGTTAAAAGTAGTTGAGGCAACAGATCTGGCCAGCAGTATAGCTTCTCTGATGCCACTGAACTTTGAACCAATATACAAAAACTGCAACCACACTCAGTGAAAAAGAGAATTGGAAAAATCGGTGTGGGCAGAAATTTGCCAAGTACCTATTCTACAACGTAAAACGTAATCGAAGACTCGGACTGAACCCGAGTACGTGGCCGTGATGTGCCCAACTGAAAAGCAGGGCTGCAGCACATTTGATGTGCGTGAGGATGTTGCAGCTGATTAACCGAGTTTCTGTGATCGATATGACAATCTTTCCGTTTAACAGTGCACTCATGAGCACGGCGTCGATTGCAGCGGAACGAGGGGGCAGAAGGGCGATGACGAAACTTCCCGTACGTTTGCAGGACCTTTCGTCATCACCGGTTCAAGAAGCGCGTTTGTGGAAACGAACTGCAGCGCCTCAGGTGCGGCCGATTTTTCGAACTTTTTAAGTCTTTTCAGTTGTTAGAAGCCCGCAACGTTTCACAAACGCTGGAATACACAGCTCTGACGAATCGAACGAAAGGTTGTAGTTGGATTTTCCGACGATGAAGCTATTGTTTTAGCCTGCCTGCAGGGCTTTATCATACGTTGCAGATTTTCACACGAATTTAGCAGACCACAGTTTCACTCAGGCAAAATCTGTATGATTTCAATGCGTGAACGTAACGCCTGTACTCAACTAGCGGTGTGCGATTATTTGTTGGTTTGTGATGTTTCGGGCTAAGCTACCAGATATAATCTATCGCTGACTCACTTCCTCAACTGTCTAGAAACGGGCCAACCTCCCGACTGTGCCAATCGATTTTCTGCGGATGTTCTGCTATTGATTGGTGTTGGAAGTTTTTTTATTGGTATCCTCATCGTTGTCTCTCTGTGGGTGATACAAACTAAATGGAGCAAGCAGACCCCTGGCAACCCCTCCTCTTCTAAACCGGACAGCAGGTTGTCATATATGCTGGTCAGGTGAGAACAGTTTCGCTGTGTTTCAAAATTTTTTACTGTTCTATCGCTTTTCCGTTAAACTCCGAGCAACGTTTTTAGCTGTTTGCAAATCCGGAGGCAGCTTATTTTTCGTGTAATAAAGCAAGCTTGTAAGCGTTACGAAAAACGTGTTTTCCAATATTCGGGAGCGTTGTCTGATGCAAAGCGGTTTGTGGTGTTTGAATATCAAACAATGATTCACAACCTTGGCTCTTCAGATCACGTGACATTTGGTCTTTTGATATTTGAAGGCTTCAAATCACTCCCTGTGATTAAGACAAATTCTTCTTTTATTTCTGTGCTTGAGATACACATGCATATCCCTTATTTCCTCATGATATATTTCTAAACATTTTCCCACAGTTGAAGATCAAAGCTAATGTGTTCGTATTCGTGAAAGCAATGTTGTGTCTCGATTGCAGAAGTATTTTTGCGCTTATTTACTTTCTTCTTTCCAGTGGTACGTTGTTTTTAACCACTTTATCCTTTTTCAGCCAGCATAGATCTGTCGACCAAATCAAGTTAGGTAAGTTGTGTTTCCAAGTAAAAAATGCTATGTTTGTGCAATGGACGGATGAAAAACAGTGCAGCTCCATTATTCCGCGATTTTTTCGTTTTTGTACATTGAACACCACCACTAATCCTAAACATTTTACCCCCACAATGACTTCTAATTGTTCTGGTGCCATTGCAAAAATAAATTCATTTAGGTAACCAAAGCAAGTGATGTGTGCTTGCCTCATCCAGTTGTACACGAAAGTTCTTTCCGAGATTGTATGTAGAACCTTTGTAACCTCGGTCAACAGCTACTTCGACAATTTATGTTTGGTGATTAAAGGTGATTGTCGGGCTCCGCGATCTCAGATACGCGAGAGATGAAAGATTTCTGCTTTTCGTTTGAAAAGCCTCGCCGCTCCGCCAAGCGCTGGACCAGCTGTCGATCATACGATGAACCCTGACCGAGTGTTGCTACAAGTTCTTTTGCACAACCTAGTCTCCTGTCGCGCTTCGCTTTGACAGGCTGGTTGCTTCATTCTCCCGGCAACGAAAACGAGCAACCTGCGCTGCTGCGTTATTAACACCGCAGCAGTTCGTTCAACTCCGCGTTATGTTTGACAGGAAATGGCCTCGAGCCCGACAGAGCCCCGACCCCTGGTGACTCTACTTTTTCGAAAGATGCTTCGCACATCCGGGTACGTGATGGCTGAAAAAGCAAGTAATGAGACTTTCGTGCTGAATATCTTCTGGGGGCCAAGTTCCCTCTCAGGTGCGCAGCTGCGCAGTACCGTGCTAGACAATTTGCGCAGTGAAATACCATTCTCGCTCGCGCACTTGCAACATTCCAAACATTAGAAAGAGAAATTTACTCAATTAAATGTTTAATTTGTTTGTGTTTTGATAAGATTTTATACTTATTCAAAAATTCACCAAGATCTAGTGCGGCCTAGCAGTGGTTTGAAGAACTGGCTCAAAAGAGGAAGAACCAAGTTTTTAGAACTCTGTTATCTCAGCCTTAAAATATTCATACTCAGTGAAACAAACGTTTGCTCCAGTGTAAAATTTTCTTAGAGGGAACACTGCAACCAAAAGCCAAGGCCTGGGAATTTCTGCTTTGGTATTTTCAGTGAGTCGCACGAACAAATATTGGTACTATTGCAATAAGTGTAGCCGCGTTCTCGCCTGAAAAAAGGTTGTATGCCACTGCAATACATTGGTAGTTGAGCAGGAGAACCATGTGGAAGTTCTCGATTGCACAATGAACGTTTCGTTCCGTCAAGTTTAATGAAACAAACGTTGTCAGAATTATGAGCTCAAATCGAAATTGTGAAAATGGAGGAAGGCTGGACCGAGCGGCTGAACTTTGCAGAAAGCAGTGAAGGATTTCCGCGTCTTGACGAAAAAACATCTTCAAATGGTGTTGTTTTCGCATTCCACGTTTCTTGAACCACGACCCGCTAGTAATAAACTTATACCTGTTGTAGTACTGCGCTGTATCACGCGGCCAGCGGTTACAGCAGACTCTGATCCTGGTAGAAAGAAGCGCACTGGCAAAAGTAGGTCGTGCCTGAAGGTCAGGATATGTGACGTTTGCCCGGATCAAACAGATCTCTTTCAAGTTGCGCCGAACTTGGTGGCGCATCAATTTTTTCTGTCCAGGTTTAGGTC
>JGI24021J15306_10003359_pt1 | contig 17979 bp, 14 predicted proteins | sample Ectturendosymbi1_FD_15306 | JGI IMG/M metagenome (IMG submission 15306)
TACACGAGTCGGGTAAAAGAATAACGAAAACCCAACAAAGGTCTTCCTCGGTCTGTCAGGCATCAGGCAAACCAACACGTTTGCCACAGGGATGCAACGAAGTTTCTGGCATGTGCGACGTGCGAAGCAAAAGACGCGCGTGCATTACTGTCAGCCCACCAAAGACAAGTCGCCGGCGGTTCGTCGGGCTCGCCACCCGACCGGCAGTTTTCACGCTATTTCCAAGCAAGGGCAGCTCGCCTGTATGGAGCGCGTCGACCTTGCAGTCGCGCGAATCGATCGTTGACGAGCAGTAGCAGCGAAAAGTGATTGGTGTAATCTGGCCTGAGAACCGCAGAGCACGTACAGGAGTTAGGGATGCGGAACATCTGCCGCCTTCGTTGAGCGCGCATGGACCAGGGGCGAAAACGAAACGTTTCAGCAGCGAGCTACCGCACGCCGGGTTGCCGGATGTGAAACATGTGTCGCGCGTGGCTATGTCTCACGAAAGTAACAGGACAAACGTTTAGTTCCAGACCTAAAATTTAAAATAATGTATCGCAATTATTTCAGCGTTCAAAATATAGACAGGTTTTAAGGCTAGCCTGCTTTGCACGTAATTTGTCGTAAATTTCCATTTTTTCCGTGAAACACTCCTGGACACAACGTTTGGGCACAAATTCAACACGTTCAGACAAAATAAACGGTGGCGATTACGAATTTTAAAGCAATGGATAAAAAAGATTTTTGTGCTTCACCGTCTGCGAAAGACCAAAGGAGGAGGCACACTCTGTTGCAATAACAACTTTACGTATACGAGGAAGCTCAGAGAGCGAAGCCACTATGAAGAGCACGTCAAACTAGCACAGGGAGCAAGCGACATCTAGCGACTGCCTGAACCTCTAAAGCCACGAGCACAGATGAATGTGACTTCGTTCAAACAACTGAGAATCAGGCAACGGTTGTTATTGACTTAAGTGCCCTCATCCTGTTTTCCCATTTAGTGTTTTCTTGGCTTCAGCATTCAAAATAATAAAAAAAACATAACCAATGCTACAAAAAATAAAAATTAATTAGAAGCATTATGTAGAGTACTTCATTCGTTACGGCGTATGGCGATCAGTCTTGATCGCTTATTGTGAAATAAAATAAGATTTCTTGTTGAAGCCTACAGTAAGGTTAAAAAATCGTCGATAACTTCCTTGAAAATAGTCTTGGACTGTAACATGCAACAATACATTTCGAGTTATTTGTCACGCATAAAGTAAGAGAAAAATTTTAACAATGTATCCAGAAGGAATTTCGAAGCTCAATCTGAGCAACTCGATCATCTCACCAATTGTTCACACTTTGAAAGAGGGAGCCTTTGCATGCGCTCCATGCTGACATCGGAAAGCTTATTTTTTCGTATAAATTGATAGGTTTTTCTTCAGACGCGTCACTACAGGTTTATAAAATGGCCAGCAAGGGTGCATTTCCCGATGCTTAAGTAAATCACCGCAAATCAGTGCTGCGTGACTATTTTCAGTGGACAACCCGTCAATCGTTAGGTGATAATATGAGCAGCTGTTAGCAGTTTGAATTGTGTTGTAATCGGTCAGCAGACAGTGATTTTTGCCATTCGATTGTCTAAGGCAGGGGTGCGGAACCTGCGGCCCGCGTGAACATGATATGGCCCGCATTATGATTTTCGTTACCCAATTTAGAGTACAAAATCACGTCACCAGGAAGCTCCATGATAACCAGGTACTTAAGGTAGGATGAAATAAGCCTCCATCCCTCATAGTAAGATAAAGGTAGAATTTTACGATATTAAGTTATTTGTGGCCCGTGATAGCAAATAGGTTCCCCACCCCTGGTCTAAGGATCACAATGCGGCTGCAAGAATCTCCGTCCAAATACTGAGTGAAGACCCGTTTCAAGACAACTTTTGGTGCGTTCGCGAGACCAGCACTAACCAGTGCAATGGCGTGCGAACTTGAGTGGCGAGGTTTCTTGTAAAAACAAGAATACAAAGAAAGAGACAACACGAACCAGTCGCTGGGAAAGCTACGGATGTTTAGCAAACCCAATCAGTTGTTTACAACAGCAAATTAAGAAGACGTGTCGTCAACAATCCGGCGACTGGCGCACGTCTTATATGGGCACAAATAGTAGAAACGTCGACCTGTAATTTGTAGCCGGGTAGCAAACTGCGGTGAAGTGGCCCGCGTACAATCACTAATCAGGCATGAAGCCATGATGTCAGATGCAGAAAAGACACAGCAGTCAGCAGGTAAAAGCGCTACCGGAAAAGTCCACAACAGAAATGCAAACCGCGCCAAGACGAAGCACTGACCGACGATCGTAAAAATTGTAGCTTCGCTTTCGAAAACAGACTAAATGCGCATCTAAGAACTAATCCAAGCATCCGTTCCGTCTGCAATCTCTTCGATCCATGCACAAAAACTTGTTTAAACGTAAAGCATTCCCTCGATCAGACCGTAAGATCTGCCGGGCGCCGTTCGTCGCATAGAAGCCGGTCGACGGAGAACGTCGTTGAACCACAATTGTCAGAGCGCGCGCGTTGTTTACTGTCGGCTGATGTATTGTGGTGGGCGCGGCAGCGACCTCGGGGTCGTTCACTGACGACAACTGCTTTGATTGACACGAATGACATCAACGAGAGAGAAAAGTATTCACGGAACGGAGTTGAGTCAAGTCTCGGAAAGGAAGGAAACATCGATGAAACTGATCGAGAATTCACTCCGCGACGAACTGAACGGTCGTTGTTCAAGATCCCACTTCGTCAGATTCCAGGGAGCGTACGGTCAGAAACGAAGTAACGGGGAACTTACAACTTTTTCTGAAAAAGTTCTACTGACTGCCAGTACTTTATACGCCTGAAGCTGTTTCGCTTGATTTTCACGTCGCGAGCTTAGGTTCCGCATCTCGTTAAAAAACCGCAGCGGCAGTTTGGCGCAAAACGACCCCAGCGCGGCTTCCCGGTTCCACGTCAATCAAACCGATACCTCGCGACTGGAAGTGACCTGCGGCCCGAGTCAATGATCTCAAGCATAACGAGCACGCGTCATCATTTCTAAGTCTTGACTATACAGCAGATCGCGCGAAGAACGAGTCTCATTAACTGCTCTGGGTGGGAGTGACGGAGATCGTTATGAATGCGGCCTGCCAGAAGCTGCTGGACGCTCTGCGCGGTGCACGATTGCTTTCTGAAGCAACATATTGAAACCGTAAACCGATTTAACAAATTAAACGAAATTTTAAACGAATCTTAAGGATCCACTGCAGCAACCGAGCGGACCTGTATTCGTTGGAGTCCTTCAGCAAGCTTTTACTCATGCGACCGACAGCGCAACAACCACATAGCGCTGTTTGACGCGACCCGGTTACACATTAACACTAATGCTGCCACCTAGCGCGTAAGTTGGCTTCACGAATGCTTGGGACAAGTTGGGCCTGAGGACCACTTTCGCGCTGAATGTCAACAGACTGAAGTTGCATCAACTTGGATATTTCAGTTGGAATATGGCTCACGCTTTTTAGCATTTCTGGTTCTGTTAGAAGAACTATAAATCACGGCCCGCATGCATGGACGTATCCCAATGTCAGGATTCTGTTACAGAAGTTGACAGGTGGAGTAAGAGGTGTTGACAAAGTTGCCAACATTTTCGCCGAGCAACAGCATTACTGGCTGCGACATCTCCCGAGCTATCGGCTGCAACCACCGCTGCAGCTGGATCGTGCAGTCGAGCGCCAGACACCCAATATCAGATGGACAGAGATAACATTCATGCCATGGTAACGTGAGCCGGGCAAGAATAATTTGACTGGGCACGCGATCGTTCCTTGCGGATGGGCCGCAGGTCGACAAACGGCCGGGGCCTGCGATGGGTGCAAGGGACGAGCGCAGATAGAGCAAAGGCGGCAGAGGGTGACGGCACTTTCGACGGTGCGTGGAAAGAGACGCAGACGGTATCGTCCATCAGCAGACAACTAACACGCCGGCAAAAGATGAGTTCTGGTGACCTCTTGTTCCGGTGGATGGAAGGAACGTGGACGGGATACGCGGCGGAGATTGCATTATTAGATAAAACGGTCGCGTCAATCGACAAGTGCCTGCGACGCGAGGTGACCGCGACCGAACAGGAACGCACGAGGGACAGGCCTGACGCAAATTGGAATGCTTTAACGCCAATCTGAAGTGCCCCCGTTCCGCCGATACAGGCGCGATGAAATTCGGGGATTAGTGGCCGCATCTACCTTGGTGTTCTGATGACAGAAGTTTAAACAGAAAGTACTGAAAGGACTTGCTCAAGTCACACTGCAGCGAGTAACGCTTATTTGCTTTGGTGTTTAACAACAAGCATGAGCCGATTTGCGTAAACTAGGCTGAAGGTAACATACTTTTTTTTGCGAGACGGCAATGTAAGCAGTAGTGACCGTACGTAGTCAAAAAAAAGCTAAAAAGGAAAATACACAAAAGGTAGGGAGGAAATACGATCGGGCTGCCTGACAGATAAAACACGCTGTAATGCAACAGGAGATAGTTTCTTTCAAGCCACGGTGGGGCGCAGTGGGGGGTAGAGACGCAGATGGATAGAAACCTGACCCTGATTACGATCGAGTGCTGAAGAAGGTGGTAATTGACGCATACGAACCGTGGGCAAAAAAGACATCCACTGAGCGCGGCGATAACACAAGCAAATGCGTTTCTTGCTGCGGAAAAGGTTTCGAAGTTTTGACAGAGTTAAATAAGAAGCTTGAGATGGACATAATAGAGACAGTCTTATGACTGTTTTGGGGGTATTTTTGAAACGTCGCTAACGGAGCAGAAAAAGTTGGCTTAGACGTCGACGTTGAGAGTCGACGATTCTAAGAGCTTGGCAAAGGACCACATTCCATGCAACCGACTCGTCGACCCCCAGCACCGACCATGCCCGAACGAGCAACGAGAACCGGATCAATTTTCTCGTCAAAAAAAGAACAATCGCAAAGCAACGGGGCTGCCTCGTGAAACGGACAGTTGCAAATTTTAGTGAGTCAACGCCGAAAACAAAGTGGAAGGAGCACAGTCAGCACAGGTGAAAAACCATGTCTAACCNCCGTTAAAGCATTTCCTCTCAACTGCTTCTGCGCAGCGGTAAACATTTCAATAGGACATAGTCAAGCACCGTGCGCGTTGACACGAATTTGCGCATTATGAGTAAGAGGACTCTTCGTAAAACGAGGGTAAATCGATGTAATTTGACATAGACATGCGGAAAATCACTTCTTGGGTAAGATGATGATGCGACCAAAACATCGGCAACTTCTTGCGGCCGTTAATTGCTCTGCGCGCAACGACAACCGACCCCATCTCATCCAAAGTGAACGTTTCCGCAAGATCGACGGCATTTTCTACAAATCATCAGTCACCATAGAAGAACGTACCACGGTTATCTGTTGCACGGTCGAGGATTAAATGTAAACCTCCGTCTAAAGCAAGAAGCTTTTAAGACTTACGTAAGATATTTTATGAAGTTTTGCCATAACCTGCACTGGTCTAAACAAAGCACAACATTTTATTTTGTTTACCTGAGCCCTGGTTAGATTTATCATTTTAACGCCATCGGTTGCACTGTGTAACCCCCTAGGTCAGGATTGATTCGTACTTGTTCAATGAAATGCGGTATATAGCTGCAAACCGTCGTCGGATAGGAAGTTTACATCGATGCAGTGTAGAAAAACGTCACAAACAGCAGTAACTTGACAACACTTGATCGAATGGAGTACGGCCATGCACCAAACCTCCCTGCTTCCTGATGCATGCACCTCCAAAAGCAACGACACCCCTACACATCTAAACATGCGGCAGGTCTTGCCAAGAACTTTACTGCTACGCCGCTCAGGGGCCTTTGAGTCACGTGCATGACAAAGACGCACCTGCTGCAAAGCACACCACACAACAAAGCGCGAGTGAAGTCGGTCAAACATGGATCGGACGAGCAGGGAATACATCGGCATGCGGCCTCAAGAGACACGAGGTGCCTTGAGCTCGCGTCCAGAAACTTGATAGTCGGGCACTTTCGTGTTGCGTTCGCGATGCGACCGTTTCCGAACAGCACCATGCAGAGGCACGCCACGCTGGCAAGCAAGTTACCAGCGGTACAACAGGCATCTGAAACGGTTGCTCTGTTTTCACGAATGGCAAGGCCGCCAATTAACGTTCCAAACCACACAGGCTGGTTCACGTTGCAACCATACGAGCCACTGCGGGCAGGTGGAAAACAACATCTCTGAGTTGATCTGACAATTAACCAGCAGTTGTAGTTGTAGTTTTGCCGCTGGCCTGTGCAGGTCGCCCACCTGGAGTTGCTTGCCAACCCGCAAATGGACACGACACGCTGCATCGAGCAGCAGAAAGAAAACCACAGGCTTAGAACCGAATCACACGGAAACCACATCGACAGCAGCGCACAAGGACAAGTTGACATTCTTACTTGGTTCTGCCGATTCCCGAGGGTGAAGTGTCCCACCGCCAAGATGACCTCGTGCAGCAGCTTGGTCCGCTCGTTCTGAACGCAGTACCACAACAGGTAGGTGCAAATGTGACGAAACTCTAGTGACACCCCCTCTGCTCCGAGACTGACCTGTGGTAAAAATTTAAGGCAATTTAAGACTTCCAGCAGACACTTGCGGTGCTGTGAAGATGTCGAACGTGAAAGGAGAGTATTTGACATTCGGTGGATACCAGTAACGGTGCGAGAAGCGTTCACCAAATGCGAAGGCGAAATCTTAAAGACCAAACCAGCGTCAACACCAGCTGATTCCAGTGGTGAAAAGCATTGCTGGAAAACTCTCAAATGCCGACACTTCTGTCTCGGGCCGTCAATTACAGAAGAGAAAGCCTCGTGACGTTGGCACATCTGACACAAGCGCAAAATCAACGTTTTCTTCCACTGCATGACGGGTACACGCGCAGCGACATTTGCCGCGTCAACGCAACCGCACTTGCAACGTCTGTCAGCGGTCGTCCGACGCTCAAAGCAACCGTGGGCGAACGACGACAGCGCGATCCGAACGATTAGCGACCACCGAAAATACGTTAACTGCCAATGCAAACAACCCGCGCGGCCTACGAGTGGCAAAGTCGCGTTGACACCTGATACAATGTAAGCNCACCTCTCGGGGCCCACGGTTCGACGAAGCAGGCAATCGCGAGGTGATGAAAGCAGCTGTGTTGCGGAAACACGCGTGAACCACGCTTCAACACGCACGGATCCAACAAGAACGGACCGCAGCGGTCGCGAGCAAAGCAGGGCCTGTTTTGGCCAAAACATTTTCGCTGCGATACTCTTGGCCGGAAAAGGAACGGTGCGGCGCCAGGTTCGGCGTCGGATAATATTTGCGGATTGACACTTTCCTCGGTCGACGTTTGAAAACACGGCCTAGAGTGAGACCTTTGCCTTCGACACCGGACTAAGGGCGATCGCGACATGCGTCCGGCAACAAAACACTGTCAAAGGAGGCTTCGCGAGGCGCCGCGGATCAAGACAGTTACATCATCTTTGAAGCAAAGGGCAGATCGGTTACGGTTGCACACGGTCAAATGCATGCACGGAAATGACAAACACATGGATACCTGAAGCAAACGCAGATCCATCAGCGCCACAGCGTTCAGCACCCTCATGACGGCCAAAGCCACACTCAAAGTTTGCTCGGGGATCTGCTTCGAGTATCCCGGGGTTGGCGGAGCGTGGTCCTCTTCTGAGTTAGAGCGCATCGCGGTCGGCCGCTCGGGCGCCCCGTGGAGCAGGAGGCCATAGAGCACCGAAACGATGCCCATCAGCTCGGTGAGCTGCAACGTCGGCAGCAGCTGGGTGGGGTCAGCCTCCCACTGTCCTCTGGTGGTTGAGTTGTCGCGTTCCGAGTTTTGCTTCTTGGGATTTCCTGCGCCTGCTTTCCCGACGTTCGAGTGATTTTCGACCAGCAATCGGTTTCTGAAAGAAAAGTCATGTGAACCGGAAACGCAGCGANAATCACAGACCGCAGAACCCAAGAAAAAATATTATACGCAGCACTTCTACCAAGTAGGCACCACAGAAGCCAAAGGGGAATGTCTACGCATGGTAAACGGCAAACTCACCACCGAAACTTATGTAAAAACAAAATTCCAGCACATTCGTTTTCCAAACACGAGGGCGAGGGTCCCCAAAAACTATCTTTCTCAGACAAGGGGTTCGTTACGAAAACCACGTAAGTGAAGAACATCAAGGTCAACGCCTGCTATTCTTGTACTGATATGTTGTGTAATGTACCAGAACAAACAAACAACAAACCTCATACTGACNAAACAAGTGACCGATTCCAGGAACGCGAGGCCGTTTTCAACGAACGCAGCCAGGTTGGTGCCGGGCGCCACCTCGCGCCGGACTCCGTTCAAATTCTCGCTGAGCACATCCAGGATGCCCGAAGACACGATGTAGCTGAAAAACAAAAGTCTAGCAGCTCTGGAAACGAAACTGAATAATGCGGTTCTACAACTTCATTTACGATCCTGGTTTTTGAAAACCACGTGACGTAGCCGCACAATTGCTGTGCCTTCAAATTGTTTTCGTGAAGTCTTCAATGTCACTATCAACATAACAAATCNACGACAAANTTTCTTTCATTAAATTATGTATTCGCGCGTTTGTGTGCAATACAGTCAACACGACAATTNGGGATGTTGCGGTTCTTGTATACAAATTTAATTTAAATATATATATATATATTCTGGTTAGTTGGTGAGTGGTGGCAGCAGTGTTCTCTTCTATAGTTACGAATCTGAGCCCTTGCTATATCACGGCCTTGAACTAAACTGCAAGAGGTAAGCATCAAGCAGAACCTCCTGGGTATTCAAGCATATCAAAAAATATGATGTTTTCACCTGATGACGTCAAGCCCTCTGTTCAAGTAGGTGTCCACGATCTGACGTTGATCGGAACTGACTCCCGGGACCATCAACAAAAAGGAGTTAGCTTCTACTCTGTAATGTAATGCACTCTGTAATTCTACTCTGTAGGGCCTTGATTTAATTACTACTTCCTTCTAATTCGTTTGATCAAAACTCGAAGTGCAAAACAAGACATTGCACAATTATTTTCTTCTTTCTACGATTTATGCCCGAATCGCAGCAAGCAATAAAACAATGAATCAGCTACACGCGTTCATTTTCGTTTCTCCAACAGACCGCTGCATCAGGAAACACTGAAACACCGCTACAAAACTACTAAACAAAGTTTACTTCGACGAATCTTTCACTGGCTCCCGCGTGAGTGTCGCCACCACCACCGCCAATGCCCGCAGCATGGATGGGGTTACCGGGTCGAAGCGGGCAGTGGGTTTGCTGCTAACAGCCGCAGCGCCTGAAGGCTTTTTAGAGAAACTTGCGACAGGGTTTCCCCGACTCGCAACCGTTGTTTTGCCGCAGTCGTTGATTTCGTTCCTCTGTAAAAGGTTGGGAAGTTACGCATTCTCCACTGGAGACAAATTAAACAAATCAAATGAACGTTGCTTTTTATGCGAAATTGTAATTATCGCAATAGATTTACATTTGGCACAAACAAGAAACAAAAACGTTGCGTTTGCCCAAGATTAGGCAATAGTTGAATTTTAAGACGAAAATTAGACACGACTGAAATTCTACAACGAACTCACCAAAATTTGACGAAGGAGCACGTCTGTAAGTGACGTCAAACGATTTGAATACAAAGCATACACGCAGTTGTCATGGTGATCGCTGCAGGCTAACCGAAAAGTTGATGCGGTGTTGCTTATCAATCTAAACATAAGCATGTGAAACGCAAACTCAGAATTTTATTATTATTTCAAAAAGGACACAACCTCCAACTTGTTTGAAGCTTACTTGTCGTGGAAGACACTGGGGGCGTCGGGCGGTCGAAAGTCAGAGTTGTTTGTTTCTCGTAACAACACTTCCCAGATCTCTTCCAACATGTCAAAGCCACCGGCACATCGAAATGCTGTTTGGTCGGTTCGATTCTGCAGCGACAGGAAGACAGGGAACGTTTAATTCTCTCTGTCTGCGTCAGGACCAAAGGACGCAGCGTACGCGACTAAAACACAAACACTGCAACGTTCAGACGGTCTTTACGGGGGTGAGCATCACCGCCGAGATAAACTGACAGTTCCTTTGCATCACGAAGACTTCTGTAACAAAGTCAGCGTTCCGTGATTCTTATGCGCCTCCACGCGCTACAAGCAGGTAAGGAGCTATTTGCGCAGAAACCGGAGGAACGCTGGCGAAGGTTTGCTTAAAAGATCGGAGTGCAGTCGGGAATGCTGGCATTGTCAAGCAGCATCAGAAGTGAGTTTCAAAGTCGAGGATGATGGACAGGTTGGAAAACACGATCAAGGTTCTGGCGCCGACGAAGCCATCAATGCGTTAAGTGTTTGCAGTGCAGTTTAGGCGGCAAAAATAATTGCCGCAGCTTCGAGCAGCGAGTAACTCGATGTTGCCAGTCAGTGTTTCATTTCTGGTTTGACTGATTCGCTATGACAACTGAGACGATGAATATCGTTCAGCGATGTTTACGCTATTCAACTTCTTACGTTGAGTAGATTAATGTTGGTTACAAACAGCATTGTTTAAAGAAGTTATTTTACGATTTCACTGGCGTTAATGGGAACGGTACCATTTCACTTGTGCAATTCACGAAGCATACGGACTTTTCGACCTAAGTTGTGCAGTTTGTCAAAATCGGACAAGGTTCTACTGTTCAACCGTATCTTAAGGAAGCAGATATTGGTTTCAACTATCAAGTTGCTCATCGCGGTTGGTTTGCGAATGAAATTCTAATAACAACGTCCGTTAGACTGTCAAATTTACCAAAGGATATTGCTGCCTATCCACCCACAACTAAACAATCGTCTGCTGACAGCGGTGGGTATGTCGAGGACAGTTAACCTTTAATTTATGAAGATTCTTTTTCGCATTTGAAGAAAGCTGAAAAGGTAATACACAAACGCGTCAAATACCTGCTGCGCACAATAATTCAAAATCGAAGAGATGGAGACTGACTGATGAAGTCACTCAATCCTCAGCAACATCAGTTAGCGCGTTTGCAACAGCGCGTGGGATGCCCGGGTGAAAGTGAAGCGCTGCCGGGACAGGTGCCGTAACATGATCGGCAATTATTTCCGGCTGCCACGGCGCAGTGCATTGATTAGGATTAACGTGTTGGGAGAAGGCAGCGGGTGAAAGGCGCAAACAACGCTTCCATTTTCAAACGCCTTCGTTTTCGGTTGAAACACTTGGGCGGCGAAAAACGTGATCAAGGAATAACCGACAACTTGTCAAGCGTTATGTCCTATCAAAACAAAAGACATCATTATGACCGGGGAAAAGAATCGAAATGAAAATGACCTTCGTACAGCTTGTTGTTAACTTGGGAAGCCATTTTAAAATCTCAACAGCACCAGACTTGTGAAGTGGAGCGCAATCACCAGCGGACAGCAACAAAACCCAACACGGCATCGTGATGATGATGATGTGCGACCAATCCAGTAGCAGCAAATGATCACGCGCCTACTCTGCATTGCTGAGTTTTTGCGCTATCGAGCTCAGCACCGCGTACGTTTGAGAGGTCAAATCCAAGATAAGCTTCGCAGATCGACATGTTGTTTCAGGCAGACAAGAAACTTCTGAGGCGGGCCAAAAATATTGTGATCGACACAGAGCTGAATGCATCATCCCTCAACTGACAAACAAACCCCTGACCCTGGCTACGACAATTTCAAATCTTCATACAACACAAACTGACCGCAAATGACGTGATATCTATGTGTCTTTACTGCCAACCCGGGAAACTCGCGTTCAAATAACAACACGACACAGGTGCGCAGCGATGCTGTGCAGAGCAAAAGAAAACAAAACGTGCGAGCGGTTGAGACGAAACTGGATTTCTGTCTAGTCTGTGCTGAGAAAAGGGCGCTTCAAGAGAAAGCTAAATGCCGCAATATTTACATTTAACTATTTCGCATCAAGATAGTAACGGCGCAGTCGACCTTGTGTGTACAATAATAATACCCAATGAAGGCAGCCAGCCGTGCAGTCAATCGCCGAGGTACCAGACAAGAAAACAAACAATTTTGCGGGAAACTAGCGCGTCTACGGCAGCACCTCCCCGGGCGGTTTCTGCCGCCAACGACGCGGCGCCGTCATTTCGACGACGGCCAGAAACGGCAAGCGGAGCCCGTCCGGCCAACACCGGGACTCCATTCTGTCCGCGTGTCCTCGTTAGGGGCGAGCTAATGTATATCGGCATCGGTTACAATTAACAAGCGGCCTGGTATGTAATGGATGGCCTCGACGACGCAAGCGGGCAAATAAGCCGGCAAGCTGCAATAGCTCGGTTCGGGGCAGAAGACATTCGGCAAATATTTAGGCAAGCATTGCTGTCGAGAAGCGTCGGAGAAAGGTTTCCTCTCTGCTGCACGATACCTTTGTCCCTGTCAGACTACTGCAGCGGAACATGATAGGAAGCGGACCAGTCATCGCACAAACGCTATTGAAAGGTCAACGCGATCGCGAGTGAGCGCAGCGAGTCTGGAGCGCGCCCCAAACTTCGTTAACTCCCAGGGTCCAGCGAAGAACGCCAAATTAGGCGACGACAAGCGGCGGTTCGAGCAAGCAAAGCCCCGAGAAGCCCTGCCTAGGACTCTAATGAGGGTGATGACGCAAATGCAGGGAAGCCAATAAATCGTTCGACTGCGATGCAGCGAGGGCGCCTTCCCTTTTCAGAGCTGGCAAGCAAAGGCAAGGGAGGGCGACGCCGGAGAACGCGTTGCGCGCTGCTCAATGTAACATTCCGCAAAACCGCTTGCGCTAACCTACGTGCGTCGTGAGCGACGAACGCAGACCAAGAAACCTGAAATTAAGCTCTGGCAACCGGGCAACAAAGCAGCGCCGACCCACGACCTGGCATATCTGGGAACCGCGGCGAAACAAAGAAAGCGGCCGCATCAAAAAGACGACGATCGCTTCGCAAACACGCACTACTGCGGTTTCAGTCAAAGAAACAAGCTAGAAAAAACAACAAACCTGCTTTTCCAACACTCGGATTATTTCGCCGAGGAAGCGGTCCAGCGCATTCACGCGATTGGTCGGCCACGGCCCGCTGGTGTCCTTCTGATTGGTCAGCTGACGACAGGTGTCTTTGATTAGGCGAACTATCCTGTGCACAAGAAAGACGAGCGAGAATAGGAAATATATTTCCTGTTTGTCATATACCGGCCAATGTTATCATACTTGGTCTTGGTGGCCGGCGCCAGCGAATCGTTTTTCACTTCGACGCGTTTCAGGAAGTCCTTCGCTCTGTTCACAGAAGACAAACAAAATTACTTACGAAATACGACACCATGGTAGATGCGAGTCAGTTTCTGTCTCAAACGCAACATGGGTTTTGAGATGTGCATTTACGCGTGACGTCACTTCCACACATTCCACAGACCATGACGTCAACACACCTGGAAGCCATGCGTAGTCTGATCTTCTTCGCTCGTTTTTTCATCATTTTTCTTCGTTCTTTCGAGTCCAGCACATTCTCCTTGTTCTTGAAAAGTGAGAGTAAAGGGGTGTCACAAAACAACAAAACTGTCATTAACAGCCACGCAGATAAATCACAAAACCCATTTAGAGTCATCTGTTTAAAAGTTGAATGCGACGAAGAAATAGTCTGGAAACTACAGTTTAATAACAGTTGGGCTTGTAAATGAAAGTCACTGCAGCTAGCTGAATCACAACTATAACTAGCAATAGCTTCAATGTCTCCATTTTCCAAGCTTTCACGGATGATTGCCACCTAGCTTGGTTCAAAACAAAACCTTTAAGTTGTTTATAGTAGGGTATCGCATAAATTCATAGTGCAGCGAATTATTTATGGTTAAGTTTTTTTCAAACTCTAATCTGCTAGACTTGTGATTCCAAACACATCAGAGCGGAACATTATATATTGTTTGAGAAACCGTGACTGGTTATTACGGTTGCAAAAACAAGATTGGGCACGTTCGGCTGATATCGAAAAAAGTCCACAGATCATAAACATACATTTATATACATGGTGAGAGTGTGAATTTAATGTTGGCGTATATAACACACTAATACTACCACAACGCACTTGGGTAAACAAAAACAATAAAATTTTGTTTTTTTTATTTTTAGTTCGTCATTCTAACGCTGCATGAGCCTTAGTGAGGTGATCTAAAACAAAAGTTATGAAAACTCAACAGGTCTAAGATGGCATATTAGGCATCACTCCTAGTCCTTAACTTACAAGTGAATTGGAAACATTTCCTTGATTCATACAAGCAAAATTGTTTGAGTTACTTAGGTCTGTTGATATTACTCATAAATTGGTTTGCCAAAAGTGAGCAATTGCAGCGGCAACTTCATCAAATTCTCACCAACCGTGTGTTTCCCATGCTAAACACTGTGCGTCAATCACACACTAGCGCGGCGTCATTCGTCACGAACGGTGACGTGGTTGCCAGTACAAACAATCGCTGACAAGGTATTCAAGAATTAGGCTCGTTGCATGCAACAAATAATTATAATTATTTAGCGGTTCCATAACCTTAAGAGCACAGCGACAAATACTAAATCGTGGCAGGTCGTGCGCTGGCACTGCCTGAACAGGTTTTGCTTCAAGCCTTTTGGTTACCACCTTAGTCTACAGGACACAGTAACTTAATTTGGATAAGAAACGAAAATTTCCCGGAATCCAACCAACTCACGATCTTCTGCTTTCTCGAGTAACCCCAACAATTTCACTTTATACAGGGCTGCGGCAAAGAGCATATCGTCGTCGCCGCTCTGAAAAGTTACCTTATTTTCGTCCAACGGCAACCTCGGGGAATTGGCCGCACTTCCTCCATTCTGCTGCGTGGAAGCATCAGCTTTGACGTCAGCTATGTTGTTGTTGCTGCTGCAATGAAGCAAAACGCAATAAGCAGTGAAAAATACCTCGTTAAATGTATGATCCACTGCTGATAACCATACGCTTATTTACATGGTCACAGTTCAGGAGAACTGAATGCCTCGACATGTGCGGCTTGCACTTATTGAAACACGATCATCTAGCGGCACACGCTACGTCACTGATTTACTGGTCCACACGAAAAAGCGTTTGCCTTCCGGTTTCTTACTTGCTGGTGGGGTTGGCGATCTGATACTTCTCATCCGTTGTCTCCTCGTTTCCTAATGATGCATCTTTATCGAATGAAGCGTTTCTGGAATTCGAACAACGCACACGAAAAACATTAGTTGGTCAAGGCTGTGCATGGTGCTGCACGCAGCAAAGTTAAATCGCTACCAAACCTAGAAACCGTTTTATTCGTGCTGACCTACGGACAAGTATTCCGCTTTGACATTGATTAAGCACACCTGTGGTTTTCTGTCCGAAGCCATGAAATTTCAAAACATTGGTCACGATTTAATACATATTTCAGAAGTCTAGGGCGGCGGCAGCAGCAACAGCAATTCAACAGCAGCCTGACAACAAACATGAACGTAAGTAGAAAGCAATCTTGCATAGGGATACAAGATGAAACGACGAGACCTCGGGTGCATAAACTAGGGAAAGTTTTTGTTATTAAGAGTTTCGGACACAAGCAGTTGGTTTTTGTCAGTTGTTTTTACCATTATGCCAATTTTTTATTTGTACGGCAATAAATTCAGTTCTTCAGAATTTACGCTACTTTTCGAAATGTTTCTTTTGTGCCGGTGCGAAGAACTGACACCAGTAACTTTTTGGGCCAGTTTGCAATCTTTGCCTATTTTTGAGTGCGGTTTACTGCCTCATGTCACAGTTGTGATTGTGGTGAATGATCAAACCAAGTCAGACGAAAGTTATGTGCGGCCGCAGTGCAATCGAACAGTTACGACGAAGAGGGAATACAGTGCAGCGAGAAGTAATTTATACTTGTGGTCCACTTGTGCGGGAAGCAAAATCATTACCGCACCAAGTAGGAACTCGCATTCCGGGTGCTGAGTGCAGTTACGTTACTTTTGTATTTTATGATGCATTCGGGAAATGCCTTTAATGAGGGAGGCAAAGTTCGTGGTATTAGGAGGCAATTTCTTCTTTTACCTCCGGCTGACTCTGCGTCTGTAACTCTACGCTTCACGCTTGTGTCACGTGACATATGGAAGACTTCGATCTCAGTACCGCCAAAAAATCCTGAATCCGCCCTGGTTTCAAGAACGGAAGCATCTCAGTTGGTAATTAACTATCTTTTGTCATTCAAGATGTAGCAACACAGAGTGAACAGTTGGTGTGCTGTGGAAGCTCCCTAGCAAATGCCTTCCAACTGTTGAGCAGTATAGTCAACCGCTGTTGGTTACCATCCCCTTTGCTTCTGGTGGTTAACCAAGTCAGCCGGTTGTTACCATACGGGGAGACTGTTTAGATGCAACGACAATGCAAAGAATTTATCTGAAGTGAAAGCCATTGTGGAAAGCTTTGCAGGATGTGGGATACAAATTCTCGTGCAAAAATTAGCTTGCAAACACCTGGTTTGGTTGTTCGACTTCTCAAAATTAAAGACCAATACAAACGTATCGTTCCGCTGTAAGTGCCAAGCACACCATAAAAGAAGCAGTGCAAGCAATTTTTACTTGCGGCATTAACTGTTACATTAAAAAAGAATGCAAAGCAATGACATTTGCAAAATGCTGAGTATGACCAGACATTTAAATGGCTGTTTACAATTTGCTTCAACACTCTCAACCGCTTCTGTGGAAGTAAGTTTTTCATGCTGCGACAACTCTTTGTCAAGGACAGAAACTTCCAGGCTTGAAAGTTTGACTTCTTGCTTCTGCTGAATGATGATGTGAATTTTTCGAGTACGCCGCTTATAGAGAACTTATTACGTTGTAAGCGTTCTCACATTACTCCCGGTTTGAAGGACATTCACTGCCTCCCAGTAAAGAGAAGAATGCAGTTTAAAGTGTTAACACTTGTGTATACAGGATCGCATGTTTTCGCACCAGACTACATTTCAAACTTGCTTGTAAATTATCAACCCTCTCCAGATCAGTTCAATCATCTGGCATGTCCGCATGTCCAAGCTATTTGGCTCCAAGAGTGCGCACCACCCAGAACAGCGATTCTGCGAACGGGTGGAATGCTTTGCTCCTTCAAATTAAAAACGTTGATTCCCTTTCTACTATTACGCTTTTCAATCGACTTTTTCAGATTGGAGTTTGATTGCTACCGGACTTTCTCGTTTGATTCTTTTGGAACACTCTGTGTTGCTATGGATTTTATTATACGTATTTTTTACGTGCATTTCAACTATTCCTTCGTGGTTGCAATGTGAAGCACCGAGATCATTTTTATGGACACGGCGCTATGCAAGAAATTTGTTTATTATATGCTGTGTTTTCGTTGATTCAGTGTTCGTTTCTTAAAAAAAAACAACAAAAAAACGTATAAGAAACATTAAATTAATTTCGCTCGTTAAGTCATATCTTTTTTTTATGTTTATAGGCCAACAAAAAATTGCCCTACTGAGATAACACACCTGCGCGCTGTTAAACGTTTATCGTCGGTCACTGAAAAGAAATTTGGTGCGCCGGGTGAGTTTGACTGATGCAGATGTTCCAGTAACACCTTAAACGGGATAGCACCGTGATGACTTAGTGTGCGGTGAAAACAGTGACGGTTCGTCTCAACGATGACACAAAAATAACTCCTGGTGTAACATTTTCGGCGTCCGAGCCGCAGCTGTGCAGTCGTAAGTGAATCATTTATACGTTCCACGTGGCTGAGCACAGGAAGTCGCGCAGGAGAGAAAAGGTTCGTTCAAACGTTGCTGCTGAAGCCGAAATGCCATAAAATTTAGGCGAGGGGTAAAAATTGAACGGTTTCATTCCTTTTAGAGCTTTTATGGGGTATTTACCCGGTTTTTGCGGCCCCGGTGGGTAGGCTGGCGGTGGACGTGGCCGGTTGACCTGCG
>JGI24021J15306_10003360_pt1 | contig 17977 bp, 9 predicted proteins | sample Ectturendosymbi1_FD_15306 | JGI IMG/M metagenome (IMG submission 15306)
TATTCATGAATCTCAGTATGACCGTGCGTCAAGCTGCATGCCGACTGTGGTGTCGACATACTCAAAGCACTTTGACTGCGTCCTGCATTAGGTGAATCGTGTCGATTGTTAGGTGTGAATTAGGCTAAAGGTCTTGTGGTTGATTGTGTTTTAGGTGCACCTGATCAAAGCTTACAGGTTATACTGCAGATAAGAGATATGTCTAAGGCTAGCATTATCCTACAATAAAAACAATTACTTTTTCTGGTCTTGAGCAATACAGCTGCTTTGGTAACGTTTCTATTCAGTCATTCAGAAATCATGTTGCCATTGAGTACACTACTTGCGGAAGATTGTACTACTCCCATGCTAAGCAAAGCAAAGAAATTTTGATGAGCTTAAACAATAAGCAAAAGTCAGTTTGCCAAATGGAAACCACATAACTCTACCCAAGGAGACAAAGAGTAAGCAAACAGCAAGAAAAGGACAGAGCAGCGTTTGGGTCTGACATCTGATGCCGTAGGTTAATGGTTCTTGGCCGGTCTATCTAACCATGCGGAGTCTTGTTTCTTAGTTTGGTGGTCACAAATTGCTCATGAGAAAGGTCTTTCTAGAGATTCAAAATAAATAAAGCTGAATTAAAGGATCACAATGTGTCTAGGACAGGTTGTACAACACTAAGCATTCAAGCATTCGGTGCATTTTAACAATGATAAACTTAGGCAAACAGATTTCAATGAAATCGTTGATAATTTTTGTTATGAAAGCCAGGATTAAACCCTTTTAATTGTTTATTGTTTATGTGCTCTGTTCATCCTGACTTGATTCGATGATTGTAGCTTTTTATTTTTTTAACACGTATTTCAATAATGACAACATAAGGGAAGTTTAAACATCACATCCTTTCGCACTACGGTTTCGTTGCATTCGATTCTTCCCAGTCAGGAAAAGTTACAAAAATCGAATCGTGATCCTAGCAGTTGCAACCTTTGGGATGTTTTATTTGACATGTTTTACTCGTGTGTGCGAGATTTTTACAGCCCTTGTACTTACGGCCGCTACATATATGTGCAGTGTGTTTGGTTTTTAGGAAATTGTATATTTTGGGTGCTACTGTTGAGCACATCGAAGAAAAAAGAGATGTAAAGTTGACGTACGCCGTGTGTTTTTTCAAAAATTTAACCGTGATGTTTTTGTTTGTCTCCCCTGTCGAAATTACAATAGTGTTCCCGCCAGCCCAGCATGCATTGCGCAATTCCGTGTCATTGAACGCTTTTGCGCCGAAAGTAAGAACAAGCGCAGTCATCGTGGGGTACTCGCAGTAAGGATCTACAAATTTTTATTTACCGTGCTTTTAGAGCAGGGGTCCCCAACCTTTTGTTTCCCGTGTACACCTTAAGCATTCCGACACGCGAGCATGTACCCCTTCAGCATTCCGACAAATGAACAATGAACATGTACCCCTAAAATCATCTATGACAATGTATTTTATCATGGTTATTCATAGATATATTTAACAATAAGCATATGATTTCGATATATGTATAAATATTCAGAAATAAATATAATGTAACTATTTTGCTCTTATATTGCTAACCTCAAATGTACCCCTTCAGATAGGCAAACACACCCCTGGGAGTACATGCACCCTAGGTTGGGAACCTCTGTTATAGAGTGTCAGTATCGTCATTTTCGGCTTAGCGCATTTCTATTTTACCTAGTAACAGTGGGAGATGGTACCTTACAATTGGATTAGCCTAGAAGCATCGCATCAGTTAAATCCGGCTCTGGGTATACTTGAAAGATTTAAGTTTAACAGATAACAGAACTACACCAATCTTTGACGAAGTTTGTTTTAAACGGAGAGGTTCAAAGAATGACATCCTTTCTGCTTTTGTGCTTCAACTGCCACGTTGTATCGTTTACTTGCATTGTTTCTGCTGTATAGCGAACCGCCTGATATGTTGTAGCTTGTGCGACATGAAAGAGGAGGCGAGGGGCAAAGGTGAAAAGCGAGGACAATCTTCAAGGAGATAGCAGTTTTAACGGTTTGCAAAATATGCTAGTTCTTGTCTCTTACCTTGCCCAAGTTGCAAAACATCAAATGACGGGGCTCAGCCGGTTCGCCGTTCATATCTGTATAACTTTCTGGGTCGAGCTAAACGTGAATAAAGTTTACATATCGCAAGCGACTTTTTTCATGGCGGTTGCTGCATGCATCCAAAATTGTATTTAAAAATGTGCCCCCTTGTGATTTTTGGCCCCCCCTGCTGCGACATCCTGGCAACGGCCCTGAACATGCTGAGGGTGGTGGTCCCCAGCCTCCGGGCCACGAAATTACATAATGTATACTGGTGGTGGTGACGCAACTCGCTTTCTGGGCATATGGTCGATTCTTCCCACGGAAACACTGTTGCAAGAGCACTCCTTGGCCGCGGTAAAATTGTCAAGCATTGACCGGTCCGCGGTTGCAAATGGGTTGGGGACCACTGCTATCTTTCAAACACTTACTGTAGATACAAGATTGTTTGGGACATCCACAGCGTTTTCAGTTATGTGAAGCTTGTGAAAAATGGGACCTGCTTCAAACTTTTTGTAAATTAATGCTTTAAGGCGATTTTAAACTGTGGTGATTCCCTGAAAGATCGCATAGTTCCCCAACAAAAATAGCCATTTTCTTGGCCTAGAAAAGGTAACCACTTCTGTGTGATACCCAACGATTGTCGCAGAGAAACCGGTGGTATTTAAACAAGTGAAGACTTTTTGACGCCCCCCAAAACGCCTGGTCTGGATCCGCCACTGCTATGATTGATAAAACTTAAATTGCTTTCAACTGGTGCCGTCATAATAACTCTGCCTTTACTGATGTAAGTGAAAAAGGCCAATTAAACGTGCTGTCATACAAATCACACAAAGTTTCAAAACGGCATATTCAGGGTTCCCACACATTTAATAAAATTATTTTCCATACTTTTTCAATTCTAAATTAAAGAAGTTCAACACCATTACTTCTCTTCATTTTTCGAAATTCGTCATTATGCAACTTAATTTTATACTGTACATTGCAAAAATAATGAACTGCTTTGCCTTCAGTAAAATTCTTCTCAGATACTTCTGATTTCTTTTAACACTTAGAATTTCCATATTTTTTCAATACTTAATGCACATTTTGGCCAAATATGATGCTTTTTTAAGGTCCTGAAAACCGATATCGAAACTCAATACTTTTTCAATACCGCGTGGGCATCCTGCGTATTATTTTTTGCAAGATTTAAATCAATCAACACTGTCTTTACCTCGATTAATTAAATTTTACCTTTTTCAAAAACCTATAAAAGACTAAAGAGCACCTTCATTCACTAAAATCTTGTGAGCATGACTCGGAAGCTCTCAAGTCTCGATGAACAGGTCCACACACAGCACGCCAAAATGCAAATAATAAACATGCTGATGGGTAAATTGATTGTAACAGCTGTAACCAGTCCGAGAACTCACAAAAACGTATTTATTGCACTTTTATGACACAAGCAGAAAATGTACAGTAAGTTAAAGTTACATCCTTGTCTATGTTGATAAGTTTCGTCACACATTTTGGCATGGAACAAGAGAGAACGTCTTTTGCCATAGAATACACCGCTTGTCGATGAAGTCATTCAAACGATATGCAGTTGGTCCCCAAAATCACCTCTGCATTGTTTCTCAGCATATTTGTCGCTTTTCCTAGTCTCTCGTTGTCTGCCGCACAGCAGTGTGTGAACGTTACAGCCTATAGTATATCAAACCCCTTACGTGACTTCCTCTCAAACGTTGGGTCGAATTGCGACGTTGTCAATTCACATGCTACCTGCACGTTAGCATTTGTGAAGCAAGAGTGAAAACAAAATTTACCCAGAGCTAAATAATTGACAGTGGTTTCCATCCTGTTGTGACAACGTTTTCCATCCTGTTGTACGTTTACCACTAGTGGTATGCGAAGCCTTTAAGGTGGCACGCGACTGGAGTAAGCCCCCTTCCTATTTTACTTCACAAATACCAGTCTATTCACAGCTTTTAGTTTTACATATCGCGTTTTGTTTAAAAATTCCTGTATTTTCGCGCACATTTTCTATTGGTTCGTAACAACAACTATTCTATTTCTTACCGCCATTTTGCAAATATCATTTTGTGCCATGTGTAGCGTTCTAAACGTTTGATCGAATGAACTTTCCTGGAACAAGGTGGTAACGAGGTGACAGCACGGGACCACCAAGCAGGGACGCCGGAGAGCGGGAGCATTGTTCTCCCTGCCCTTTCATAAGGGGGGACAACGGGGACGGATGTGCCTTTTTATAAAAGCATCATCAGTAATGTCCAGGTTTATTATCAAAATCAAATTGAAACTAACTTATTGCAGCTATTCGCGCACCCAGAAACTTCAGAATGGTTTTCTATAATTTTTAGTATTATTTCTGAGGTCAACATCGTTGCTGAACAGAAACAAGCACAATTGGGTTTTGTGCTTTATAAGTTTGCATTGCCCTTAACTCTTTCACTGCACCCCCACTGCACCTGTTCCGGCGTCCCTGCCACCAAGTCGCACACGATCTGAAAAAGGTTGAGAACAAAAATTCAATGTCCAAAACGTCATGGTTAAGCGCAGATTGCCGCGGTCATACTTGGACGTTCACACAAAAATGTTATTTTCAAAAAATCAAAAGCTTCCCCACAAACACTTAACTTGATAGCAGCTTTTCTTTAACTGGCGCTTTCTGGCTAGATTCAGAACTCAGCAATGTAATGTTGCCGTTTCGCGATTTCTAAGTGAAGGTAAGTTTCTTATCGAAGGTATTTGAGCAAAGCATTCGGCAGCATAGCCATTACTGAAATCTCTTCATGATCGCTTAGCTGACCGAATTGATCGCCTAAGTGACCTAAATGAAATAAATGTCGACAACACCAACAGAAAACTGTAAAAGATCATGCAGCGCGCGTGGTTAGCTCAGGCTCAACTTTTGATTCAACTAAAGCAGTTCGGAAAATGAAACGTCAGTGCCTCTTAATCAATATGTTTACCTAAAAACTGCAGAAAGAAGTAAGGAGGTCAGCTGGAGTTCACAAACGAGAAAGGTTGTAAAGAGCTGTAGGGAACCTTGGCTAAGACGAGCAGTTTGCTTTCCTGGTATCTGACTTGAGCAACCAATATCACTGCTCGAACGACAAATCAAGCGATTTTCGCACCAACTGCTCCGCCCTTTTGTTAAATTGTTCGCGATCATCTCTCCACATTTTCGATGCATCGACGTTCGCTCCAGATTCGGGGTTCGGTTCTGTCGCAAACACGTAGAAAGTCACAAAAAACAAAGCAAACTTGATGCGCTTGCCCAGAATATTTGGAAACATGTCCAAAGTGGCAGACGTGATTTTCATAAATTGCACGAACGGTTATCTCGACTGCGTTTTTGAAGGTCGACAAGCAATAACACAAACAAATTGTCAAAAGAATGAGAATGACGCGATTCAGGGCTGTCAAAATATCTCCATCATGGAGCAGTGACGTTTTTTAAACCAAATTTAAAGATGTACACTTTGACAAATGGATATTGTGGTCTAGGTTGCACGTTGCTTCGTAGAGAACCGATGGAAGAGAGCATCACGAATATCTCAGCGTCAGCGGCATCTCTTGCTTATGTGAATTTACAAGCGATGGATCTGTCAGACTTCAAGTGACGGTAACCAAAAAAATGCAAACACACTTTTGTTAAGAACAAAGCTTTGCCTTTTGTTCGAGTTCAAACTTTTATAGCGATCGCACCATCACGAAAGCAAAATCATCCAAATCAAGCCGATGTAACCGTTTGGAAAATTTGTACCATGTCAAACGAAGCACCACAATTTTGCATTACTATTTCCAACACGTCCGCCATGCTCAACTCAACTACCTAATACTTCGCTTCGCGCAAGAAGTCTTCTGCAGGGAGCACACATTGTCAACACTTCTTGTGCATGCAAAACTAAATCAAACAAAAACAATCAACTGACCTAAAAGCGAAATTTAGCATGAAAATAGGGGTGCTGCAGCTCCGCAGTGCCAACATACAAGCCGCCACTGGACGTTATGTAAAAAGCTTAACATTGTGTGCAATTCACTGCAAAGCTTTTGAGGAAAGGGTCAGCATGAACATCAATACAGGTTTGTATGATGCCATAACCCACCTGCTAGCATGCTCATTACAGACAAAAGAATTTTTTCAATGCTCTGCACAGGTGACCACCGCTCAGCACTGGTTTCATAACCCATTGGATCATCACCAGGTGAATGAAGTATTGATATGCAGACCCTTCCATCAGGGTAAACTGAAAATGAAGGATGTACAGCAGTTATCAACATAGTGGATTCCAATTGTCGAAGTTAATATTCAATCTCAAGTAATAATGTAGTATTGTAATTGCTATCTCTGCACAAACATGATATGTACATGAGCTAATAGCAATGACAACCTCATAAGCAGCCCAAAAAGGTTACTGTCATACAATGAGAGCAATTTAACTTGTTACTTTCAGTTCAGCAATATCATTACAAGGCCAAACCATGAAGATCACTTTGTAACAATTGTGCTATGCACCTTACCGGAGACTGCAACTCTTTGGTATGACATCAAACACAAATTATAAGTATTGAGAAAAATGGTATCATTTACGTGCTTACCATTAAAAAGTTGCAACTGCAAAATAATTATCAAAGAAAATATGGTCATCACAGCCAGGGTTGCGGAGTCGGAGGTAAAATATCTGACTCCAACTCTGACCTTTCCAAATTTCTGACTCCAACTCCTTTACATAAAGGAAATGAAATTTGGCTGTCAAAATCAATGGAAATCGTGGTGCACAGCAAGAAATCCCTGTTTCAACAAAAGTTTCAAAAGAAATTGCACCATTTCAACAGGACTTCACAATTTAGGTGTGTGATGTAAAAAATGATCCAATTGGACATCTGGAGTCGGACAAATAAATCCGACTCTGACTCCCAGTGTTGTTAGGAATCTGACTCTAACTCCAACCAAAAACCTGTAACTCCTTACAACTCCGCAACCCTGATCATAGCACCACAGAAACAAACTTTAGCTACAGTGGTTTGCACACCTTTGGTGTAGGAAGAAAGGTGCCACAGATTGCAAAAAAACAGTCAATTTGGAAATTACACAGCTGCCTGAAAAAAGCACAGAAAAAATACCACAATGCAAACGTATCATCTTGATTAAAACAACTTAAACAGCAAGAAAATTATGGATTGTTGAAGTCAGATAATATTAAAAATGGCTAATATCATAGACACTGAATGTTGTGTAACCTATGCAGACAATGAGCTTCTAGTGTTTTGTGTTTGACATATGGCAGATACCAAAAGTTCATTTGATAAGCACTAAGCAAATATATCTTGCACAAGCAACCTACAGGTACTGCGCATGCAGCAATTGAGCAACTTCAATGCAGACACCAAAATTCAAATCAGTTTTGAAGCAAATTTGATGGAAAACTTTTCAGATGAACCAGTGCATCTCTTTAAATCAGTGGATCCCAAACTGGGGGTAAATTACCCCCTAGGGATAATATGCGATTCTTTGGGGGTAACGCGGAACCAAAATCACAATGTTGTTCTGTATTATGAGCAATCACTGCGAAATATTGAGGGTAATAAGACATAATCGCTACCTCGATTTGGGTAATGGCTCAAAAAAGTTTGGGAATCGCTGCTTTAAATGATGCAGATTTGTTTGTCGCCCATTGTGCCATTGCATGAAAAAACTTCATACCAAGCCTAACGAGTGCAACTTTTATAAGAAAACAGTCTATCATGAAAGCTTGAGAGTTCCTAAAAGAACCTAACAACTCATTAAAACAAGCAATTTTCATGTAAAATCTGTTTTAAAAACTACCACCATTCATTTTTAAGTTTTCATTGAATCCAGTTATCAACAAGAGATTGAAGCTGTCGCAAATACCAAACAAATACACATGAACATACCACAGCTACAAATAATAGCCATTTGGCAAACCCCTAACAACACCAGCTCTAAACTTCAGTAGTCCAAAATGCCTTAGATTCTATTGATCAAACTTTATAACACTTAGTTGTCTCAAGTGTCTTGGTTAGCAGGGGCGCATCCACGGGGTCTGTTTGGCTGTCATGACAGGCTCCTTTGTACCGCAGGCATGCTACTCAGCGTTAAAGCTGATGATAAAATATCAAAACCTGCCACTGCAGGTCTCTAATGTGGGTGGTTTGGAACAGGCAACAGCCCAGATTTCCCTTCTAACGTTGCATAGTACTATTGCAAAACAACACCTCCATGCCTTGTCTAAATGGTGCCTGCACACTGACATGAAACAAGTCACGTTTTTGAACACTTTAAATTGAGATTGCGTCAAATGCATGTGTTTTGGCATTTCCTCCTCTGGCAGTGCCAACTCCAATGCAAGCAAAGCTGTCAGAAGCTCGTACACTGCCACGCACACGTAGAGCTGTTTTGTAATACCTGTATTTTGCTTCATGGCAAGAGGACACAGTGTCCAATCACGATCGTTTTGTTTTGCAGTTTCGCCTGAAATTTCATCTCCTGCTCACACTTACTAGGTTACCACTAATTCAAATAAGTTCAGGCCTTCCTCAGCATCACACAAAGTAATGCGGGTTCATTTCAACTTCAGCAATATTTTTACGAGGAATTTCTCATAATGAAAGAGGCGCAACAGCTAGCCTCAGAAATTGTGGTCGCATTATCTGAACAAAATATCAGTCAAGCGTTGTATTTCGAAAATAGCTTTGTCAGAATTGAGCAGTTGACGATGTTGTTTTCTGCGCAAAATGTCCTATATTGATTTCAAGTCACTTTTACATTATCATGTAAAATCATCAGAGCAATTGCAACTTAAATGTTCTTCTTCACAGTGATTTCGCAAGATATTTATAACACCAACATTTTTGATAGACAGCGCTCCAAAGACACAGTTGTGCAGCTGATTGTCAGCTTTGATTTTATAAGTGTATGCAGGGCCGGCCTCAGCAAGTGCAGGGCCCGATTGGAAGCATTTTTGCGGGGCCCCACTCAGTGGCTTGTGCAGAAACGCTTTAGGAGGGAATCAAGTCATAATCATAGAAATCATGAGTTATGGTGAAAGAGTGAGGTCTGAAAACGGCCATGCCAAGCTAGAGATGTCTGAGGAATAACCCCAGGTTCACTTCTGCAGCGGAGAATTTCCATGTTCGTTTCACGAACATCTCCGTAACACTCAATAAATCCTTGAGTTGCTACACTCAATACCTTCTGTCTCACCAGGACCTACCGTGGTGTACGTCAAGGCCAATTGGCCATGTGTTAAATGAAATTGGCAACACTGTTTGATATAGTCAGCCAGCAAAGATAAGGTATAACACTTTAGCGACAAAACATCAACAAACGAAAAATTGTGGCAACGGAACATGGATTGGACCCCCCGAATTTTGAAATTTTAAAAAATATTTTCTTCTTAGTTTTGAGTTTGTAAAAGAAAAATTTAACCATTGTTTGCCCCCTTGAAAAGATGTTTTTAGCCACCACCGGTAATAATCCACTATTGTCCACCCTGGAATAAATCCTTCCTATGCCCAAGTTCATTTTTGTGTAGATCAGGGGTTCTCAAACTTTTTTGTACATGTTCCACTATCCATCAAATATATCATTTTTCGACACCTTTTATCTATGCTGGTGTAATAATACAATTGTACAATTAAGACAATTGTTTTCAGCTTTCAATGTACCAATCATTTTGGAGATGGAACTCAAGCCAAAAACTTTACATGCCTGCAACTGGAGGTTGAAATTTAGCTCTGGCTCCACAGCCCTATTTAGGCTATTGTAGCCTACAATACAAAAATGCATTTGCTAAGAGAAACCTATTTTTCAGGCTTTAGCATCAGCGAGTGCCTTTCAGAACTTTGTCCAAGTTTAAGGCTCTGCTAATTTTGGATTCAATGGACATCATCATCAACTATTTAGGTGCTTTTACAGGATTAATCTCACATACGAGGGTTTTAATAAGTGTCAGCTTAGAAAACTCCTTTCTCCGGATGCCACTGTCACTAGAATGGTCAATTGTAAATTCTGAGGGAAAATAAACAACTACGAAAAGAGGCTGCCTCATCAGATCTCTACAAAGGAAAATGCATAACACTATAAAAGACCGACTATGTAGCAAAATTTGCAACTACGACCTAAACTTTACTTTCAGAAGACAAGTGGCAGTTACTGTTCAAACAGCAATATCCTTCTGCTTCAAGTAGACTACAAAATGCTCACAACTGAAACAGAAAACAGCTTCAAAACTTAAGCCCTCTGCCTTAACTAGCTGCTATTGAAACGACTAGACCACATGTCAAAAACAATGACCACTGCTACAATTTCAGAACAAATTATGATTGATGAAAATGTTAAAAAAAACTCGCAGTTCACTTTGATTTTCCCTAGCAACGTGCCCCACGCTTAAAAAACTGTGCACCTCGCTCCGGTGCTACACAAGCAGCTTTGAAGGAAAGTGTCAGCTTGCGCAGGTTAGTAGGTGTAGCGCGGGGCCCAATTGGAAGCAATCGGTCCAATCGGCTCAGGGCCGGCCCTGAGTGTATGTACGTATGGATAAACAGCTCTCATTGCTGTATGGCTGACATTTGCTGAATGTTCGACAAGCTAAGCATAATTTCAGCACCATGTTCCTAAGAACAAATATCGATTGTGATGTAATAAATGCGTGACCAAAGGCAATGATAATTTGGAAATCTTTCCTTGTGTGTTTCCACAATGAGGTCAATACCACTATCTAGTCTAAATAGTTAGTTGCACTACGCTACTAGCCCTTCTAATCAACTTTGATTGATTGGATTTTAGGTAGAGCATGATCGATAGGGCTTTTTTGGACCGATTCCGATGTTATTTTTCATTGCTGATAACCGATGCCAATATTTTGCAACACTCAAACCACAGTTGAAAAACAATACTTCAGTGCAATGAAGAAGCATATAACATGGAATTCTGTGCAAACCTGGATAGCTAAGATAGTCAAAAACCACGGATTTGTTCATAGGCAGCCATCTGCTTACCGCACAAAACCTGGCAGCGAATGCTACGTCATAGACCGGTTTATTGGGGTGATTGCGGAGTGGTCTGAATATTGCGCACTACTTGATGCAGTCGGAGGGCTGGGTGTCGTAAGGAACAGTACAGAGAATTTGCGTTAATCATAGACGAAGCAGCAACTTGGGTTTCCGAAAACTCCATGTAGAAAACTAGCGTAGCAGCTTTTATGAGCAAGTATTGCCGATACACTGTATATCGGCAGAATTTTGCCGATATAATACTTTGGCAACATCACAACATTCGTAATTTTATACTGCAAAGTGATATCAAAAGCTGCCCTTCCACGACAGACCCATTTTTTTCAGGCTAGATGCGCCACTGGTTAGCAATAACATAAATCACAGCAATTGAAATAATCATAAAAACAGCTAACTCCACAGCAAAATCAACTACTGAAGAAACACCCATAAGTTCAATAATTAACTTACTATTAGGATGAAAAATATCTGAAATGAAGCGCATTTTCGGGGGACTCATGGGATAATCCGTTGGAAAATGAAGTGAAGCACGAAAAACACCTCCATCAAATGGTGTTCCCTCTGGGCCTCTACAAAACATGAGCAGTAATCTAGTAACTTCATCCATTTGTCCTTGACTCAACGTAGTGACAAAATCTTATAAATTTAACACCTTCGTAGCTGGTCGATTTTCCTTTAACACTTTTGTTCTTTGCTACGCAGATCTATGTAGGAACAATTCTATGCAGCTGTTCTCTTTTAAGTTCAATTGCTTACTGCCAGTGTTAGCTGCTTTTGTTGTCTCAAAAAATACTTCCAATTAAGTGAAACTTTTACAAAAAGTGTCTCCAGTAGGTTTAGGCTTGTTGCAGTGGTATGTAGCCTAAATCGTTTTGGAAATGGTTTGATATGTTGATAATTGATTAGTGTAAAGGCAACAAAACATTTTCCATACTTACTGTTTTTGCCTAAAACTAGAAAAGACCTAGCAGTAGTACCTACCTTCTGGGATTTGAATTTAGCAGTAATACTTACCTTCTGGGATTTGAAGTCTTCTAGTTTAGATAAAAAGTTGGAAAGTTTTGGATTGAGTTTTTTTGTGGGTGATGCCAAACTCCAGGGGTAGGTTTACGCATTTTTGGCCAAGTTCACCAGGCCCTGGGTACCAAAGCCAAGAGTCAATTTTTTATTCAAGTTTTTAGTGGAAACTAAGCTATAATATGAGTCTTTAGAGCAGTGGTTCCCAATGTATGGGTTGCGACCGCAACATGGATTGCAAAGGGTCAAAAACCGAGTCGTGCCGAGGTGATCTAAACCTGGGTTGTATATTTTAACCATTACCACTGCTTGTCTTTGTCTGTCTGCAGTGTAGATACTTGAGAAAAAAGTAGATTGCTGACAGTGAAAACAAACTTAGCAACTTACTGCTGAAAATCATCCATACAACGATTATTTTTATCATATGTTGCTTGAGGCATGGGTCGTGAGGTGTTCAGCAAATTCAGATTTGAGTCGCACTCAAAAAAGTTTGAGAACCACTGCTTTAGAGCCTTTGATTACCACCTAACATTTCTGGTTCCAAAGTTACGGCCAAAAAAACATAATTTGGGTAAAAAAAACAAAAAGAGTTTTTGCCTAAATTTGTTTTTTTGGCCATAATTTTTGAACCAGCAATGCTAGGAAGCTAATCAAGGGCTCTAAAGACTTGGATTATAGCCAAGTTTCCACTAAAAATTTGAGTCAAAAAATGGCTCTTGGCATTGGCACCCAGTGACCTCAAACAAAAATGTGTAAATCTACCTGCATTATAACATCACCCACAAAAAAAACAAAATCCAAAACTTTCCAATTAAAAAAATTAATAAATTAGAGGACTTCCTGCATCTTCATAGGGTTTGAACAGCTCTCTAACTCAATTGGCTGGCGAGTTACAGTAGTGCAAAACCATGCAAAAAAGAGGCTCATGCATTATTTCAAAGTACAATTACATTGTACACTGGCTCCCAATGTGTTAATGTTTCTCTTCAGGATTTTGCAATTCACTGGCTATCATTTCTGCTTAAATTTCATGAAACATTAAGCAAAGCTGTTAAACCACACATTGCAGGTGAACCAGATGCAGTTCTCATGTAGATGTGGAAAGCATCAGAAAAGGATAACATTGTTCTACTCCATGTTGCAATATTGAACATTCAACAAAGTGGCTTGATCCTCAAGTCTGTATTTGATGTTTTATTGAAAATGTGAGCATTCAAATGTGTTAGCACAAGAAAATAGACCTCATGAGCTACAAATAACAACCTCAAGTTGGAACTAAAAAGAATGCATGCCAATCAGGCAAGAAACACTTTAGCAAAGTTTCAAATATATATTTGATAGATGTATTGCTATTTCTTTATTGCCAGTTCTACCTGAAAAGATTATCTGACACCAGTAAGACATCCTTATATATACACATTGTTACATGGAATCAGATCACATTTCATGCAGTCAGACACTTATGGGAAGGACAAAAAATTTTCACCACCTGTTTTTTCAACAAGTTATAGCATTTAACTAGATTACGAGTAACGCCAAGTATATACAAGTAAACAGAGCAAGACTGAAAGTTAGAGTTTGCTAAAAGCTCACCCACATTTAATAAACTGTTCAGTGCAATGATCACAGGATGCTTTGAAGTTTTTGAGGGAATCAGGATTACAGTACAAATAGCAGAAAAAGCAACAGAATTAAGCACAAAGCACTTAACTTGCTGAGATACAAAGAGTGCAAACATTTGCAGACATAACTAGACAATGATGCCAATGCCAGTTTATCATTTGCCCAACAAATCATCAGCAAAACGAAATGTCTCATGATCTTCAAACAGTGTTGTCAGGAAGATCAATCGTAAAAGCCTGAATTTGGCTACATGTATAATACTATAGACAGTGGTCTCTGTCAGTTCAGGTTCATTTACACCCCTTTTTTGTACTCTTCTGGGAGTGTCACAAGAGGTCTGCACTGTTTTTTTTCCAGTCATTGAATGAAACGTTTTTGAAATGACCGAAATAAATTAAGTCATTTCTGACAGAACCTTTCAAAATATAGGCTAAAAAACACTGACAGCAAGTTTTACTACAACTGTGAGACAAATGACCAAAATGTTTCAAAATGTCTCAGAAAAAATGACCGAAATGTTTCAGTGAAAAAAAACAGGGTCTGCAGCACCTATTTCTGCTTTACAGGGACCATGCAGCTATTTTTGTTGTGAATTCTGCATTGATGGGGAATTAACGGCAGCACAATTTGATGTGGAACATCAGTTAGAGTTATTCAAAGATGTAAAAAGCAAAATAACATTGATTAAATAAAACAGCAACTTGAAATGTTGAAAAATGCTTTGATGTTTTTATCTGTTTGCTTCACTAGCTTACAAGATTAATGCTTCCCATTCAAAGAAATTTTCTTCATTAACTGGTCCAGCAACAATTCCTTCAGGTGAGTTCAATGAAAGTTCTGAAACACATTTTTCTTAAATTAATTTAGCTTCCACTAAGAGCTTTAACAAGCTTCTTACAATTTAGACACAGTACCTCCAAACTGTTAGCAAATGCAAATTATAAGCAATACACTAAACACAAAAAAATTAATAAAACAGTTATTATTTCTCACGTTTGTATTCTGCCATCAAGCGCTTCAGGGCTGACCCTACCATCTTTTGCCAAATTAGACTTTCAAAAACATGCAGAACTATAACAACCTGCACATAGTATACAAAGAACTGATAACTGCAGCCTACATACATAGTATTCAGATCAGGGTTGATAAAAATCATTACTCTTTTTTAAAAATCATATTGTTGTTGAAATCAAATTATTTTGATTTTGTGATTCCATGTGCAGGTGGTAGCCACTCGATCCTTGTATTGTATTTTTCAGACCATAAAGCAGTGTTTCTCAACCCTGAGTCTGCGGAAGGCTCTGGATGAGTGTGCAAGCACTAGGACAAACAAGTTTGCTATAATACCCTCACACAATAATATCTGTATCAACTTTGTATCATCGACATTTTTGTTCATACAGCAATTACATTTGCACCTAACCAGCGTGCAAAAGTCAAAAATTTGCTGTTCCACATGGCAATTATACTTTTGAGGTAGTGTGGTCAGCAGCTTAAAGTTGTTATCTAAACTGCAGTTTGTTTTTGCCATCTTAGCTTACAATTGCTGAACAAAAGCAGGCGTTTGTGTAGGGAACGACAACTACTTGAAACTTGGATTTACTTCAGTCGTGGTAAATGGTGAAATCCAGCCACAGTTGGTGCATTGCTTGGAAGTCCTTGCTCACGGATCTCTCAAAGAAGCTTAACTATCGAGTAAAAATGTGTCAAATACAATGACGAAATTCTTGTGCTTTTTAAAGAGAAAAAACACCAAGTAACATGAAGTCGTACTTATTGTCCATCTACAGCAGGAAAAGTGCTTGGTCATAACCAGCAGCTTGAAAATAGCCAGGATAATGTGCAGTGATGCTGCAGCTCAGGGGTGTGCAACCGAACAGCACTGCCAGGCCATATGCACAAAACCATTTAGTCCACAGGCCACAACTGTATGTGTCAAGCTCTGCGGGTTAGACAAATCGCTGGCCGCCCACTGAAGATTAGCAATGCCACTAACCTGCGTTCTCTCTGTGTTTGTTTGATTAAATCGCCATTGTTCCACGAGGTGTGGACAGCACAGCTGTTCATGTTTCTACAGAATTGCAGTTGGGCTGTCAAAACCTGAATTTCTACCTCTTCCGCATCTGCCGAAGAGGTAGAAATTGAATTGCGGTTAGGCGCTGAGTTTGAAAAGTTCTGTCACTATTTCCTTCAATCCTTGGTTAATATAGTTGAGTTTCCTAAAGTAACCATGCACCAGTGCAACTTTGCACACGGTCACAATCTGCAAACCCGATAACATGCCTGATACTTCCTTCAGGTCAGTGGGCTGACGTTAAGATTTACAACCGTAATGCTTGTTTGTGGAGCAATGTGGTCTGGATGAAGGATATACCAGGTGCGGGTGAACTGGTGTGGTCGTAAGGGTAAGTAAACAGTAGGCCTAGGCCTATACTACTTTTCTCCTAATAAAATTTAGGTTTTGTCTCGCGGGCCACACTCTACATGCCACAAAACTTCAGTTTCCGGGCCACTTTTGAACACTGACCAGCAGGCTACAGGTTGCACACACCTGCCGCAGCTAGTAAGTTAGCTAATGGTTTTTGTACAACACCATCAATTGGCGCATCCAAGAACTCTCAGTCGATATTCTGAAACAAAGTACTGCTACTGCGAAGCGAAGTGGAAATCTTATTTCAGAGTTGGCCAAGACTACAGGTTTTGAAAACAATGCACAGTTCATGGTGTTCGTGCGATACCATGCAACTGAGGACTACATACTTGGAATAATTTCTCTTTTGCTATCCACCTGCCAAACATACTACAAGAAATAAAAAGTTAAAGAAAGTAGATTCCTTCACTAAGGAACATCAGCTTTCGTGAACTCACAGTGTGTTTGTTTGTGCTGATGGTGTATATTCGGCCATGATAAGAATCACACAAGACTATGAATTTATGAAAAACGAAAACAAAAACATTTAGGTAGTTATTGTCTTCTTCGCTGAGAAAAAATTAGACAGCAAAGAAATTTAAGATCTGACGGTTTTTAATTAGATTTCATCTGCTGTTAATCACACCAAAAGCTGTCCCTTACGCATGCGTTGATTTGGTGCTTTGTGTGGCATAAAATGACTCAATGAGGGCAGAACACAGTAGACGTTTGTTTCATTTCAACATCCGTTGGCTCATGAGGAAAGATGCTGCAGAAAGTGGCCGACGCAATGGCACAGGTGCATAAGAACAGAATCATACGTTTGCTGAAAGATTCATCGACAGCAAGTTGATTGCCAAATATTCTTAGGTAATTTTTATATGTTTGAATCAGTTGAACAGCTCCATGCACGGCAAAGGTAAAATGCTTTCAGATGTCTCCGAGACATCATCGCATTTAGAAGTAAAATACAGTTGTGTATCCGTCAAATTGAAAATGGAAGACTATCTGTGTTTTTAGCATTAAACGCATTTGCAGAAGAGGCAGAAATTGATTTGCGCTACATTTGTCAAATCTTTGAGCCCCTTACTACATCTCTCCAAGATGGATAGATTTATCCCTTCTCACAATCACATCAAAAACATTTAAATGGGTGTGAAGCCCTTTTGAGTTGCCACAGCTGCATGTTCATTCTGAAGTGGATTGCATTGATTGCTGAACAGCAGATTGAGCTGCTAAGTGGACAGCTGTAGAGTCTGACTCAATTTTGAGTGGATGTCCAGACAATGGAACCTAATCTCTGATCTGTGTCGGCAGGCAACAAAAGGAAAGCTTTTTTTTCCAACTACATACTATTGAGAGGCTGTTTTTCACCGTTTACAACAAAACTGCGATATAATTATTTTTAAAACCAGGCACTGATACCAACTTCAACGAGAGGACGACATCAGGTGTGCGTTGAAGACCACAGGCCCTTATTTCAACAAACTTGTGAAACAAACTCAGAGACAAGATCCTCATTGAAATTTGTGAATGTGGGCAATGAACCGAATTTGCTAAAACCAGTGTTTGTATCATTCTCGTAGTCTTCTGCAAATATTTATAGTGGTCCGAAAATTGTCCGTGTCTTAAAAAGATCGAGAAACACTGCCATAAAGGCCAGGTTCGCAACGTTGCTGCTCCAGCAACCCAGCCAGAGCCAGCAAGTCGCCTCAAGAGTGCGATGCGTGATGTTAGCTTCTTGCGAAGTGACTCAAGGTGTCGGCGGTACGTGAGCGACCTGTCCAACGTTACTCCGAGGTATTTGGGCTCGGAGCAGAAGGGCA
>JGI24021J15306_10003361_pt1 | contig 17977 bp, 8 predicted proteins | sample Ectturendosymbi1_FD_15306 | JGI IMG/M metagenome (IMG submission 15306)
TAGTTTGAGGTTTGCTAAAAAGTCTTTCTGTTGTGGAAATAACGCCAATAGTTGGATTGCGTAGAAAGTGACTGGGTGAAGTGTTTTGCCAGTGAACTAACACAAGTGAATGCAGCTCCACACCCAGGAACGTTTNATAGACTACCAAAGCGATTATGAAGCCTGTACCATATTTATTAACACGGATGGTCAGATATTTTGATTAAGTGCCGTGAGCATTTTCTGGAATTTTTTGGGGAATGTTAAGCTAATATAACTATTGAGGTTTCCCACGAAATATGTTGCTGAGCAAGTTTCAACCACGTATTGCATATGCGTAATAAATTCCACAATCGTCTTGACATGAGCATAGACCGTTGGAAACACCATATGACTGAAGCTGACCAGTTTGCCACCTGGTTTAAAAAACTAGCAGATTAAAAGCCCGGGGCAAGGTTCACAGTAGTTGGAAGTGGAACTAGGGCTGTGGTTCCAGCTCCAGATATCCAGAATTTTTTGCTCCGGCTCCAGAACGATTTGGTGTAATAAAAACCAGGCCCGTAACCAGCTTGGGATAACAGGAGGGGCGAAGAGTTTTCTGAGAGGGGCCCAAATTTTTTGAACTTTGTCCAATAGTTTTAAACTATGTCCAATACCTTTTTCCAGGAGAAGTGAAAAATCTAGGGGGGCTTCGTCCCCCTGGTTAGAGGTCTGATAAAAACAAAAATATTGTTTTATTTGTACAATTGGCTTGCTCCACAAACTGTGTCAGTTGAATGAGAACTCAAAATTCAGGCTCCAGCTCCACCATTCAAAATTTTTTGGCTCTGGCTCCACAGCTCTGCTTGAAACCAACTGCTTTTGGAAATTAATAACATGGTTTATACAAATGCATTTGCATTCGTTTTGTTTGTTCGTTCTTTGTGCTAACTAAACTGTCCCTGTATTTAATTAGCATTGATATATTTTCATATTAAAATATTATATTTGCCAACACTGAAATCATAAGTGGGGGTGATTTTCAAGCAAAGTTCCTGTAGGGGGCGATTGAACAAAAAAGGTTGAAGACCACTGCTCTAGAGCAGTCAGCGGACGAGCTATGGCATTGGTAATACAACCGAAAACTGCTGGTTTTGGGCTGAAATCTAGGTACAACATATTCGTAGGCTGGCTCTCAAAGTGTTAAATAAGAGCCTTGTGACATCCACATACTAAGATCAGATATTTATGTTGTGTTAAAACAACAAGTAAATGTTCCAATTTTGTGAGCCTCTTCAGATATCATGTAAAATTGCCCAGCTGAAAACTGATTAGCAACTGTAAATCTATTACAAAACAGGCCAAAATTTTCATAACTATTTTCTTAGAACCCATGGTAACAAAACCAACTAAATTTGTTGCGAGTTACTTCAGAATATTTCAGAGTAGTAACAGGAGTCAGAGCTAGCATTTTCAAAATTTTTGGAGTTGGAGCAAGAGTTTATAAACTCAACAAGAGCGGAGTCAGAGTCTAAAAAATGTAACTCTGCTCATCTTTGGCAGTCATTGCTGTAGCTTCTTGCCTAAACCTAAAAAGGATACCCACAAGGTTATCTGTTCAGTTCAAGCTCTTACAACAGCATCCTGTTTAATGAAAATCTATGATACATTGTATCAAAATCAAACACCACACAATACTTTTGTACCAATACTTGGGGAGGCAAACATATAAAAATTCTTATCTGAAGACTTCAGCATTTCAGCAAGGGTGTGTTCAGCTTTACCATAATCAACATAGGCATTTTACAGTACTTAACGTGTGTTCTGATATCAGGCATAAGCCATTTTTTAAATCTGTAGCAGAGATTCCCAAACGTTTTTCAAAAACGGCCAAATTTGAAAAGGTGAAGGCAGCCATGGGCTAGCATTTCCTTTTAACATTTTTCAAGGTTAGCATATAGACTAAGGCGCAAGATTAGAATCAAAGCTGTGGGGACAATTTGGGCACCCATGATTTAAAGCAGCATTCCTCAAATATGTATTTGTCACTGACACGTTGGACGTCCTAATAAAGCTTACAGACGCTTCAAGAAGAAATGCTACAATAAATGTTTGAAATTACATCTTAATCATTGCAGTAATTGAAACGTCTGCAAGGGTTATTAAATGTTTTGAAGTGACAGAACAAAGCATAATAATTAGAAATCAGCCGATATGGCTTTTTTGGGACCAATACTGATATATCAGCCATTCATGGACTGGCAACCGACATGTCCAAATTTGGAAATCTTGTTTTCTGCTTGATTATCAAAAACAGAATGGATTCTGTGCCTTACCTTTTTTAAAAAATTTTAAAAACCAGGGTTTGAGCTGAAACTTCAAATTGTAGCAATTTCAATATTTTGCTATGATTTTAATTAATCTGATTAACACTTTGACGTCTGGTAGGATTTGGGGATTCTCGTGCCGAAACAACCAGATTGAACGTGGCTTTGCATGTGCGTAACTCAAGCGCCGAAAGTGGTAGAGAGTTGTCAAAAGACGTGTGAAGTCTTCTGATCTGCACTCAAAAAAAATTTTTGGTTGGTGGGTCCAGATTTTTTGTGAGTGACGTTACAAGTGGAGGACTTTTAGGTCACCTTGGCCCACTTCACCTAGCCCTGGGCCCAAACCGTTGGATGGTACAGTAGTATTTTGCTGAAGTTTTTATTGGAAACTGGGCTACAATCCGAGTCTTTTGATACTTTTGATGACCTGCTGGGGTTTCGGTTTCAAAAGTTATGATCTAAACTTTAAAATAATGAAAATATTTGACTATTTAGGTAATTGATTAATTTGTTTATTTTAGATCATAACTTTTGATCAAAGGCTCAAAAGACTCGGACTCGAGCCTAGTTTCCAATGAAAACTTCAGTGAAATACTTCCGTCCAGCGGTTGGGCCTTAGGCCAGGTAATGTGAGTCTGGAACTCAATCCAAAAAAATTTTTTCATTGCAGACTTGAAGACTTGCCAAGTTTTTCGAGGATATGAACAGCTCTTTAGTGCAATTGACTGGCGAGTTATGGAGTTACAAAGTGGTGCAATATCAGTGCTCAATGCGTGATTTCAAAGTACGATATACTTTTACACTGGCTCCAGATGTGTTAAAAAATATTGTCACAATGAATCCATAGATAGTTTGAGTTTTGTCATGCTGTACACACCAAAAAAATGTGAAGAAATGTTAAATTTAAAATTGTTTGACACTAATAAAACAACCATTAAAAAAATACATATCAAGTAGCAGTTTTCGAATGCACTCACTTGCATTACCTATTACACAAGCATGTGACTTTCTTCTGGCAAAACAGGCTCTATTCGTAAAATTGTAGTTGCCTTTTTTAGTGAGGATTGTGTGGTGACTAGACGTGTAATCAGATGCTTTAAGAAGTCTATGTCATCTGTTTTTTTGGCTCCTATTGTTGCTGGCAAACTTGCTTTATCAGATATGTTAGCCAAACACAGGCTATGTTTTACTAGCCTACTTATACGATAGTCTTTAAGACAGTGGTTTTCAACCTTTGTTGTGCCGCGACCCTTTAGCAACCTGCTATAACCTAATGACTGCAAGTTATTCGAATTAAGCAAATTTAATACAGCTGTGTCCATAAAATACCTACTTGCAACCCTTCCAAAAATGGTTCATAATGCCTCTGGAGGTCATGACATCCAGGTTGAAAACAAGACCACTGCTTTAAGATTTTCATGAAATGATATTGCTACTAGAGTAGGTATAGTTGAACACGTCTGTAGACATTACTCGTGCTGGGTTTGTTGTTATATTTGTAAGCTGTATTCTGTAGTAATTTCCACCATTTTTTTGATTTCAAATGTTTGCTACGTTATTTTTCAGTGTGTCAAACATTTTATTTTGTGGACACATCATGTCAATTTCATAACAGCTGGTAAGCTTTTGTGTCATGGCTTCGACATTATCTATATAATGTCTATGGCACAACACAAGTTGGTTGCTTCAAGATCAGCATCCATTGACATCAGAAAAACAACAACGTGAAGAATGTCAAGACCAAGTCTAGTTGAAATGAGTGAGTTATCTACCTGGAAGATTGTGTATAAATTTTCTTGGCTAGTGAAAAGCCTTCTGTTTCAGGTAGATGACATCAATTTATGAAAATTAAACTGTGCATGTGATGTGAATTCTTAACTGGACCATATGTTACACAATGTGCTGAAAAAGTGATGTGGAGAAATAGCTGTTCTTTGATATATCAGTTTTGTGTTAATAACAGACAATGGCATAGCTCACTGGTAGAGTGTCTGCCTCTCAATTGGAAGATTGGGTGTTGTACCCATGGCCACTGAGTGAATTGCCGTAGTGTTCCTTGGGCAAGAGCATTTACATCAACAGTTCTGGAAGAACTGAATTTCAGACTTCGGCATGCTTCTAATTTCCATTACCAAAATCAGATTAAAAAAATAATAGACAACCAAATATAGATCATTCAAGAGTTTTACAAATGTGAAGAAATCTAGGTCTGCATGGTCTTTTCTTTCATAATGGATCCAGTAAGGTTTATTTGGAACAACTCAAAGAATATATTACCTGAAGTCAGAAAGCGTCCCATTACAAAATTCAGGTATAATGTATTCCACAATCATTGTCAAAAACATTGTGTTGGTGCATTTTGGCCCAAACAATTGATCTTTATTTGATTGCTTCTTGCTATACGTGACTACAAAGCTCTGCTTCATATCTCCATTACCAAAGGTTATAATCCTTGCAAGGAATGTGGTAGCTTCCACTTCAGGTGTACAGGACCTTTGTGAGAAAAAAGCATGTCACCAATTTTTGCACTGGTATTGTAAACATTTTTATCTTGGGTAATGATTAGCACTGCTTCAACTTTTTTCAAGACTTGGAAAGTATTGAACAGCAACTCTGTTACAGGCTGATATTTAGTATTATGCATGTTGTATGAATGCAAAAGGATTTGGATCCATTAAACATCAAATCAATTTTATGAGTGTTTCTACTGCTTTTTCTTCAATACATCTGTTGGAGCCATAGCTCAAACAATACACTGATGAAAAAATGTCTGTGCTGTTAAAAAAAGTGTAAATACTGGTTGTTTTTGTCATATATTGGTTTTCTATATGCTGAAACACCTAGAAAGCTGGAAGCAAGTCAATTTATGCTGGTTATCTTTAGCAGTAGAGTCATTAAATTTTAACTCCTTAACCTAATGGTGAGTTCAAGGTTGTTCATGCACTGGAAGAAACAAACAATCACAGAATGTTTTGTTATGACAAAAGTGCAATCAGTGTATGTTTCCGAATTATAAGTGGGATAGAAAAGAAGCCTTGTGCTCTCCCTTTAAAATCCTGTTACCAATTCAGGTACTATGACAAAAACTAGATAAATCATTTACCAAAGGTAAAGCATGCAATTCTTGCATGGAGACAATTATTGCTCCTTGTCACAAAAACTTTGTCAACACCTGTCAGGAACTTCCATTTGCTGTCATTCAATGAAACCTTGATATTTTTGAGTTGGAATTTTCTTCAGTGCAACAGCAAAGTTTAAGCCTAAATGTATTAATTTTTACTCTTGACACTTTGAGAACCGGCGTACAATATATTCGTACCTAGATTTTGGCCTAAAAACAGCAGTTTTCGGTTGCCTCACCAACGCCATAGCTCCTCTGCCGATTGCGCTAGAGAGCTGTTCAAGGGCTCAAACGGATCGGCCAGTCTTCTAGTCTGCACTTGAAAAAAAATTTTTTGGTCGGGGGTTGCGGATTTTATGTGAGTGACATATAAGTGAAGTAGTTTTGGGGTCATTTTGGCTCATGTTGCCTGGTCTAGGGCCCAACTGCTAGGCCAAAGTGTTTCACTGAAGTTTTTATTGGAAACTAGGCTCAAGTCTGAGTCTTTTGAGCCTTTGATCAACTTTCCAGCGTTTCTGGTTCAAAAGTTATGATCTAAAATAAACAAATTAAGTAATTACTTAATTAGTCAAATACTTTTACTGCTTTAGATCACAACTTTTGAACCTGAAACCCTAGCAGGTCATCCAAAGTATTAAAAGACTCAGATTGTAGCCTAGAATCCAATAAAAACTTCAACGAAATATTACCATCTAACGGTTGGCACCCAGGGGCCAGGTAAACTGGGCCAAGATGGCCTAAAAGTCTTCCACTTATGACGCCACTCAAAAAATCCGCATCCCCCAAGCAAAAATTTTTTTTCGAGTGCAGACTAGAAGACTTGCCGCATCTTTTAGCACTTCGACCAGGTTTGTAGCACTTACCGGACTAGAGAAATTCCCACGCAAAGCCACGTGCGTTTCGATGTTTTTTTCGGAAATCCCCAAAAGCGGCTGAACGCCAACGTGTTAAGATTAATTTTGATTTTAATTAAAAAAAAAATTTTTGTTTAAAAATTTAATTTGCTTCTTAAGACAGAGTATAACTAAGTCAACAATCAATTTTTCTTTATCCCAAGAATGGCCGTGGTATCAAAATCGACACATGTGAAATTTTGCAGGCACTTCTAAAGTCTTCACAGTGCTTTGATTTTGATGGTCCAATTTTACAATAATTATTTTTTAAAGTTATTGTCAGTAATTGTTTGATTTTCACCTTTTGCAACAAACAAACAAATGGCCAATATGTGTACCATCTTTGGCCATGGTGTCGATTTTGACACTTCTGTCTCCATTGCAACTTTTCGCATGGAAATCTTCTGGTGGTGACGTGTAATCTGCAAGAAAACGCTTCGGCAATCAATGAGCCGAAGACAACACACATAAGTGCATTGACTGTTGTTTCATTTGTCTGCCACCCATAACAAAGCGATTGAAACACTTCTTTCATTCACTTGGAAAATGTTTGGTTTTACAAAAAAAGCTGACTGCTATTCATATCAATCAAGTATTTCTCTGGGGCGTAGCAAGCAAGAAAATCGGTATAGCATGAATGCCAGGAGTTTGATAGAGGCACATATTCAACATTTTTCCTTGAGTGATTCTTTTAGCAGCAATTTTCTATCTGTAGTGCTGAGAGCAAAGCTGAAGCTGTAGGTTGTCCAGTAGCTGTGCAGTATGCACAGTTTCAACAGTAGTGAACATATGGTAATTGATGAAGGTTCAGGCATGATGTTCAGCAATTGTAGCTGAGAATGGAACTACAATGGTTTTCACCTGCTTTTTTATTTTTTTTGCGCTGAGACATTTTGGTCATTTTTTGATGAAGCATTTTGGTCTCTGAAACATTTCAGTCATTTGTCTCAGAGTTGTACTGAAACTTACCTTAACAGTTCTCATGAGCCTATATTTCCAAACATTCTAATTGATAGCGAAAAAGTCACACATATTAGACCAATTGATAGTGAAAAAGTTACACATATTAGAGCTAGTTGTTTGAAAAAATTACTGCAAATTGTACAACGGAGTATATTTCTGCTGTTGAAAAGCTGGTGACTGTTTATTTTTTGCATGCCCAAGAAATTTGGATGGAAATTTTGGGTTTTAGTTGAGGTTCAAAACAAATCTGTTGCAAACATTCTACCATATTTAGCAATACAAGAGAAGATGCAAAGCAAAAATTTCCTTTAGATCAACATGTGGTTGGCAACCAACCAAACTGTGGAAACTATGCTGTGTGAAATATCTGTGATATTCTAGCTACATGCTGCAGACATTTGGACAAGTAATGTCAATATTGTGCCAGGTTGTTTTTATTCATGGTGGAGATCTTCCTAGTGCTAGATTAACAATGCGCAAAGTAGAAAGCCATGTTCTGAATGAAAACAGTCAGAGTTAGACAATAGACAGGCAGTGTCGATTTTGAAACTATGGCCAACTAGGGTAATTTTTTTCCATTGGCCATTGTAGTACTAATTTTGGACTATAGTGCAGTACAAAATTTTGTTCTTGAAAGTTTGTTCTAAGACGGCCATGTCCGACCCGTGGCCCACTTGAGGGTTTTGTGCAGCCCAATTTGGGTTTTCACTGCAGTAAAAGTATCCTACATACTGACAACGTGTCCTTGTTTTGGTAATCTCGAACTTGACATTTTTGATGCACGTGGTCCTTAGTGCTACTTTATCATGTCTGTTATCATTGCAGTTAGGATTCGAACATTTTCAGTGCATTAGTTTAAGCTAAATTTAGTTTGCTAGAATGAAAGTAATCCATTCAATGTGGGGCCCTCGATAATATATCATTTCAACGTGCGGCCCTGGTTAAGATAGTGACATACAAATTCTTCCTTTGTGTGGTTTGGACCCAGGACTTGATAACCTCTACCAAAATGGTTTCAAACCTAACCCACTAATGATGTCACCCACAAAAACCTGATACCCAAAACATAAATTTTTTCATTGCAAACTATAAGACTTGCCAAGTCTTTTGAGGGTTTGGACAGCTCTCTAGCACAATTAACTGAGTTATGGAGTTGCAAAGTGGTGTGAAAATAGCAGCTCAATGCGTGATTTCAAAGTGTGATATATATGTATGCAAGCAGCAAATGTGTGAAGCTGGAATTCAGCAGAAAATAGAAACTGGGTCTGTACTGGATATAGTAAAAATACCATAAGATATTATTCTCTGTAGTCATTTGAAATGACATCCAAGTGCATACTTGTGTTATGAGGAAACATTGATGTAAAGTGCTGTGACTTACAACATTATTCTTACACTGGGTTGTATGCTGTTTTGTGACTGCCTAAAATCCAAAGGATGTTCTGTAGAAAAGCTTCACTTATCAAAAGATTTCATGATAAGGCATCAAGCTGAACGTATGTAGTGCACTTATGTTTATATGGTTTGTATTGTGTTAAATACATGCTCTAAGCAGGTGTTTGCTAGTCTGTATATGTCAGTGATGTTGTAAAAAAATATCAATCCCTGAAAAGTTAGGTAAAAACTTAATAAATGTAGACCTTGGACCACATCTTTTTATAGACTTGTAGTGGTCAGTATCATCCAATATCTGCCAACCTCAGCCCTAGGAAGAAACTCATGAATCACTCAGGTAGTGCAAGATCATTTAAAAGCTCATCTGATGAAGTTGTATGTCAGACAATTTTGAAAAACAATTCTTGGTTACCTATTGCAGTGGTATCAAACTCAAAATTGCTCTGATGGTCAAATGAGGACTTATGAAGTAACCTGCACTCCGCATTATGATTACTCGAGGGCTGCATTATGATGCTGACTCAATAATGGCAGTTCCTGAACCTTACTGAAACAGCCTTTACGTCTTAATTCCTGCAAAAGGTATCATGAGTTATATCTCCAGCCTTCTCTACATCCATTTAAAAGGAACTTGTTGACTTGCTGGCTAGCTGAGCACTTTTAAACACTGGTAAATAAACTAAATAACTTCATAATAAATATTTAAAACTTCCAAAAAAACATCGTGTTCCAGACAAAATGCCCTTGTGGGCCACAAGCAGCCCATCTATTTGAGACTCATAACCTACTGCAGACAAACCTCACAAGACCCTAAAGTAGACCATAAACAATTCAGGTCACAGAAATTGTGTGTGTGAAGTTAACTAGAACAATATCTTCTAAGCCTCAGCTAACTCACAAACAGTCCTGTGCTGTTTTAAATACTGTCACTATGTCAGTATTGGTGAGACCTACCTATTCACATAAAACCATGCTAAAGATCATGTGATTATTACTCAGGAAGTAAAAATGTTACAATGCGGATGAAGTTGCCTCTCTCAAAGTATCACTGACTGCTCATTTCAATTTCAGCAACTGCCTTAACCTGGGCAAAGTGCAATTGTTTTTGAACTTCTTGAATCACAAGGGCACCTTTTCCCTGATCTGACTAAGTGTGAAATCCTGTAAAATATAACCAAGCTGTTTGTTTTCCATCACAGAATTTATAACTTGTGTCATTTTCCCAGATTTTAAAACCAGTTGTTGACTTCTCCAATAAAGGCTTGTCATTTTTTATTGAAACTAATTTTGTGTGTTTGCCTTGCATCTATCACACTACCAAACATAGGTTGAATTTATTTTCAAGTTGTCTGGCATGGTATTCACCTGTCCACCTGTCTACATGTCCATTCATGGTCTTTCAGCATGAAATCAGTGCATTTGCTGCTGCTATGCAGATACTAACAGCACTTGTAGTTTGAAATTGGAACTTTGAAATTTTCTGCTATTAACCTGTCTTCCAACACCTTTAAGATTATAAAGTTTGTGTACAATAAGATTATACCAAAACTAGTGTGAGGGATTCAAGCTTAAATTGAATTGTTATGTGCGATTGGGCCAGGTAGGAAATTGAAAGGCTTGTCTGTTTGCCTGCTACGTGTTCCCATACAACAGTTTTTTTGTACATCAGCTGTTTAAAGTTTTTTCTACATTGTGGCAGTGGTGCATTGTTTAAAACAAGAGTGTGCAGCACAGTCGACAAACTAGATTTTTTGAGCAAGCAATGCAAAACAGCTCACTTGACATGTTCATTAGTCGAGTAATATTTCCAAAAAACTGCTAATATCTGTTTAAAATGTTTTGAACAACTGGTATCTGGGCGGCAGATAGGAGCGTTAATCATGCTTAATTTTAGTGCCTTGTTACTGCACGTGTTGTGATTGAGCACTGAGTTTTGTGTTGTCAATGGCTTCTGAAGCAAGCACACTAAAATATTAGGTAAGAACTGCCAGCAGATTTCAGTAACGCCACGAAACCGTTGGTTCGCGTCGAATTTTGGAACTAGCTATTCATTGCGTAGGCCGTTGCGATAGTGTATGTTGTTGCGTTGGTAGTTTTATTTGCTTAAAGTTCCCCGACATAACGGCTGATCGGGGCTTCACAGACAGGTTCACAAACGTCTGAATGTGCGATAAACCTTTTCAAACACACCCAGAAGCTTTGGCCATTGCTGGCGTGCCCAGCGTGAACCTCATAATTTCTAAACCCGCTGTTCTGAGTGGGAAGCGACCTCCGCCACCACCACCTTAGATACTATTTTCTGTCATAAAGCTGCATACAAATTTAGCCGGCTACCTGTTCCGCAGCGCAACGAAAGTGTTTGCTAGCAATGTGCATGCGCAGAGTGCATGGGTGTAAAACGGGCCTGACTGTAACACGACAGGTGTGGCATGTCAACGGGCTGTATCGACTGTGGTGATATAGTTTAAATGAATCATTCAATTACTAGGGAGAAATAGTTCTGCGAAACGCGAGAGAATATATGCGCGTTTTTTGCATTTTTACGTACACCTGTGTATGTTCAGTTGTAGATTTTTGCTTTCTCACTTACGTGTATGAATCTTTTGGTTTTTGATTAACCTGAGGCATAGGTCTGCGTACTGTTATGGTTTGCGGTTTCCTATCTCGCTTTTTTATTGTTCACCGCGACGACCTTGTCGCTGGTCATTCATGCGGAATAGTGTGGTTTATTATTAGTAACCAGTCAGAAGCAGGCTCAAGTTCATGGCAAACACCGGATGCGCACTTCGGTTTCGCACGTGATTGGCAGATATCAAGTTAAAATGATCAAAGTGTGATTCAGCCGTAACTGCGCCTCATTTGCAATTACATAAATCTGACCTCAGGCAGTCTGGTACAGTTCGACCGTTTGAAGTGATAAGCCAACAGCTACAGTAGAGCGGTTCTGTGATAAAGCTTTCATAAGATCTAGTGCAGGGGTGGGGAACCTATTCACTATTGCGGGTCGCATAAATTGTGGATTATCGCTCGCGGGCCGCAAATGGCAATTGATTTTATCCTAAAATTCTACCTTTATCTTACTACGAGGGATAGAGGCTTGTTATGACATACTATCTCAAAGGATAGAGGCTTTTCGCCTACTGTCTAAGTACCTGTTTACCATGGAGCTTCGTTTTGACGCGATCTTCTACTCTTAAGTGGGTAACGAAATTATGATGCGGGCCATATCGAATATCCACACGGGCTGCAGGTTCCCCATCCCTGATCTTAGAATTTGCAAGATTAGTACAAGTACAGGTCCGCTTTTGTGCCGACGAAATGTATCGTTGGTAAAAGCTGTGGGTGATTTTGTACGACGAATCAGTGAGTGTCAGTAACTATTAATTGAACAACTGTTCGACAAACATCAATTCCGAAAAAAAGGCAAACTTGAACTCTCATCGTGATACACTGGTTATCATTAATTTTTTCACAAATTTGATGAGAACAACGTGTGCTTTGTACCAGCAGGGACGATTGCCGTCCTTCGCAGACATTCTGAAATAAACTTATTGGACTTGTGCACACTCAGCTTACATCGGTACGATTATGAACATCTTAGTTTTCGTGCTTTGTTACGTTAGGTAGTTCTTAGCTGCAAGGTTGCCTCTACTTGAAATTGTGGTGAATTTATTTGTTAGGTGGAGATGACTACAAAAAAGAAGCATTACAACGCGCTGCCAAGGAACGTGCAGAGATAGTGAAAAAATACAAAAACGTATGTGCTGCATGTGTTGTATCCTAAAAGAAATGGTTGTTTGCCAATCTATGTTGATTGTTGTTCGATTTTTCCTGTTGAACAAGTTCTTAACCATTTTCGCTTACAGGCTTGCACTGAAGTAAGAAGCCTCGAACCATCGGTATATTGATAGATTGTAGAAAATGTAGTTCCTATAGAAATGATATAGCCGTAAAGTCTTACTTACAGTACCTTACATAACCTTACATAACAAAGAAATATTTTAGACTGGCAGGTAGAATCTTAAAGAAAGATTCATATTAATGTTGTTACAAGAGCTACTGACCTTGTTGAAAGATATATTATGAACCCTTTGCAGAGCTTTCCCTCTGTGCATGTATATCTGGTTACTGTTCACAGATCCACTTTTGTAAAGCTTGACTTCTTTTTCTCAAAAATAAATGTGCCGGTATTCGTTTATGAATGAAACTTACGAAGTATGACTTGCGGTTGTGCTCACAGTTATTGTCAAGATGTGTTTCACAGTTCTTCTTTTTCCCCAAGGCAATTTTTTGTGACTACATCGTATTCGCAAGTATTCCTGCGGAAAATGTCTGCGAAATGCTGAAGTTTTAGTCATAAGCGCGAAGCTTGCGCTGAAGTAATTGTTTTTGTCTCACTTGGTGTTTGATATTAAGGTGCTGTTGTGAATTTGTGATAGGGTGAAGTGGCTGAAGATGAAGACGACAATTGGGTAGACGCCAATGCCAAGGTGTACAAGATCACTGATCGATATGGTTTCTTGCAGTAAGTGATGCGTGTTTTTTGACATTCCTCCGTTTTGCAATCACAAAGTTGAGCATTTAGACACCGGCCTTAATTCTGTCTGCCTGGTGCGCAACATGAAAACAAGTTGCAATTTCGCTTGCGTGACTTCAGAACATACCTGGCTCTGAAAATAAGGCGTTGGTTTCATAGTGCACGTGTTTTGTGGACAGTGTTTTGCTCTTCGTTTCAAACATATCCGAAGCGCGGTGCTAGACAGTGCTCTCACTTTTAGGGATTTCGTCCCTAACTTCGGACCCTTTTGAGGGATTTTAGGAAAACTTGAAAAGTATGAAAATGTGCAAAATGAACTATTTTAGTTCATTTTGCAAATCATATTTGGTTCTATTTTTAACATTTACCATGGCATTGCGATTTTATGCTGCACCATCACAGATTTAGGGATTTTTTTGGTACTATTCTAGGGATTTTTGGAATTGCATTTGTGAGAGCCCTGGTCCCAGGTAGCTTGTTCATTATTTCGAGTGTAGCTTGAATGTCTTGGCCCCCCCTTTACGAATACTATGTCTGTCTGAATAGACCATCGTTTTTGCTAATAATGCAGTGAAGAAGAATTGTCAGAGACTCCCAGCTTGGCGGAAGAAAGAAGAAAACAAACTGAAGTGAAGCGGCGGATCAAATGGGTGAAGATGATAAAAAAATGGGATTCATTTGAGGGTAGTGAAAAGGTAAGATTCACTGCCACTCCTACGTTGCAAATTGTACGGGGGTAGAGCTTTCTAAGACCGTAAAACAATCTTGATGTGTGGGAAATCTACAGCTACATGCGCGGCAACAAAACGGTTCCTTGTGCTGCACTTACCCTCTTCTTAGTGGTGTGCTTTAAATTTTAGGCTATCGACGCCATAAAAACATGATCGTAGTTTTTACCGGAATGTGCGTAGTTCACGAATAGTGCATTTTGGCACTTTTTGACTCTTGGTTGGAATCCCCCTGCCGGTTTCAACAGGGAGGATATGTGGGCTGTCCAGCTAGTTACGCAGTGGGTGGCTTTGCGCGGTTCGTTGGACTGTTCAACCCATGCGCAGATAGCTCGATTCAAAGTTTTGTTTAAACAAACATTATTTTGTGTCGCAACTTTAATATTGATATATTTTTATGAAATTTCATATCAGTGCAACATTGCCAGCCATGAAAAGTGACTGGCAGTGTTGTATTGTTGAATATCATCATCATGTTGCTATTGTACTGTTGCTATTGTTATATGCAGTGCGCAAATGTGGTGGTGGAACAGCAAACGGTGCGTCGGCATTCTGCAACCTTCGTTGACCTCGCGCCTAGCCTAGTTAAGGCTGTAGCCGATGAGTTGGCCTCACAACGCGCACTACTACCGAGATAATAAACCCGTCCTCCTCAACTTTTTATTGCGATGATCCAGATATTATGCGTAAAAGAAATACATGCTTTTGGTGAACAACTTGCCAATGCATTTATTGAATTTTAGGTCCAAATTGTTTTTTTTTTTAAGTTCGAAACCAGGGATCACAACTGCTAGCTTGGTACTACACAGCCGGCCAAGAATAGTACCTGCGAGCAATTGTGATGTCACAATGACAATACCAATTGATAGCTACAAGACATCTCGCGTCAGAAATGAATCTATACAATAGATTGCTCAGTTGCTATGTACGTGAGTACAGTTATGTAGCACGAAATTTCTGCGAAAATGAATGAAGATATTACGCCGACCCACCAAAATCAAACGGCGACCCAGGGTTTGCGAAGCACTGCAATAAGCCATAGCGTTGTTGAAAGGTTGTCGCGTGATACACGGCTTGCCACAAGCGACCGGAACTGTGACGCATCCTTTGTCTATAGAAAGTACTTACAGTTCCTTCGGAACTTAGCAGCCCTGCTTTTCTTAAGAAGCTTCATGAAGTAAGAATTTATTTGGGGGTGAGCCTAACGAACTGCAAGAGCAGAAAGTGCTAATGGCATGCGCTTAATTACCTTTTTTCACACCCTTTTACGGATTCGATTTCCCGCCATCGCCAGCGTATTTCCCGTGCGGTCTGCAGCTGGCGTGTTCCGTCAGCGCCTGCTGCAGCTTAGTTGCTTTACTCCCCGCATTGCGCGTTTCGCGCAAATTTTCTTTTATGTTGCGTTGTGCGCCTTGATTTGCAGAAAACGCACCTTGTTCACCCTTAGAGGTCAGTTGCGCCAAGCGTTGCAGTCGTTTTAACCAGGTGGTCGTAAAGTAATCCTGCTTTACTAACGTTTTTCAAACATACAAACTACTCCATTAGTTGTCGCTTCCATGTGGAATAAAAATTTAATGAAAATATTGTCAAATAAATGGTAAGTGACATCAAGTTACTTCAGTAAAGTTTTGCGCAGCTACGGAAAAGAGTTTACAAAGGAATTCCGCTCAATCTTCGTGGTGATGCCTGGCTCCTCATGCTGAACGTGGCCAAGTGGATGAGAAATGAACCAAAAGTATACGAGGTGAGAATAAGCAGTGTTTGTGCAACGGCCTTCACATCACTATGCGAATCGGCGCAGATTCCCACACGACCCTGGTGAATGTTTGTTCCTGTTTCATTATAATCTTTACCGCCCTGTTTGGTAACTAGGTGTGACGTGTGACTCAAGCGTTACTGTCGTGTCTCTAGAGCGATGCTTTCCTATCGCTCTGCGTAATACAGCGCATTGCCTTTCGTATTTACATGTAACGTGTGTTAGCTGCTTTGTTTTAATTGTTTACTTTACGAAGTTTAGATGTTCACACCGCTTTCCTCTCGTAAGCAGCAGAATACCTATTCTGGTGGCCTCGGTTGCCAGTCATTGTCACATTCAACTGTTGTACTTTCTCCTATCAGACTATATCGTGACATTTGAAATCAGGAAGTCTTGTTAAAGCAATTTCAGTTTTCCACGAGGCTACGGATGTGAGAAGATTTTCTTGCTTGGCATTTGGGACAGTTGTTTGTCTGGTGTCGTAGTGTGGCAGTGGTTTACGTTGGGAAACGTCAACTGAATGAAAACTTCTTGAGCGAGGTCTTGTTGTAGGTATGCTCGTGCTGCGCGCTGGAGTCAGTACTAGTGGAGCACTGCAAAAGCAAACATCCTTTCGCATCCTTGCGGTATCGTCATTGTGTAGATGTGAAGAGACCGCGAACCATTAAAACACCACTGGCGTTGTTAACTCATTCAGTGTGACTTTTTTCTGTGTGCGTTTTCAACGACACTGCCATCACGCGCAGTGGTCATCGTCGCACTGCTCGTGCGCACGCATGACTGGTTTATGTTTCCATTGAGCGTTTATTTTTCCGGTCGTGCGACGCGCACCTGACTCCGCGATTTGTTTTGCTTCACACCTGAAGCAGCGCAGCCGAACATCGTTCAGGGCGCGAATCGACGGGTGGCGTCGCACTATGCGTACAATTCCTGTGTGTGGCTTGTTCCGCTCGCTTAGATATGCGGTCAGTTTTGTTGTTAATTGGATTGTCTGTTTATGAATGGCAGCATCGCTCAAAGCGTTTAAATCCTTCGCTAGTACTGTACTGGTTATCTTTGGTCCCGTTGTGAACAGGCACTCCGGGTCAAGTTTTAAATACGCATATGGTATACATCGCTTTTACTGCCTGTGCAACCGCGGGGGGGCGCAAGTTTAAATAGGTTTCTGTTATAATTCCCGAGAAGTGCTTGCCGGTATCCCGCCCGACCCTTATCACTGTGTAACGAGCTGTCGCGATGAGATGTTTTGAATGGTGCTTGCGACAGCAGTTGCCTCTCGTTGACAAGTCCTGCTGACGGAAGTTTCAGGCAAAGCATAGTCGGGCAATGTTGCCTCATTTGTCCCGTCCCGTTCGTTTACACTTCCGTTAGCGCTTCTAGTGCGAATCAAATGTATAACGTTCAACCAAATCGAAATTGTTGTCGTGCACGGCCGGCAAGAGTTTCACACTTTTGCGCTGGTTAGGAGGTCCAAAAACGGTTGACTGTTTAACGACGTGGTGAACCTTACCTGCTTTCTTCTGTGATGCTTCTTTGCCAGCCACCACCTTGAAACTTCTGGTTGCCTTGCTCGTGCTACTGCCGCTAGTGACGAAATTAAATATTTTGCCAAGCTCCGGAGTTGTGGATGATGACCGCATCGACTGCGGCGCTTTAAGCTTTGTAGTAGCACCTGTTTCATTTCGTAGCAAAAAAAGCTGCATTAATCGATTTTGTGTTCGCCCATTGCGGTAAGCTATCATCTCTTCGTATAATGCAAATTCTCAAGCTTCTTTGCTGGTGCGTTTGAGCTGCTTTGATTGTGACACAGGATCAAAGGCAACAGCGCAGCAGATTAGATACTCTTGTCGCAAGGTTCGATTGGAACGCGGTTATTTGTCTTTCGCAGAGTATGAAGGAACGCTCGCACAAATACTCCCCTGATATCAAGCAAATAGACATGGACGTCAATCGCACGTACCGCGACCACACAATGTTTAAAAAGCGTTACAGGTAAATAGGACCGTTTCATGTTTTACTGTCTAAATGTATACCTCTTGTGTTCCACGGTTGTTTCAGTGAAAAGATAGTTCGATTGATATAAGATTTCATCGCATTTTTAACACGCCTGCGACAAGACTCTACTATTGAATCAGTGCGTCAAGAATTGGAAACAAATGTCGTTTTACTGTGGTCGTTTGCAGAAGGCGCAAACGACCTACCAGCATAAAAGATTTAATTTGCCTGACGCTGTTTTTTCGTTATTGTACTTGGCCTTTAAGAAACTCTTTCCACTCTGAAAGCAGCCCCCCCCCTGTTT
>JGI24021J15306_10003362_pt1 | contig 17974 bp, 10 predicted proteins | sample Ectturendosymbi1_FD_15306 | JGI IMG/M metagenome (IMG submission 15306)
ATTCTAGGCTTCAATACGAGTCTTTAGAGGGTTTGATGGACTTTCTAGCATTTCTGGTTCAAAAGTTATGGCAAAATAAACAAAATATAATTAGGGAAATCCCTACTAATTCCCTAGGAAATCCTTACAAGATTTGGGGTCTTATGGCCCTTACTTGGGCACCAGAAACGCTAGGAAGTCGATCAAGTCCTCTAAAGCTTCATATTCCAGCCTAGAATCCAACCAAATTTGAGCCAAAATTTTGGCCCTTTGTGGAGGCGATGACGTCATAAAGAAACAATTAAAAAAAGTTTGAACTACCCTTTTTCAAACCCCACCTACCGAAAACCCCGAACCCAAATCTAAAATGTTTTTTTTTGGTGCAAACAAGAAGACTTCATGAGTCTTTTGAGGGCTCGTATAGCTCGCTAGCATCTTCTGGCGGGGAGTTATCGCTTGTTGTAGGAAGCCGCCAGTGGGAGACTCATGCATTTTCTGATTTTTCTGAATTTGGGGGTAAAATGTTTTTTGGGCCATAACTTTGGTTCCAGACATACTAGAAGGTCAAGCAAGGGCTCTATCGACGCGGGAGATTGTGTAGGTTCCAAAAATAGTTTGCGCCAAACTTTTGGTCCATGGGATTGGCGTCCAGGGCCCGTCAAATTTGGTCAAAAAAACGAAAACACCCCAAATTGCGAGCCCACCCCAGGCGAACCCCTCACCACAATCAAAATTTTTTTTTTTAATAGAACCAAGAAGACTTTCCGCATCCGTAGAGGGTTTGAACACCTATCTAGCTGTAGCGGCTGGAGATTTATAACAAAAAAACTTTGAGCCACTATAGTCTCTCAGGTGGTCGTTAAAGGGTGGAGCTGTTTTTTGTAGTGGTTTTTTGGTTTTTTGTTTTTTTTAAGTGGAGTGTTTTTTTTGAAGTGTGGAGTGGTTTTTGAATATATCTTTGATTACGGCGAACCTTGAATCAACAACTCTTACACCTTGAAATTTCATGATCAAGGCGAAATTGGAAGACAGCGTTTGCTCTCATGTTGTCATATTAAGAAATGCATACAATTCTACAATAACACCAAACGCATGCAGTACCTGGGCTTTCAGAGTGTGGATACAACATCACGGCAGCCGGTTACAGTACGGAGTAATATTTCCTCTGTGTACCAAAATACTACTCAACTTGCTTCACTTCTGAACCCACTTTTATTTTAATTTCCAACAAATACTGGACATACAAAATGTAATTGGTGCAAGGATTAGCAAAACATATAGTGACGTTTTATTCACTTGCACTATGAAAGTATTATCCTTTGGTTGACTAATAATGCGCAATTTATGTCCCTAGTGTTTTCATTACAGAAAAACCCTTCAAGTCACGTTCGACCACATCGAGATTTGATCAGCCATAACCTCTGAACGGATTGACATAGAGAGTCAGTAAAGGCATCATTGGATCCGGCGGACTGCGCAGAATCGTTTGAGGCAGGCCGCTCCCACCTGTGACGTAATTGTGATGTCGTTTCAGGGGCAAAACTTTTTCCGCGTATAGGGAAGGAAAACAGCTACATCATTCAAACAGCCACACAGCTCAAACGAAATACGTTGGGAACAAACTTTCTACATACAGAATGTCAGTAAGGACCTTACCTTTGCAATGATGATCGAAAAAGTTGAAACGTTTTTTGGTTGGGAGTCCAACAGGGCAAAAACCACGGATTTCGTTCTTTTTAGGTTCAAGCCACTTTTCAGCCAACCAGCATCCACGAACCCCACCAAACTTGCCGAAAACGTGTATGCAGGTGTTTTACAACACCCCTCCAACTTTCAAGCCAAAATATTGACAGGAGAATTTTATTCTTGAAGAAAATCAAAATATTCACTTGGTGGCTGAGTAGATTTTGGTCTATTTTTGGCCGTGACAATCGAATTCCTTAGGAGAGCAGGCCAATCAAGGTCTCTAAAGCTTCGGAATAGCTGCTAACACACACCAAGTGATTATCCCATATATGTTCGTCTATGGACCACAGAACGTGATCTGGAAGTCAATACACCCAATCTACATTCTTTCCCCCTACTTTATACCCAAAACACCCCGATCCGATTTTCATTTGTAACATCTTGTTTTAGAGAATTCCGGCGGTCAGCAAAATCCATAAACCGCATCGAAAAGCTAAAGGGGATGCCGGAAACGAGTGTTTACATTTTCTATGAAAATTGCCAAAAAATCAGTACAACAAAAGCAAAAAATTGGATTTATTGAAATTTGAAATTTAGAGTTGTATTTTTGTCAAGTTCATTGGAATGCGAGCTGTCTCTTGCATCCTGGGATGATTGCATTTTCTTAGTGCCCAAATCAGTTTACCAGTTATGGCTGATCAAATGTAGACGGGTCAAAAAAGTTGCCCGAACGTGACTTTGCTGTATTGGTTTTTATGCATAAAGTTGCAAACAAATTTACAATAATATTGGATTGTAATTTTGACCTTACCCTGACATTTGATGCCATGGCTTCGGAAAGCTTGGACGAATTCTGACATGTTCTAAACCAGGTGTCCCCAAATATTTTGTCACATACCCACATAAGCTACCGCAAAACAGTTGAAGGGCCGGTCATCTTACGTAACGCTATTTCTTCGGATTTCTTCATATTCTACCAAATCAATGAATGTTTCGCAAATACATCATTTTTATTAATGACAAAATTTCTTTGCTTTGGGATGAAATGGCTTCGCTGACCAGATTTGGCTCTCAAGCCATAGTTTGGAGACGCCAGCTCTAAATATAGAAAATCCAAGGAAATATATTCACTGTTCATAATTTGTGATTTAAAATCAAATGTTTTGGATAATTAGCGAGATATCCAATAGCTTTGAATCTGTTCAATTGAAATTTGCAACATGTAATCTTTACAGAAAGTTTTTTTTTAATCATTTGATATTACAAAATATTTCTGCATTATTACTGTTTTTCAAACTTTCAATACCACTAGTCAAATTGCAATTGAACAAGTTGGAACTGGAAATGTTGCTTTCAAATATACAGTATCATAACATCGTTTGTATAACCGTTGAATATCAAACAAAAATTTCTTCTATATGCACAAACAAGGTTTCCATCGCTGTATTTTCATAGTGTCTGTGGAAAACGGCATGAAACAGTGAATTGTTTACCACCATCTTTAATGTCAGGCAACAAAGTAAAAGCTCAACGATGAAAAAGTGGTTTGATCTGCAGTCGAAAACCGATATCAAATTAAAATCAAATAAGGGCAATGAAAGCGCTAAAGACTCTTAGTTTTTGATGCATCACTTCCGTCACAAATTGTCGTATGAAAAAAACATCGACTGATTCAACTAGGCCAACCTATTTAGTTCTAAAATATTTCTGGCAAATTTAGCGGCCGGAAAACCTTTAGTCAGTCATACCTACTGAACGGATTGGGCTAGAAAGCCAGTGAAAGCATCCCTGGATCCAGACGACAGCATAGAATCGTTTGCGAGTGACAAAAACATACCTTCACATTTGAAAATTTTCAGAAAGTCCATATTTGTGTTTTTGCCATAATGAAATTTTAGCAAACTCCTGGGTAAATGTGAAAAAACGCACACCGCATCCAGTCTAGCCGATCTGATCCGGTTTTGGCGCTTCGGCGACCGCCGGAATGTGCGAAAACAGGATCTGTTCGAAAAAACTCGACTTGGACCGTTTTCGGGTGTAAAACGTGTGGTCCAATAGTGTAGGTTGAGAAAATGTAGTTCTATATCACTATTTGCGGTCCAGATAACCCCACATTAGCGTTAGTGAGGCGCAGAATGGCTTAAAATGCTCAGGGTGATGAACTGAAGCCACAGGGATCTTGGGAAAGCTGCTAGCCTAACTGGTTGGGACGTTATGGCCAAAAATAGAGGTTGAGAACTTCTCGGCCACCTAGTGGATATTTTGATTTTTTCCCAAATAAAATTTTCGTTTCAAAAGTTTGGCTTGAAATTGGGTGGGAAGTTGCGAAACACCGGAATACACTTTTCAGCATGTTTTGTGGGGTTGGTCGCTACCGATTGGCAGATAAGTGGCTTGAACCTCAAAATAGCACCGAAATCCGAGTTTGTTGCCCCCTTGGCATTTCCAAGAAAGGAAGTGCCAACTTTTGTGATCATCATGGCAAAGGTAAGGTCTTCGCAAACATTTTTTATGTAGAAAGTTTATTTGCAACGTGTTTGGTTTAGGTTCTATAGCTTACTGAATGGACGCAACTAGGTTTCCTAGCCTACGCGAAAAGCGTTTTTTTCTCAGGAAATGACATCACAATTACGTGAGAGGTGGGAGCGACCTATCATCTCAAAATGTGCAGACATGTCTTATGGATCCAACAATGCCTTCGGCGACGTTCTAGCTCATTCCGTTCAGAAGTTATGGTCGCTCATATTTTTACCGGCCACTGCAGTGGCCGGCGCTGGCGTTAAAGGGTTTTGAATGACACGCTTGCATGGTGTCATGAACAAAAATTCATTCACCACGCAAGACCGTCACAAAACACTGCCGCACATCAAGCCACCGATATTTATCCTAATCAATATTGCCATTTTTGAATCGCAAAAAACTCCATTTGAGCTTGTCGGCATCACTATACATCACTTGAATTATAGCAAGACAATGATATTCAAACACATTGTAAGAAAAGTAACATTTTCTGTGACCATAAATTCGTAAAGATGAATATAACTTATATGTTTAGCTCTGCTCAATGAAGTACGTCTGGCAATGCTCATTTGGAAGTTATTCTCCTTTGTCCTGAGAAACCTTGAACAAGGATGAAACGGTGTGCTCAGCCACTTTTCGTGTTCACTCAAAAACCACTGGACAAAATACTTTTCATTAATTTTAATGATATTTGACTTGTCGTGCGCCATGATTTTAAAGTGTTTTCACATCGTACATGTTTATTTCAGGTGAACTAGACTTCACTCTTGTATATCCAACGAGGTTTATCAACTTGCAGCGGCAGCAAAGTAGTTCGAGATATGCTACATTATGTCTAGTAGTAACTGTGAAATAAGTTCACAGCGAATATGCCTAGTGAAAGGAAATTTGCTGGAAAGTCTACTCGATTCCGACAGAATATCATAAACGCATATCCACACTGTCGTTTAACTTTTCGTTCTCTGTCGTTGATGTAAGGTTAATGCATTCACTGCGTAAATTATTTGTTGCACGTATTAGATGGAAGTTTGTAAATCGCATCAGAATGCAACAAAAAGGTTAATATCAAGCAAAGCCGACCAGGTGTTCCATAAATCGAAAATTGTGTGTATCAAACATAGCAGAAAATTCTTCGCAGCTTCAAATAGGAAGCTTGTAATAGTGCAGCGATAAGATTTGTGCCTGTTGAAAAATAGCTATGAGAATACGTATTGAAGGTAGTGAATATCGCTGCAAAGTAACACTCATGAATATCCACATTAGGTAAATTAATTTACTGATTACCAATTTTTTTTCACAAATGTCTTATTCTGAGTTAAAATCATGAACTATACTTTGTCTTCACTGCAGGTTCAAAATAATACTGGTGTCAACACGACAACCATTACTGGGGAATTAATGATGACAACAATAGAGGAATCCCTGAAATCAGGTGAAGTGCATAGAAATTATGATTGCACACTATACGAACTTGGTGAGATATTTTCTTTTCAGCAAATGAAAACATAAGGATATTTCAGGAAAAAGGATAATTACTACCGAAGTTGCAGTCATAGTGTAACAGTGAAACTGAGGTCCCAATTCTGGTCATATGCAATTGTACAGGTATGAGTTGGCAGAAGAGCATATACAGATTGATCATTGCAAAAACAAATATCTTTTCATTCGAGAAAAATGTTGCAAACATAAACATTCATGGTTGTTGTTATTAACGGTCACATTTTTCAAGGGCATTTCCTTTCCGTATAAATGTTGCTCTTGATTAGGCTTAAGAACTAGCTACGAAATCATAATTGTTCTTAGGATTTCTGTGAAAAAGTGTTTTGAATCTGGACAGAGTTACTGAGATTATTGGTAAGTTACATTGAGTTGGCAAAGAACGAAGTTGTGCTGTAGTGTTCCATCGCAAATTGTTGTTGAGCGTGTTCCAGCGTCTGGAACTAAGCTCATAATAACAATTCTGTGTGTCATGCTCTTGCCCGCGAATCCCACTAAGCACTATTTACGGAAAACCAGGCATTAACTCACTGACGACACCGCTCAATCATGAAGCGCCCTGCACGAAATGATACAATGAACAGGAGAGGAAATAAACGCATACGTGGTCAAACAAAACAGCGTAACTTATCGAATGCTTCCCAGGACGGGCATGTTGCACTAAAAGAACACTTTCCATTATTGCCCTAAGAAATCTCAAGCACAACACAACAGCCGCGGGGAGAACATAGAGGAACAATCAAAGGATTGCAAGATTGCGTGCGCCACTACGTGACAAGGTAATCATACATTTACCACACTGTGTCAAAAATTAGGTAGTTATTTCAAAGACCTCATTGCTGTATAAGCCAAAGGTTTTGCATATAGGTGTTCAACCAGCTTACTGCTGTGTTTCATACACGGATTTTTAATATCTTCGTTGACTTCGCGTTTCCCAGCAGTATTTTCCTAGGCTGCAACTTGGCGGACAACACTGACGTGCAAAATTGCAGCCTGTTAGACTCTACTTCAGGCAAGTCTACCGCGAAACCCAAAGGATACACATAAAAATATGAGAATTCCCGCTAGCGTATGGGACACCAGACGGACGGATGACAATAATAATTTTTTGTCCAATGCAATAGCATTTCAAAACCTGTGGCGACATTTCTTTCTCACAACACCAAGTTCATTTCCGGCCAAATAACACGAAACAGGAACCTCCCTCCGACATTCCACAGGACGGTTTCGTTGTCTGTTTCTTCCTACGATTGACTTCTACCTCTAATTCTTACGCTCGAAACAGGTAGAAAACAATTTTTGTAATCTCACTCCATCTCTTGTTAGACGTAGGTTCACTGCCCGCTCCTGTTGCTTCCAACCCATTGCGAAAAAAATCCTCACTGGTTTCGCTCAAATTAATATGTAGGTGAATTTGGGCGTGAAATCATTGATGGTTTAGGATATACATCGCTTTGGTTGAAAACCTATTCTTGAAAAACTCCCCAACATCCCGTTTACGTGCGTTTAAAAATTTTAAAGAGATTTTGTGGTAACATGAATGCTAGATTTGACTCCATATCTTAACACCTAGAGAAACAGTTGCCAACTACAGTTTCAAGCAATTGATAAAAATTTGTGTCCAAATAAGAAGGGAATTGTGCCTTTGCAAGGAAAAGCAAATTGTNTTTATCACGGTAAGCAGCCTGAAATGTTTCAGTGCTGCTCACCACGCACATGATCTTCAGTGCATGCAGATGTGAGTCATTTTCATGCTATCTTTGACATTCGAAGGCAAATGGTATCTTTAATAAATGAAGGGCATTTTAAGGAGTTTGATACTCGGTGCCGTACATTTAACTTCAATATTGTGATAGGAGAGAATTCAATTTCAGCACAGTGATGGATGAGCAACTCAAGTTGTACAATAGCAAATGCATTCACGCATAGTCAACTGCACAGCATGTCTTGTTGATGCAAGCTGAGTTGCCATTTTATGTATTTCAACGTATGAAAAGACCCAATAGCATGAAACTATCTTTTAAATAATTCATGAATTTGCTCTCTAAACGTTTGAGGAAATTGGGTGCAATAACTATCCTATCGTGTTTACAGGAAATACTCAGAACGTCGATAATGGTCAACACCCCCCAATTTCTCATGATGGTTACCAACAGGCTTCTGGAATACCTGCCTTGCAGAGTGAACCATATTATGTGAAACCAAATGCAGCAAAAACTTTGGTAAATGCATGCGCTTAACGGAACGAAGAAATAGAAGAAAGTTGCAATGAAATTTTGGGGTTATCAGCACGATCACGTTATGTTCCTTCTGGCCAGTATTTTTTAATTTTTGCATTATGTCGTTCTTTTTTACATACTTTTTGATACTTTTCATATTTTGTGTTTTCACATTCTAAATTTTTCAATTTTTTCATGTTTTTATGTTTTTTGATATTCTTCTCATTTTTGCTCTGTCATATTGCAAAAAACATTTTTGACATTTTTTGTGATTTTCATGTTTCCGAGTTTATACACTTTTTCGTTTTTGTCAATATCATATTTTCGAATTAATATGATATTTTGAATTATTTCAATATTTTTTGTTCCTTAATAATTATTAAAATTAATTACTGTTAAAATTAAAATAAAAAAGTTATAATCTTTTGTAGACTGAAAGTGTTGACTCAATATTGCAACATGTACCGATGATCTGCGTGGCAGGTGTACGGGTGTCATTTCGTATGCTGTAAAAAACATGCAGTGTGACGTTTGTTTACAGCGTAAATACTCAGGTTTGCTCATTTGCATGACGCGGCAACTCGCCACGCTTGAAACGTGCCGCTGTGGGGGGAAGCAAACTAAGGTTAACAACCACTGTTCCATCCTTTCTGTTGCCGAACGGAATGTGACATAACAAGTCTAACGAGTGTCAAAAATAATGGAATGTGACGTCACTGGTCTGTCCAGCATCACTTTTCGAAAGCAAGAAACATTTTGCAAGTCCGACCAGAATCGTTTGCACACAAACCTGTACTTTCACCAGCAAATTTGTGGAAAGCGCCTGTGAACAATTCTGGTTCCTTTAATGCAACAAATTCTGTGCAGCCGTTTGAGAGGCTTGTAATAGAATTCTATTACTGCTTGTGTGTGTTGAAAACAGTCATAGGAATGCGCATTGCATGAAAAGGAAGAGCCCTGCTGACATGACTTGAACATCAAGAGATTTTTCTACAGTATGGTGATGATAACGAAATGAATGCGTTTCTTTCGACTTTCGACCAAAGTTGTTTTTACAATTTATAATACCCACATCTTTATTGCAACACACTCATGTGTGTATTTGTGCTTTTGTTGCAAATGACTGGAACAGTTAGAGCTTCCATGGTGTGTGTTCGCAATGGTAATTTAGCACTTTTTGAAACGAAACACCTGCAGAAAATGCACAAAAGTTCCAATAGATTTGCGGAACAAATGTGCACAATTCTTGTGCCTTGAGCCATCATCAAGAACTAAAATTGTTTTTCATAGCAGAATCATCAAGGAACTGATGTCACTACAACCACAATGACTGGGAAAATAATGATGACAACGATAGAAGAAGAGTCACTGAAATCAGGTGAACTACCTAAAATGTACAATCACAAACTGGGAAAACTTGAATGGATATTTTCGTTTCTACTGAAAACATAATGTGCAAATGAAAACGTAATTGCAACCGAATCTGCAGTCACAGTGAAACATAAGATGCAGGTTATATGCAATTGTACAGATAAGAGTTGGTCGAAAATCATATGCGAGTTTTGAACATTTTGCAAAAGAAAATCTTAACTTTCGCAAAATATGTGCAAAACATAAATATTCATGACTGCTGGTGTTATCGGCCTACGTTTCATTAGGGCTTTCTTTTCCGTTACACATATTGCACTGGAGTTGACTTTAGGCATATCTATGCAATCCTAAGCGACATTAGCAGTTCTGTGAGAAAGGAATCTGTTTGGTTGAATCAAGACCTATGGTTCCCGATCGGAGGTCCTTGGACCCTAGGGATCCACTAAAAATTTGATAATCCAAGACCTGCGCATTTACTGTGGTCTACTCGTATATCGTAAGAGACAACAAATCGATTGCAACTTCAGAATCCAGCTTCACGGCAACGCCTGGTCTTGCTCATGAACAAACATGTTTCGTCAAAGGTATGCAAGTTGACAAATGATCTGAATGGATTTTTTAACAAAGTCCAATCTTTGTCACACACTTTCGGAAAATATAGTGCTTGAATTCTTCGAGAGCTGCCAAATGAGATACAAATTTTCTTGAAGTATCCCTGACGTGTTTTGGTTCTCCATATCCAGAATGATAAACGTATAGTAATTTCCATCAAATGCCTTTTTGCTCCACATTCGTAGTTTGAGTACACGTGATGCCAGTGCGTCTAAGAATTTGACAATAGCAGTGTGCATATCATGTCTGAGCATGAATCTTTAATTGTTCACAAATATCGACAAGATACGTCAGACTACTGTCTTTTGTTACGGTCGAGATAAGAAATCAGTTTTCTCGTGTTTTGCTCAAAAATTTTTGATCTCTCTGCCAAGTTGAAATACACTTCCTGTCATACCATATCTCCCTTCGATATCCAGCGCACCTGTGTGAAAAGGAACCTCGTGTTTGGCATTTGCTTCTTCACATAAGACCTCAAATCCTTGCGTTTGAAGCACTACTTTTGATTTAATCAATGCTTATATCAGGGTTTTTTAAGGAAAATGTTAGGTACCCGGAAAGGACGTCTGGGGACCCGATTTCCCTGATTCTAGGGACCCTATTTTCTCTGATTCTAAGGACTCGATGATAATTTTCTCTGATTCAAGGGATCCGATTTTCAATTGTATGGGTCCTAATCGGGTCCCGAGAAACCCTTAAAAACGCCCTGCTTATATAAATTTGGCCGCGAAACGATTGATGGTTTAGGACAGAGTCGTGAATCTAGGGCAGGGTGCACAACGTGCAGCCGCATGCCTGCAATTGGCCTTTCGATAAAAATATATTCGGCCATGCACAAATATATGTTTTGACGGCCGTGCTACCCTGCATAAGTCAACTTGGCAAATCTAAAGTGATTTTTCAGCTTGTAGACATACTGCACTTAGAGATGTTTCAATGCTGATTAATTCAGTAGCTGATTTTATATGCGCTCTGTCGAGCATATTCTTGGAAATTTGCACAAATTTGTGGTTTTCGGTTTTGCCACGTGTGGCGGATGTGCATCAAAAACACCAATTTTGGCAAACAAGGCGAATGCAAAACAAGCTGCGGTGCTCAAATTGTGACAGACATAGCATTAGCACATGTAGGAATGGGGTTGAGCACAATTTTACGTGTTTATTATCGGATTTTCCATTGGAATTACCATTTGCCGTTTTTGGGCATGTCTAGCTTATGTATCATTTGACTACACAAATACATTTCAAAATAACAGATTTTCATGTCTCATCGCAATTTATTCTTTTGCATATAGAATTGCAAGCTTTGAGCAGAATGCCATTTTGATCCTTAACCGATCGCATTGAAGGCTATTTCTGCATTTCTTTGTCGTTTTTCTGCCTTGAGAATGCTCACCTGTACCATTTTCGGGAAGAAATTATCCAGGATTTTTATAAAATAAAAAGCAGAAATTCTTCGAAACACAAAGGTAGTTTTTATCGGGGCAAATATGCGTGAGAATACTAGCTGAGTTGTTGAGAAACGTGCCTATGCTTCTTAACCGTTTCAATAAGCGTCGGTAGTGGCTGGAAAAATATTTGCCAAGCGTGGGCAATGGCACCAACGGTGCACTGGATTTCTGGGACGAACGGGACTCTCATGGTCTACAGCATGAGGATTTCAGAAGAACAACGAAACAGATGTGTGGAAGCAGGACAGAAGCATTGTAAAATTTGGCGGCCCAAATTCATAGAAACAAACATAATGCGGCCGGAAAGCTTAGGATATATCCAGGGACAGATTTAGGGAGCGCTGGGCCCTGGATTTCTGGGACGAACTGGACGCTCATGGTTTACAGCAGGGGTTCCCAACCTGGGGTACATGTAACCCCAGGGGGACATTTGCCTACCCGAAGGGTACATTTAATGTTATCAATAGAAGAGCAAAATATATTTGCATATAATATATTTCCAAATACTTACACATATATCAGTGAATATTCTTTTCAAAAATCATTTTATGCTTGTTGTTAAATATATCTATGAATAATTATGATTAAATGTATTGTCATAGGATATTTCAGGGGTACGTGTGCATCTGTCGAATGCTGAAGGGGTACATACTTCTCTGTTGAAATGCTGAAGGGTACATGCTCATCTGTGGGAATCATGAAGGGGTGCATGTTAATAGAAAGGTTGGGAAACCCTGGTCTACAGCATGAGGATCTTCAGGAGAAGAACGACCAAACAGATGTGTGAAGGCAGGACAGAAGCATTGCAAAATTGGCGGCCAAAAATCACAGAAATAAACATAATGCGGCCAGAAAGCTTGTGATATATCCAGGGACGTATTTAGGGAGCGCAGGCCCCGAGGCCATCTTAGTTTTGTGGGCTCCAAACGTATGTGACCTGTTTGGCTGTTTGTCTGAAAAGCGTGGAATTATGCCCTCCTGTGTGTAGTGCCCACCTCAAAAATATATCTTTTGTTCTGGTGACTTTGATTCTGCATTAGATCTAAATAGAAATTAAAGCCTTTCCTATTTTTCTAAAGGACAAATGGCATTGCGATCTTTTCTTCGAATTTATCTCTTTTGCGTAGTGCAGAATTCTCTTCGTTAAATCTCCGTGATTTCTAGCGTTTTTTATAGTTTTGTTTTATGGATGTATACATGGTCATGCGGGACCGTGTTGTCACTCCCGAAAATATCGTCTAGCTGTCGATCGGACTACATGTACGTAAAACCCTTTTTTATAGTGATAGTAAGCACATATCTAATGAAAGAAACAAGCACAATCCGTTCAGTGGACACAGAGTTTTTATTTATGCCGCTTTGAAGTTGTCATTTTCCAAGCAATACAAAATATAGTGTTTTAATCCATTATGCCAGGGCTTCTCAAACTTTTTTGTTCTCTGACCCCATTTTAAAAGACAAGTGTTTCTATGCGGTCCCGTTGATGGATAGGCTAGATCAGCTATGTTCAACCCGCAGGCCGCATGCGGCCCGACAACCAGGCCTTATTTTGATAATCTTGAATTTGACATTTTTGATACAGGTGGTCCTTAGCAGTGCTACTTTGTCACGTCTGTCACCATTGCAGTTAGGATTCGAGCGCTTTCAGTACATTAACTTAAGCTAAATTTAGTTTGTTAAGATAAAAGCAAGCCTTTAAATGTGCGGCCCTCATTAATATGTCATTCAATTTGTGGCCCTGGTTAAGATAGTGACATAATTTTTGGCTCAATAAGCAATTTGGGTTGGACAAAGCTGGCCTAGATTTTAATGATACGTGTCAATGTCTCATAACAAATATCAGGACGCATTTTTGTCAATGGCGAAATCCTACAAATACACACAACCCACGAAAGTAACTACACAGTAATAAAACTACCACGTAATGGAAACCGTAAGGCGAAAAATAATTAACAAAAAACAATTCAGTTGATTAGACTACTAATGCGATGGATGCACTTGTTAATTTTTACACAGATCAATCATTCCTAGATTGATACAAGACAACGCTGGACGAAAGACATTCTTGACATTTTCCAAAAAGGAACTGTTGTGGACATGATGATTTATCAATTTTGGGAATACCGCTTCACACAATTATCTTGTGCCAATATCTAAAAGTTTATGAATGGCTGGATCAGAAAGGACTGAGCATTCATTTCTTGTTCTTATCCAAAAATGACATAGGCTAAGCTCTGTTTTGAAAATTCCAGTTGCAAACGTTTGTCGTTTAATAATCGTTTAATAATAGTTAGCCTAGCCCGTAGATTAGACCAAGAGTCTAAACAGAAGTATGCCATCGCGTCGGAAAGAATGCAATAAAGTCAATGTCGGTCAATACGTTAAAACAATCATGGTGTAACAACGCATAACTTGTCGTGCCTGGTTTTTATTAACATTTGATAGCTCAGGCAGGCATCAGAGTAAACAACTGACAGCATAAAGTACGATATTGCCCCTAAAAATAAAAATGCAGTAGAAATAGATTTACTGCAGGCCTACTTTCAACTTTCTTGTAAATTTTACAAAAATTTTTATACGTGATTTGTCAAGCTAATTGGCTTCGCAACCCCAAAATTACATTTCGCGACCCATTTGCGGCCACAATCCGTAGTTTGAGAAGCCCTGCTCTATGCCATGGGCCGATGGTAAACAGCATGAAGACAAGTTTTGCACAGCAACAAAGTATTGTCGCAACACCCTCAGCTTACCACATGAAGTAAGCGCAATATAGACATGTTTTTTTCCCTGTAAAACTCACGAGAAACTGTTCTACCTTATTTAACTAACATACAGAGTTTCAACAAGCAATCTCTGTTTGCGCGAAATCTAGTAAAAAAGGAACGTAGGATCCAAAACTGACAATGTTGCTTTTCATCGGAGTTTTGCAGTGTCTGGCGGTCTTGCGTTTTGCGAGGTTTTAGTCAGTTGAAAATTGAACATCAATTATGTACCCTATTTTTCTTTTCCATTCTTTTTTGTATCCACCTTCATGCAGACGTCCTGCATCTCTCTCACGCCCAGGTGCACAATATTATCGTGTTGTTACTGTATTGATAAGAGTCTAGTGTTGGTATTTGCATTTCCACTCGTTTCAAGGTAAATTATGAAGTTATGACTCTGCGCACTTCCGCAAATTTTTAGTTAATATTGAGTCATCATAGGAACAGTAGCGCGGGGCCCCTAAAAGCCCGGGGCCCTAGGCTATGGCCTATTTGGCCTATGCATAAATCCGTCCCTGGATATATTCACTGTGACTTATTTTATCTCGAAGCCTAATTTTGGATTTTTGTATTGTATCTTGAAGCCTAATTTTGGATTCTCTTCAAAAATTTATTGGGTTCTTGTCTAAATTGGAATGTCAGATTTGATCCTTATCTCCAACACGCCATAAAGACTTTGCAACTGCATTTGCAAACTTGTTGATAAAAATCTGTGTCTAAAAATTCCAATTCCTCCTTTGCAACGAAAGGCAACTTGGCTATGTAACTGTAACAAACATGCAATTTTGCCATTTTGGCCACAGCATCCGTCACATGCAGTGCTTGCAGTTGCGCATCATATTTATGTGAGAAGTGACCTCGGCAAATCAGATTTGTCATTTTATTCCTAAAATGTAACTTCAAAGCAGTGAACGGAGGGCAGTCCAAGGTGAACAATATTTTTTAGCTAATTCAATCACGCAATGTTAACTGCTAATCAACCAATGTACTTTTTTATGAAAGCTGTGTTGTTACGTTTTGCTATTTCACGTATGAAAGAAAAAACGGACGGCAAAAAACGATCTATGTTTTACAAATCGTCACAACTTATTTCTCAAAGTTTCCGGAAAATTGTGTGCAATTCCTATCCAATCGTGTTTACAGGAAATACCCGTAACATCGGTAAAGACCAACAGACAGTAATTTCTAACAATGGTTTCAACCAGCCTGTTCCAACAGCTGTCTTGCAAAGTCAACCTGATTACGTCGAACCAAATGCAGCAAAAACATTGGTGAGGCTATCTACTTACTGGTGGTAATATGGAGTCTTAGCATGTCATCATCAAGTTCAATTCTGGTTTTCACGTAGTGAAGAAAACTTTAGATTTTGTATTCACCTTCTAAATTCATTCAACCCTTCCTCTAATTCAATCCCAACATTATCAGCAGCAAAGTCTGTGTTTTTCAGAATGTGCATCGAACGTCAAAGCAGAAGGTAAAAAGAAATATATTCTCTATGTGTACACAAATAACGCTCAAATCCATTAACCCTTCCATAAACGTTTTGCTTGAACTTCCTATAAAATATAGATTTTCATAGCCTATTTGAATCAGGAATTAACAAAAAGGTGATGAAACTATTTTAGGGAGTTTCTTCCTCAATGAGATATAATGTAAAAGTAGGATTTTTTAGTTATGAATGAAGACAAACGTTGCTGATATCATGTCCATTCATTTATTTATAATGCTGCATTGATTCATATGCTCAACGTTGCATGCATCTTCACCACACATTTTTGTCAAACAAAATCTCTGATGTCATCTTATTGGGTAATTGGTGTAACTTCTGACCTGCTCTATAACCGTGTAACTTGTGCAATATTCGTTATAGCTTGAGATTGTTTTCTGTGCATTCAGGGTAATGCGCAAATAAAGACCCTGTCCATGACATATGAAATGAGCCTATACCTATGAGTTCGAAGGAGGGAATTCATGTTGACTAGTTCCAAATGTGTTTAGTTAAATTGCAAAAGATCTCTCTCTGTTCTTTCTGTTCACCTCGAAATTTGTAGTGATTTTTTCATTTTTGCGCTAACTTTAAACCTTTTACTTCACCTAATTGAAAACTAACAGAACAAGCTTTAACTTTCTTCTAGAATTACCAAACACTTAGCAAAAATATTCGAGAATGCCTTGCAGCCATTTATTGGCTAAAATGTCAACATCGATTTTGTTTTCTTTTGAAGAACGAGTGAATACAATTTGCACATAATGCATTCCTTATTTTGCACAATGTTTTAGTGCATGTCACCTCTTCCTTGTTTTCCATGATGTTGCATTGATATATCTGCATATTGTTGCCATCAAATTTAAATATGGCTGCACGCGAAGTTTCAAGCTGTGTATCCGCAATGATACATCAACATGAAAGTTGTCATACTATTAAAAAGTCGAGAAGTGTTTCATCGCTTGCAATTAATATTTGAAAGATATGGATTCGAGCAATGCTTAAGATGTCCAGTGAATTTTTGACATAGTGTCCACAATAAATATAACAGTTTTATCCAAGAATTTAAGGTCTTGTGATAAACGTTGCACATAAGGGAAATAATAGTTATCGTTGCGTAGTGATGTTCAATAAATACTCTGGGAGACAGGTTGGTTTCTTTGCAGTATGATCGGGGGTGGCAAGCAGTCATTGTGAGTGTTGTGTTTAAATAAGCGCGTTGTAAACAAAGCACTTCGCACAGCAAGTGTGTTGCGAAGAAGAACAAAAACTTTCATAAAGTCCTCCAAAACTTGCAATACATTTTTGTTCCATTATGCTTCTGTTAAATTACGACGAAAGTAAGTGTTTTACACTATATACTGAAATCAAAGATTTTTTTTGAGTATTTTGTTAGGCGTTGCAATTTTGTTTATAGTAAAGTAAAATAAATTGTTCTTTTGCCACAGTAAACTATTGCCACTTCCCAGTTTTAACCTAACTCTGAACGTTTGTTTCCTTATACCATTTGTACAACCAGATTAGTAAGTAGATAATGGTTATGGCTCGTATCAGAAGTTACAGTGTATCACAGTAGAGAGAGGTGTACATCAAAGGCCAATGATAACATTTAATGCGGATTTGGGTATAATGAGTTATTTCCCTTTTTTTCTACATTCACATGACGCCCTTGCAGAAGAATTTAGTGGCAAGGTTGGAAATGTATGTGATTTTTCGTTCAGTGGAACCACTGGCTGGCACTCGTGCAACACTGAAGTTCCGGGGGAAACAGTTTGAAAAACACGGCTATGAGTATTTCACATTGTAAACGAAGTGCTGGTTACCAACGTTATTAAACATTTGAAATGATCTAAAATTTGCAAAATAGCGTGAAACATCTCATATTATGATTCTCATGTTTATCTGCGTTCTTGAAGATAAACAAATAGCCTTGCGACCATAAAAAGAATTTTTTGTGCGGTAGAAGAACCTGGAACACAATCGAATGAGACTGAACACGGTGCTTCTTTAAAAAATCCATAAAATCATCCACTGCAGTCATCAAGGCCTATCCCGTCGTATGCGACGATGAGCACGGCGACGCTCACAATCTTCCAAGAATGATTTTTTATGTTTGTTTTCCAGTTTCAATGGCTGTCTTCCACTCTCTTCTGTTACAAGCGAGTTTTTCCCATGAAGTACTTGTTATGCTAAATGCTTTTTGGTCACGCTTTAGCATGTCCCGGAAGCGCAATTTTGGACGTCCGATCGGTCGGAGAGCATTGGGTAGTTCACTATGCAGAACTTGCTTTGGCAGGCGGTTGTGCTCTATTCGGCACACATGACCAGCCCATCGAAGACGTCGATGTCTGGTGATGGTTATGAGGTCGTAAGAACCAGTCGTTTGCGGTAT
>JGI24021J15306_10003365_pt1 | contig 17968 bp, 12 predicted proteins | sample Ectturendosymbi1_FD_15306 | JGI IMG/M metagenome (IMG submission 15306)
GCCAACGTTTTTGCACGAAACAAATCACGGCTGTACTGTGGTCTCTCACGTGTGCAGCCGTTAAACTTCACTGTTTCAAGACAGTGACATTTCTTGCAGTAAATCACACTAGATAAATGTCGGATAGAGGCAGTTAACAATCTTTTGCGATCTCTAGAAATTTGCAAAATGCTAAAGATCATTTTTGAAGTAAAAATTTATAAAAATATCAGAGTCAGTGACACCACACCGAACTCTGTTTCAACATCAAGATAGCTTTATGTAACATCTAACATGAAAAATTCTTCACACAAAACGTGACAATCGTCACATTTAGTTTTGAAACCTCTCCAAATGCAAAACCTACGATAAAAAGTGGGGGGACATGGCATAGTATGTCCCCCCCGTCTAAAAAAGTGGGGGGGACACGTCCCCCGTGTCTCCCACCAAATTGCGCCCATGCTGACATTCAATACCAGGGTTTGCTTTTGGACAAAAAGATTTGCCAATTTACGTGCTGCATAAATGGTTAAAAGACGTTTCTATTTATTAAATTGCATAACTTCAATTTACAGGACAAGCTGTGATGTTGTTCGACACAGACGGTTTTGGGTCAAAAACCCGACTTCCATTCCGGAAAGTTTCTCAATACGACGCAGTTTGGCTCGAGCGATTTTATTCGTTCGAACAGTCCACATAGAACCCGGCCTGCAGCATTACTGCTTTAGCTCCCAATAGTTTGGAAATCCATGTGATGCCTCGCCTAAGATGCCACGCAAAATGTTGGCCTCTGCGTTTTGTTTTCACTAAGACGTGAGGATGAGGGTGGAAAATGCTGTTAAGCTGTTTATTTTATTTTTTTAATGAAAAACACGGAAACACTAAAAACAAACTTCCTGAAGACTTTGCACGAACTCAGCGTACTTGAATCGCACATAGCATTGATTGCTGTTAGCCAAAAATTGCTGTAAGCAGCAGTGGCAACAACCAATCTTATTTCTGAACGTCAACTGAGGTTAACGCCGCGTCGAAAGCATTGTCATGCGATTCGGGTCAAGTGCGGTGACTCACTTCCAATCGTGTCTAGTCACCGGCACCCGGTGATTCGGGAACAGCTTGAGTCATCGTTTGTCGCGAGTTAAGCACTTTGGTCACCGAAACGTTTCCTCCGAATTCTTTCAGTTAAAACCGCCTTCACATTGTTCACAACGTATCGCAGAGCTATGTAAGAGTTTATCGAATTTGTGTTCCAAAGTTACGTCACCGTTTAAACTTTTGTGATTGCAGTCAACTGGAGCCATTTTTGGTTGTAAAAGTACACCAATTATTACGAGATTCTTTGATCAAGGAATCATGCGGCGAAGGTACTGTGTACCAGGCGTTTGCCTACACGGCGGACGGTGCTTGAACGGGAAATGCAGATGCAGCAGACGCTACACAGGCTCCCACTGCCAACTGCGGGTTTATCAGCCGAGCGCGTCAGGTCAACTTCATCTTCACACATCATCGCGATCTCAACGGGCTTATCCGGCGGGTGAGTTCTTGTGGGAAAGTTAGCGGCAGTAGCGGCACTGGGGTCGATCCGACCGGAATGCTTGACGGTCCTTTTCCGCAGGAGTCTGCAAAGTCATGTGTTCTCACGGAACGTGTCAACTGACAGAGGGCAACAAAGCGATTTGTGTCTGTCACCGGCACTACCGCGGTACTTTCTGCACCATACAATCGCCGTACTCTGTCTCCATCCCGGTTCGTCGTCCAAGGCCTTCAGCCGGGTCTGCCGCAGCTGCCGCAGCGGTGAAATCAGGTATTGAGTCCGCTTCGTTGTTTCACGTCGCAGGCTATGACTTGTAGCACAGAAAAGGACTGAAACCCGTTATACTGTGTCGCTATAATGAAAGTTCGTACAAACAGTAAGATTTTGACATTATCTGTCTTTCTAAACCTTTGAGAGTTCCGTTTGTTATAATGCCTGATAAGTTATTTGTGAGGAATTTCAAATTCTTAATTTTGTACTTTTGAATGTTCCATGACCATCAGGATGGTTTGACACGACTTTCAGTTAATAACAAAGCATCAACAGTTGTTCGTCACAGAACCTAAAGCAAATGGATAACCTTGGTTTTATGCTTTTTAGAAACCTCATTTTAAAGTAAAAATGCACTTTTGCTTGTCCCTGACGATGTTTTAGTCATTGCGCAGCCGTGGGCATTGGGCACATGGTCTCGATGCAAACGTAAACAAGACTACTACATCTATGAAATACACTTATGCAAGTGGATAAAAGATTTACAAAAAATAATCAAGCTGCCAGATGGAGTTGGACGTTTCTAAAAGTTCGATTTTTAGCTATTTGGATGCTTGAGTCTAAGTGGCGTTGCTAATAAAACAAACAAAAGGCGCATTTAGATGGGATACAAAATGAATTCACTGGATGAGGGAAATTGCTACACCAGGAAAAAATGAAGACATCAGCACATACAAAGAACGTCCTCCCACTTATTGGGCTGTGTTATGCTCGTTGCAACCAAGGTTTCATCGTCACATCGCTCAGCTAGCAAACACTCATTCGTGCTTTCGATTTGAACCACTTGACGAACCGAGGCGGTGGTGGTATAGTAAAAGAAATTCTAATCCAAGATTTTTGAACGAAAATGAATTAAACAAAAGTCTCTAACGTTTGTCAAATTATTTTAAATTTTGAAAACAGACGATTTCTTAAAGCAAAATTTTAAAAGTTATACTTTGAAACATGGAAAGAATATACTTGGAAATATGTATGTTAGAATTTAGATGAAAACTTTCGGATTATCAATGAATTGTTGTTTCCCGTGTGTTTGCTGTTTCCCTACAACATTTTAAGACAACAATTTTCAACTGCGGGGTGGGTTTACCCCAGAGAGGTTATTTTCACCAAACAGAGTGGTGGCTTAGTTAATCATTTTTTGCAATTTCACAGCAAACGTAAATTTTTTCAATTCTTAAATAAATAAATACATCGTGGTGTGTTTTTGTTTTGCGTTGCTGGACTCAGAACATTTACTGATACACATTCCCAGCTTTTTCATCGCCTTGATTCATCATAAATGCAGTGCATGCGTAGAAGTTAAAGTGGAAGAAGCGCGTGAGTGTAAATTTTTTTTGAAACTTGCAAGGGATCAAGGAGAGAAAAAATGCTACAAAACATTGTTGTAAGGATACAGCTGCAATATAACAATGTGCAAAAAATCTGTGAGAAACACGTACTGTTAAGTCTGGGCAATTGTTTCGTAACGGTCGTCAAGGTTGCGTACTATTTTAGCCATTACGTAATTTTTCCTGAACGACACTGCGTTTGAGCAATACGAACGATTGTTTGAGTCGTTACATCGGCAGAAACATTACCGAGAAGCATGAAAAGATCTGGCATTTTGAAAGATCTGTTGTCCCAGCTATTTAGTACTTCGTTTTACGTCATCAGGATCGGCTACAAGCTGTATACTTGGAAAACATATTTTGTGTCTCGAATTCTGCCCCGTGAAAAGTTTTCTTCTAGTGTGTTAATATATTGGCCAACTCAATTTCTAGTTTGATTTGTTCACCAAGTGGTTGGGGAAGTGTTCGTTTTCCATGACAGTTGAGTTGCTGCTCCAGCGATTAGATTTATCTTCGGTCTGCCAATCAAATGAGTTTTTTTCTTGTTTTCGTCTTGGTAGATTTTACAAGTTAAGGAAGCGGTTCCCTTGCACTTCTAAAGTAGGTGGGAAATTTTGAAAAGCGCTAACAACCAGTTCTGATCATGCCTTGAATTGTTTTGGTCGTGAGCTTCGTATCATACACCTGATGTACCTGAAAATGGTAGTCTGGTTCAGAGCAACATCCAGGTGATATTTTCGGTGGTGCAAAATGATTGTAAATTCCTGTTGTACAATTTTCGCGGTGGGCAAAATGATTGTGACTTGTTGTTGTACCTGACAACTAAACTTTTTTGAAAATTTCGGGGTGTAAACGCCTGCTTCCCCCCTGGTGGTGGGCCTGGCCTGGTGTGTAAAGAGCAAACATGCCCAGATTTTCAAAAGTTTTCTTTTCATTAGTCAGAAAATTGTCCCATTCGATGCTTAAAATGTATGGTTTGCAGTTTTGCAACTGCAGAAAAACAAAAAATTTATGATTAATGTCTGAGCTAATGGAAACAGGTTGTTGAAGGTTTGCCTTGCTCAAAAATAACTTTAACACGTTTCTTCTGCAAAATCGTAAAATCATACGTTTTCCGCGGTGTCGCAGATACGCAGAAGTGCTCAAAAAACGGAGCAATGTTCTAGACTTTTGTTGTAGGGCTTACCACGTCTATGGGAAGATTGGAGAAGTGTTACCGGGAATTCTTTGGCGACAAGTGTGCCCTAGCTTTCGGTGGTTTGCTGACAGCTGAGGCCTGCTGCAACGGCTTGGGACAAGCATGGGGTCCATCGTGTACTTCTTGCTCCAAAATCACTGGTAAATAAAAGTTTAAACTGTTTTCGTTTGCAGTATTTGTAACCTTGTTAACGTGTGTCAATATCAAAAATAACTCTTAAAAACTTACAGTAAATTCACTACACTAAAGTAAAGGAATATAACCAACACTTACTTCGCACAAGTGGTCATTAAACGATAGTTGTCATAATTATCATGACCAAAGCTGAAAGACTTCTAATGTTCTAATGAAGGTACGGAGCTGTCTTGATAACAAATATCACGGTCAGAGGCACAAGTGCCACTGATAATGACTATCGTTATCTCGTTTCGTAAAGATAACTTTGCTGCACTTCTGCTTCTGCTTTTAATTATAATAATTCCAAACAGGCGAAAGTTTTCAGGCGTCTTCATAAAGCGTGCAGAAGTCATTTAACGTGAACATCACTTAGGTAACACGTGACGAGCACAGGCGCTCCAAGATTCATGGGCATTTGTGAAAAGCAGGTCAGAATAAGTTCCTGCAATTAAAAGATCTGGAAGATTTTCTCTAGGCTTTAGAAGAATCAATGGGCTCTGCTTTCATCGTTTTGCGATGATTCAGACTTGCGCATATCTGCATTCAAGTAACTTCACTCCACTGGTGAAATTAGCAAGAAGATGTAAGGACTGATGATGCGTAGTTTTTCGTGAAATCGATTTCCTACTAAAATTTGTGATTGATTCCTTGCTTATTTCACCTGTAGAGTGAAGTTACTTGAAAATTTGCTGCGTAAAAGATCGCGACAATTCCAGGCATTTTAAAACTTTTAGCCTTGCGCAGTTATTTCTTCCAGCGCCAAGTCTTGCTCGCCCACAACCGTTTGCACATCTGTTATATTTGAACCCAGGGCCAAAACGCTCCAAGGGACTCTGTGGCAGCATTGCGGTGCAGATCACGCAATACGTGGCTTCGATGGCCAATAGCACGAGCAATAATGACGCAAAAAGGAAGCTGTAGTTCTATGACGTTTTGCTAAGCTCCTGGTCAGTGTGCCAGCAAGTATATTCTCCTGTTGACCACGACTGGATTGTCACCAAAACCGGATTTAAATACCTCACGCACGGGTTCTCTGTTTGCGGTGGAAAGTTTTAGACAACATGCCGATTCGATGAAGTTAGTGTCTTTGTCTGAAGTTTATTTCTTCTAATAGTCCAGAAATTTCCAAATGAAGTAATATAAAAAAATGACAATCTGATTTTGTTATTTCAGTAAGCAAGGAGCATTTGTTTGTTAAAAACCTAGAATCGTCAAAAAAATTGTTTGGGACTCGAAACATCTGCGTAGTTTGATTTTGATAGGAATAAAAAACAAATTTTTTTTACTTGCATCAAAGATGCCACATATGCAAGGGTTGTTGCCGAAGTGGTCGCTGTTGAAAGTTTGGAATAGGAGTACGCTGTATGTTTTCTTGATCCTGCACTGTAGAGATTTGACAGTTTGTTTCAATCTCTTACGCATTGCTCTTTCAAAAAAATGCTTTTTAAAAAATTTTATTTCATGTAAAATATTGTCTGATTTCGCAAGCTTGTGAAAATCTTCCCAGAAAGATTTTCAATCTTGTAGCATTTTTGAGTTTTTTAAGTGTTCGTAAAAGCCTGCTTCCGGCATTGAAAGATTCGTCGAAAATATATCTGCGCGAACATATCCTACTATGACTGCCAGTTTGGAAAACACTGCGGTAAATATCAATGCAAGACCTTGCAGGCACACTCGTTAAAAATAATCCAACGATCAAGGAACCATGTTAATTCTTGCTGGTTTTGATTGAATGGTCTTCATCACATTGGAGCCTTGTCACAAAAGGAGCAGGCCAGGAAGTTACCACTGCCATATGCGTAGCCAGAGGGGGACCAGGGTCGCCCATAGCCCCCTCAAATGCTTAACATATATAGCCATTTTGTGCTTTGACAGGCGGTATCCGCCTAAAATCAAACATGTTGGCGCCCCCAAATTCTTTTGGCCCCTCCACTGCCGGTGCGTATCATGGGTATCACTGGTCACACGCTACATACAGTATATAATTTCGAGCAAAAAAGCTGGACGAGCTGTTTTAGCTGAACGCTTCATATAGTTCTTTACTCATTTTCTCTACAGGTCGATCTCCTCCGGACATTTGTTCGAAAGGCGCTCCTAAATGTGCGCATGGACGATGCATCAGCCTGTTCAATTCCTACCGGTGCCAGTGCAATCTTGGTTACCGACTCGGAGAATCGGGAACAGTTTGCTTGCGTGAGTCACGCACACTTGCCCTTCACTTTTTATTGCTGCAGAGTGTGTGAGGAAAAGCATTACTTCTGGTTTGTGAGTTGCAGAGCTTCTGATGCCTTTGCGTCAATTCATTGCATCGCAGAGGTGCTGAAAAGTTTAAACCCTGTCGCCGTCAGTCGTATACCACAAATAGGACAAAACACGGAGCTTCAGGAAAGTTGTCAGCAACTGGCTATTGTTGCATTTTTGTGCAGCCCAGCTTTGCCTTTGTAGGCAAGCGCCGTGTGTGGCCTTATAAAGATTATAAATCAAATCACCTCAACAGTGCGTCTGCGTGGAATACTCAAAAGCGCCGAGCGCATGAACGACATTCCATTCATTCTGTTCAAGTCGTAAAAAATATTAATAGGTCCGAAATTTAAACACCTGTGGTATCAACGCAGCGCACCATTGTAGGTTTATCATCTAGCAGAGCAAAGATCTGCTGAAAAATTTTCAATCGATTCCATATTTTTCTGTGTTCGTCGCTCGCGTTAACTTTTTTTCTTAACTCGAACTGATTCAGCAAGTGCACGAAAAATGCTATAAACGCAATTTGGCTTGTTATTTAGTTGAAACTTTTTCTTGAGCGATTTGCTATGGTCGTGATTTGGCAAATATACATTCGGTGAAACCGTTGATTGAAAAAAGGCGTTTTTAGTTTGCAGCAGCAGACGTTTGCTTTGTTACTAGCAGTTCCATCTCCCGACGAAAACAGTGGTGATGATATATATATGATGTTTGGAAAGAAGCACTGCAATCACCAAATGCAAATAAGATCAACCGTTTGCTCACATTTAACCCCCTCATTCCGTTATGTTAGAACAGCGGTTACAGACCTTTTCTCCTCTGTTCCTCTAGGGCTTTTTTATAGATTGATGTGTATCCATTTAAAAATCAAGGAATAGAAGCAATAAACACGACATTTTAAATTTATTTGAATATGAAGTCGGTGTGTGAATTTTTCTAATTAAAATCACAGAAAATCATTCAAAACAATGTCTTGCAAGCTAAGTAGTACAATCAACATGACAAATCCTAGTAATGCAAGATAATGGGATGATTGATCTTGTTTGTTTTTCATAGCCTACTGTTTATTCATTCAGACCTACTGCACCCTTGAAAAGTGCAATTATACCACTAGAGGTACATGTACCCCAGGATGTGAACCCATTCAATTAGAATATAGAGCGAAAACTTGAAGGAAAGCGATAGTCATTCCTTCATGTTTATTTGGGAAAGCATTTCAACAGTTCAAAACGCCACATACTGTACAATGCAGTGTGAAAGTAGTCAAGGAAGCAAAACTGGACGTATGCTATGCATTGTATTGTGTTTTATCAAACCTGGGCAACTTGCAGAACGGTAGAATCACAGTCAATGGCACATAAACTAATCCCAAGCACGTCAATATCATGTTTGCGTCTCTCCCGGGGCATCTGTTATAACCACGTGGTTTTTCAATTAAGTTCCCCGCTATCCTGATGGTGAAAAAGGGTTATGAGGAGTACATAAGGTAGCGCATTTTTTTAGGTTAATATGACCAGTTTGAGAAGGGTTTATTGGTTTAGTAGGTATAGCTTGTACCATCATAACAACCTTGGAGATAATCAATTTTTACAAAAGAAAATACTTTAATCATAACCTGTGCAATGATTAGTTAGAACTTCACTATTCAAAGACAAAGTCCGCGCGAGGCCCTTAATTACTTGGGTTGTGATGTTAATTTGGATAAGAATTTTGAGCACCAGCTATAAACCCTGACATAGGCAACCGCTCAGAGCACGTCAGAGGAGGCACTGCAAATTGAAAACAAGTTTTAACCTGACTAAATCTGCTTCCTACGCCTGCAAAATCAATTTTTTTAAATCAGTTTTCTTCACCACGCAGATCGTTTGAACTGAGAGTGAAATGTGATCTAAACCAAGTGTTTATAGAGTCATATTTCGTGCGTAGGTTATTGTCAATGTTTAAACAAGGTACTCTTACGTTTTGCCAAAGAACGCAGAAACGTCTTGATTCGTTTCATGTTCCTATTTGGCGTCAATGCACCTGAGCTGTTATGTGCAAGCAAAGCAATTAAAGATCTTGTTAAATACTCTTGCGTTTTGCACATTTTTAGTTGGAACAAATGTCAACAAAACGCTTTCACCCTTTGGAGCTGCACTTCCGACCCGTGCTCAATCGCAGTCAGAGTCGCCCAGCGGAGTGATTGGAAAATGTTTTACAACCTTAGACGCGAATGGCAGGTGCTCTGGCACAACTTCAATCCACGCAAGCAGAGCGGCCTGCTGCTGCTCAGTTGGGATCGCCTGGGGAAGTGATTGCCAACCGTGTCCTTCCGCCGGCACAGGTCGACTGCTAAGGGCTTGTTTGTGTTTTTCACGCAATTCGTCCAAGGCTATACCCATTTCAAATTCCTCATGCCGTATATATTACTTCTGTGCCCCTGCTCAATCTGTTCATTAAACTTTTCACGAGCGTGAGAACCGCTCAACGTTGAACTTGCGTCAAGCGGTCAAATCTGCCGATGGAGATGGCGGATTTCATTGGCACTTTCTCCTTACACTCCCGGTGCCAAGGTCCTAAAAGTGGACTTCAGGTTTCATAGTGCACTAAAGTACACACAAGCGTGTTCGTGAATTAGGCAACCAATGAACTTAAATTGCGTTTCTGTTGGCACATTTTTCAAGGCGCACAAAAATAAAATAAACGCCATGCAACAAAGATAGTTTCCTTTAAGGCTGTTTGCACAGCACGAGTTCTCGCGAGTGATGGTCTGCTGTGCCCATCTCCGCTGACTTGCGGTAGTGGAGCACACAGCTGCAAGCGAAATGAGCGCTGGCTCTGAGCGTTTTGTCGACGTTTGTTGTGCAGTATTCATGTGGTTTATTCGCGAACATTTCAGGTCACGAATGATGAATTTAAAGAGAAATGAAAAAACGTAATTAAACGAAGTTTTGCATCAATACTTTTCAGTGATAGCGGTTGTATATGTAAATATTTTGTGTGGGCCTACACACAAATATTCTATAAGTAAATATTTGTATATGTAAATATTTTTTAACAATCGAACGTTTTGAATCTGCAATTGAGTGAGCAAGCAATAACTGATAAAATCAACAAAATACAAACTGCCACTTGAGATTTCAGAATACATGATTTTAAAACAGTATAACGGTAAAACCATAAGGTTTAGAAAGATCCTTCAACCTGCTAATGGAATATAGATTTTCTTCATGGTTTTTATGGCATGTTTTGATTAGACAGCTCAAAAGATTAACTCCTTAATTGCGAGATGAAAACAGTTTTGATTATTCGTTAACAAAAAAAACATGCTAAAGTTTTGTTGTTTGTTGATTTACAGTTTTTTACAAACTTTGTTTTCAACTCGTTGACGTCATTTTTCCAAGTTCTAGAAGTTCGCACTTTTTGACACAACTTTTTATATGACATCATCTCCAAGAATAAAGCTATATACGTCCCATTTTTTCAGGATATCTACTTTCTTCGTAAATATCTATTCTCCGTTTCGTTGTATCTGCTGGCGATGTATTGTATAGGTACCTCTTTATTGGTCAATTTTCCTACAGATCGTCATAAATTACTGAAACTTACTTCAGAAATCCGTTTTCAAACAGCTTGCACGCACCGTAGCCCAAATACCATAGTTGATTTTTCAGATGAGCGAAATACGTTGTGTCCGTACGGCAGCGCCTACCAGAAAGTTCCTTCAAAAAAGCAATCCCTACCTGTGGCAGTAGCACAGCAAGCGACTACATCGCATCAGACTGAAGAACCAATTCTTTCGAAGGCTGTGTTCACTCACAAAAATTCAGAAACTTCGACTGCCAGTGCTGTGGAAACAACTGACGAAAGCGGAGTTACGAGCAACTACGCCAAAGTTGCAACAACCGCAGACATCTTGGAAACAAATGGTCCCCTAAATAAAGACATCTCGTCGGAAAGTACATCGGAACTAGCCGTTCAGACACCAACGGTTAGCAGGCAAGAGCTGAGTGACCATCTTCGAGTTCTAACCACAACTGAAGTTTCCACATTTCAGCACACTGACCTTCAGAGGCTGCCTGGCACGGACCAGGCAGCGGAATCACCCTTGTCAAATTCCCACGCTCTGGGCAGGGAAAGACTTGAAATAACCAGTGCAAGAAAGACCGATGAAGCCGACACGAGCACGAGAACGCCTGCAGTTACTGAAAAAGATCGGAATTACTTGAAAAATGAAGAAAATGCCGAAGGAAGTACAACATCTAATGTTATCGAAGCTGTGTCTGCATTATTGGAAAATCATGCACACGCCAACTCAGCAATATCCAAACACGCGAGCGAAACTGTGATACACGGAGCTGAATCAACAACTGAAACAAGTACTTCAACGCCTAACCCTGCGAAAGATTGGCTCAGTTACAGCGCCACCACTAGCCAAACCAGCACTCTTGATGTGGAGCGACCTGATGTCCAGGTACTGACAAATAACAATGATGGCAATTCGAGGTGGAGAGCGGAATCCGCCTACGTGCGAAAACCGGTCTACGCTCGGGTAGATAGGCTGCCTTCTATATTCAGATCTGGAGGTCAGTCGCTCAGTGACGGAGTCTCATCTTCTCAACAAACAAGGATACCTGTTGCTGAACCTGTTGCTACCTCCAGAAAGACTCCTGTCTCTACACATGAAGTTCCCACACCAGAACCTTTGCCACGGTAAGAACAGAAGGTTGTGTGTTTATGATGGTGATGTGAACTGGTTGCTTTTTCCATCGTTTTTGAAGTAGGTTGGTGCGATTTTTACACGAAAACCTATGATAAATGCCTTTATCCGTCAGCGTTTTTCGCAAAACGATATGCTATGAGTTGTGTCTACTCCTCACCAGAACTGTCACCAGAAAGTCTTCAATAAGGGAGCTTTACGTTTGTGCAGGGGAATTGGCATTCCAAATTTTGATAAAATCTCCTTTGATTTATAGTTTTTCATGTTTTAATTTGGGGGCTTGGAGCTGTGTTTGAGAGGCTAAGCCCACTCCCCCAGTGGCGACGGGACTACTCCTCACAAAAAATACCCTGTTACGACAGAAAAAGCAAATGGGTAAAAGATACGCATGATTTTTAAGTATTGGCTTATCATACTGTTGGACGTACAGTATAACAAGTGATGGGAAAACAGTTGAGTAGCATATTCGGACATTATCTTCAGCAAAATTTTGCAGCAGTGCTGGCTATACTTCACAATTGGCGGGTATGGATTAAGTTTGAGACAAGTTTTGATCAGAATGATTACATTTTAGGCTTTCAGCCCTATTTCAAAGACAGTTGCACCCACATTTTAATGAAATAATTTTCTTTGAAGGAAAGGTGATCATGTTTTTGTGGTATGCATCAAAAGAAATCCTTCGACAGTAATGAATCAGGCACTTTATGTTCACAGAACATATATTTCGCGGGAGTAGGCATCTTCAGCTCTTAATCAAATACAAATGTATGTAGCCATTTTTGTAGTGTTGACGGCATACAAAAAAATTTAGTAAGTCGTTTTTTAAAATACATTTGTTAACGGTTATGCATTCTTTGCGGAAAATTGGAAGTCTGCTTTATAGAGTCTTGTTAAAATGTCTTGAAACTGGGTCCTAATTAGCCTCAAGAACAAAGTTAAATTTTCATCCCCCCAAAACCCTCTTCGCTACAAAATGTTCAGAATGCGTTAAAGTCAGAGGTTTCGTGAACGACCAAGTAGTGAATTTTGCTGCCCACTCAAGCAGGGTGCGCGTGGTACAACCAAATGCTGTTACAGCTTTTATTTTCCATTTCTTTCTCAGTACTTCGGTTTCGACTCACTACTTTTACCAAGGAAGCATGTCAGATGCAGTTTGACTTTTGGTTAGAATGATGAAATGACACTGTCTGCAACCTACTTGCAAAAAACACAGATCAATTTGGTAATGTTTTAGGTTAAACGCTTTCAATTATGCAATTTTCCCAAAATCCAAATAGCATGAACCATTCGTTTGGGAACAGAAGTTTTTCTTGAAGCTCATGTGTTTAGCCATGATTGCCGNTACGTTTTGTAAGAGACTTACGTTTGCTTTACGATTTCTGCCTCAATACCGTGGAGTGATATGGCCGTTTAATAGAAACAAGTTTGCTGTGAGTAGCTAAACTTAAGTACGTTACAATTACGTTTACAACATCCGGTTATGTTGCACCATGAAAGGAACAGATATGGCAAATATAAAATGTCGAGCTTGGATTAAAATGGCAAATATAAAATTTCGAGTTAAACACTGACTGCCACTACGAAGGGCTCATCACTGATAACATTCTAACAGCAAGCAAAGAGCAGCAGACAATGCAATCTAGCTCGAACCAACACCAGTCTTGCAAAGAGAATTTACCTGAAACACAAGCTGTCTCCACATTTCCAATTAAAGTTTGGCCAAATGCGATGGTCGCGCCTACGCAAAAATAACATTTATGAATAGCCATGAACTAGACGTTTGTCAAACTCGCTGCGAAAACTGTCAAGTATCTTTTGCAAATATTTGCATATGTTGCAGTTACGATGAAATCGAAATGTACGAATATTCTGAAGAGCAGAATATCTGCGACCCTTCCCCATGCATCAATGGCGGGACGTGCGTTGTCGTCTCGCCGGACGTCTTCTCGTGCGAATGCTTGCCTGGACATCGAGGCGAGCTTTGTGAGAAAGGTGCTGAACAATCCTCACGTGCAACTTTGTGAGATCGCTTTTGTGAAAGCTTGTTTTATGCAGTTTAGATTAGTTGTAACACAACATAAAATCTTTGACACTGTGCTTAAGTGAGCTGCAGTCAATTCTAACGCCAACCAGCCTTTTACAGCTTTGGTTGTGCGAGAAGTTACTGTGCTTTGAGGCTTCTCGGAAAATGTTTGGCGCTACTCGAAAAACATTAAACTTTTGCTGATAAACGCGAGTTATGAAAACCGACATTTAAAAATATGTTAACATTTCGAGAACACTTTCTTCTCTGCTCGTCGTTGAAGCTTTACTTTGCAATAGATGCACTTACAAAATAAACAGAAAATGACCTGACGTTCGTCTGGTTGCAGTTGACTGGTGTTCTTCTGACCCGTGCGAAAATGGAGGCACATGCGAATTTACAGCAACCTCATACCGGTGCCTCTGCCGCCAGGGATTTGTGGGAAACATGTGTGAAACAGGTGCTTGCGCACCCTTTACATCTGACACTTAAACAGCCGATATACTGCGTATTGGCTTGTTTGCTCAGATTTCACATACAGATTTGTACTAGTAGTTGTCAGCCTTTGTCGCAGTTTAGCTATTTTATTACTTTTTGCCCTTGCTGCTTTTACTTACACTTTCTTACCCTTTACGCGTAAAAATATGCGTCCTTTACTGTTTGATGGTTGTTTTGAAATTGCGTTTTTTGTACTTTTACTTTTGCTTTGGTCTTTTATTAATGCAATTATATGTTTTTGCTTTTAGTTTTATTTTTTCGTTTTTGTGCCTTATCTAATACTCTTAGCTAAAAACGTTAGTCGTCACAAGAAACTATAGCAAGTATAACCTGTAACTGTCATCTCTACCTGAAGAGGATTACAGCTATGCTGTTACGCACAATGAATGCAGAAGGAATTAATGTGTGTTTTCCCAGATTTTGACGAGTGTGCGTCGAATCCATGCGTTCATGGCACCTGCCGCGATTCCGTCGACGGATACGCCTGTATGTGCAACGCCGGCTACACGGGCGTAACATGCAGCGCCGGTAAGCCCGATTGCTTGTGCTGAGTAAAATACGTTGCCAAAATGTGCGCGGGGGCAGTCTGGCCACCGTCTCAACACTAAACACCAGTCGAGCCCTTGTGAGGGAAACGGTTGAATATCTGAAAGATTTCCCGGTTAGCCGTGGGCTTTTTCATGTTGCATGCTTTGACAGAATGATGCAATTACGATACAGTTTGGTTTCACTCTTGCTTTGTGTTCATTCATTACAAAAACTAACACTGACCAGTTTTTCGAATTAACGAGGAAGTTTATTTGCTATTTTCTCAAAAACTGTTCGAAACGTTTGACGAAAATTACATTTGTTACATTGGTGGAAAGACGAGATTGATTTATCCGGGTTATTTAGGATGCAGGGTTCAGTTTGATATGTCTTCAAAATGACTGACTTCATGTAATAGCATTGGTTGAAAATGGTGCGTAACGTCCAGGCCGTTTGCAGATATTAATGAATGCGATGCCATCGACAACCTTTGCGGTGATAAAGCTGTGTGTATCAATACACCGGGATCGTATCGTTGCTCCGTACCTCGGTCGTGCGGACCAGGCTACACAACCAGCGACTTCGGAACTACTTGTATAGGTGAGGCTGTTCTGTACCTTATTCTGCAGCAAGGAAAGACGGTTACGGGCGAAAATTTTGATTCAGGATGTTCGGGATTTTAAATCCTGCTCCTTGAGCGTCAAACTTAACAACGTTAATGTTTTTTTAATCATGTTGTTCATCAAAGCTTGATGACAAAGCCACTGTTTCCTTTTTCATGATGGTATTTGTTGCATCATTGTAAGCGGAACATTTATACCAAAGTCAAATGTTGCGGAGGTTTTCCTCGTGCGAGTCAGAAGCGCAGGGGTTCCCAACCTTTCTCTGGCCATGTACCCCTTCAGCATTTCGACAGATGAGCGTGTACCCCTAAACGTTAAAGAAGATGAGGTAGGCGAGTGCAAGTCCGCACCAAACTGGAATATGTTTGATACTCGTTTGATCGACCTTTTCCCAAATATTTTATCATGTCTAAGCATAGATGTACTAAACAATAAGCACAAAATGATTTTTGAAAATAGTATTCACTGATATATGTATGAATATTGCTAAATGAATGATATATAAATTTGTTTTCCTTCTATTGCTAACCTTTTTTCAAATTCGAATTTTTGGTGACGGCAGTTAGCAACGGGCCGAAGCCTGAAGTTTGCCCCCTGCCGGGGCGATTTTGGGTGAACACTCTTGCCCAAGGAGTGCTACGGCAGTTCACTCAGTGACCGTGGATCGAACACGTCACCTGCCAATTGAGAGGCGGACACTTTACCACTGAGATAGTGTCGCCCCCTATTGCTAACCTTAAATGTACCCCTTCAGATAGGCAATCTACCCCTAGAGGTACATGTACCTCAGGTTGGCAACCCTGCGCTAGCGGTTGTTCCATCAAACACGAAACCTTTACAAGAGGTTTTTGATGACATTCGAGAGGGCATACCTGTGTCCTGTATCGCTGTAGGCGTGCTATATACCATGTTTTGTTTACCATCGCTTCATTCCACTGACGGTTGACGGTACGTGACGCGCGTACACGAGTTACATCGTCGATAGAATGCGGCACGCAGCGCTGGTGGTAACCCTTGTTCCCGGTACTGGTGCCGCACTGGCCAATATACTCTATACTTTCTTTCTCTGGAACGCTCAGAGGCTGTCATATCGCAAGCTGACTTGAGCAATGAACGCGTGCAGTGGCGTAACCAGCCCAAAATATTCTTTGGGCCAAAATGTTTGATTTTAGACGTGCGACAGTATTTTTGCTTGGGACGCCGCTTCTCAAAGCACAAAATGAATAGATCTGCTAAAACTTGGAGGAAGCCAAAGCCTCCTGGCCCTACCTGGCTACGCCTATGAACGCGTGCAAGGCTCAATAAACGAATATCAACGTTTTCGTTTTTTGAATTACTACAAATCTACAGCGTTTTATTTTCTACTTCGGCAGGTGACGTGTTGTTACAAAACAGCCCTATCACAGATTGCACCATGCGTGCTCTGGTTTAGCAGCAGTGGTAATAGTTTTACTTGCTCGATTTTGTCAAAGGCGTTGCTCTGTCAAGCAGACCACCACAATTTTTTCGTCACTTACAGGCTTATTTTTAAATCATAAAACAAGTGGTAACTAAGACACTAACCAATGCGCTTCGTGCGACAAACCTTACAGACATCAACGAATGCAAAGACAATGCAACTAAATGTAGCGGAGGCACTTGCCAGAACACTGATGGTTCATACTATTGCTCGTGCATGCTTGGATACCGCAGCGCTGCGTCAGGATCAAGCTGCGAAGGTATGTTTGCTTTCAGCGTTTTACTTTTAAATTGGTGTTTCCTAAAGTGCGCAGCTGTGAAATTCATAGAAGCCCTGGATGTCGAGCCACTTCTCCGAATATAGGGATAACAGCTACGATGTTTCAGCCACCTGACCAGAATGTTCCAAGAAAGGTTGGTGAAGCTAGTCCTGTTGACTACAAACACGGGAAAGTGGTCACTCGAGGACCAGGTGGCATAATTCCATCTCCGATCTGGTTTGGTAGCGCTTTGGTGTGGAGCCATCAGAATTATCCGAGCTTTCTGAAAATCATGAAGTATTCTGAGACCTTCTAGGACAGCCATGTCCAACCCAAATGGCTTACTGAGCCAAAAATAATGTCTCTATCTTAACCAGGGCCGCACATTGAATGACATATTAATGAGGGCCGTACATTTAATCGCCTACTTTGATCTTAGCAAACAAAATTTAGTTTAAGACAATGTACCGAAAGCGTTCGAAATGGTAACAGACACGATAAAGTGGCAGTGAGAACTGTACCTGCATCAAAAATGTGAAATTCAAGATTAACGAAATAAGAACAAGTTGTCAGTATTTAGGCTACTTACACTATACCGAAAACCTAAGCCGGGCCGCACAAAACCTTCGACTGGGCCGCGGGTTGGACATGGCTGTTCTGCTGTAGGGCTTCTAATTTCGCGACCCTCCCGAGAGATGTTTGAAAGTAAATGAATTACTGTTTCATTATGTTTTTTTCCTGAACCTAAGCATACTGTAAGTGAGAGATGTTCTATAATCTACTGTATAGTCAGGCTAATGGAAAAGTGACGGAACATCAGATTTACTTGTTGGTTGTCGTATGGTGATAGGTCTTGACGAAACATTCTTTTTCAGCTGTAGCTGCTTTTAAATGCCAGTTTATAAAGTGGATTTATGACTGGTTTTGTAACTGCATGGTTTTGAGAGACAACATAAAATCAACCAACGATGAAGACAGCATGACTTTAATACCGTTCTCTCCATTGCATAGGGTTCAAGTAGCACGACATCACCGTGAAACTTAGCAGTCAAAGAGCCAACAAGACGACTTTACTCCCTTTAATTAGATTGCAAAATAAAGCTGTGAGAACACTTGAATATAACAAAACTAAAACAACCATACTCTATTCCA
>JGI24021J15306_10003367_pt1 | contig 17963 bp, 9 predicted proteins | sample Ectturendosymbi1_FD_15306 | JGI IMG/M metagenome (IMG submission 15306)
TTTTTTTAAGGCGGGCCCGATTCGGGTCCTTAGAATCATAGAAAATGATCATCGGGTCCCTAAAATCAGAAAGAATCGGGTTCCTAGAAACAGAGAAATCGGGTCCCTGCCGGGTACCTAACATTTTCCTTAAAAAAACCCTGAAAGCATCGATAAGACTTATTCTCCACAACCATGCTTCAGCAAGATCTGCTTGGCACAATCGTTTCATCACCATCGCTGAGCAGGCTTCAAACCATTGTTCAAAACAAGATACACGGATGTCACTGGTTACTTTTTTGTTTTTTTCCCCATGGATGATAAACTTCAATGCTAACCAGTTTGAAGCATCGTTTGCCGAGAATAAGATGGCGTTGCAGACTGCACTGACCAACTAAACAGTTGTGTGCAACCATATGCTCACGTATGGGAATCGTCATGAATGCGGATTTCCAAAGCGTGACGTTATGAGCAACTTTTCCCAGCATCAGACGAAATCCATCAAGACTGTAATTTGATTGCAGCAAAAACTAGCAAGACAGACATTTGCTGTAACATACAGAAACTGGATCGACGGCATAGCGCCCTTTACGTTCTCAATTAAGTGCGAAGGAACAGATGAAGCCACAATACCACGCAGCTGCAGCCATCCTTGTCAGACACACTTCAAAAAATATAACCAAAGGGGATCAGACATTTGGTAAGCTTTGTCACAAAACCGAATCTTTTAAGCAACAGCATAAAATTTTAAAGTTTGGATGCTGAGTTTTTTTTCACTAAGACATTTCGGTCATTTGTCCCATAATAGTATGGGACAAATTCATGTCCACATTTCCGGTATTAAAATGCTTTCACCTTGTGATATTGCTCTTCCAGTGAGGTTTGAGCACCCTCCGACGCCGATCCTATCGCCTTTGCTTGACATTTTACAAATGTTCCGGATGGATCAAGATGAAAAAGTTGAGGTCCTTTTTCATCATAGCCGGCAAACAACAGGGCAACCCCGAACGGTCGACTCTGAAAATTTTTAACATGATTATCAGAACACGATGGTAAAATACTTTGTGGAACCAACTGGGATTCAACTCGTTTGAACATCGAGAAGCAACACAATGTGCACAACACTGTACGATCGTATGTAGTAATTAACATGTTTGCCTGAAAGATGACATGTCTTGGTTAAAGTAATACACTACACAACCTCGATTTAATATAGAAAAGGTTAAAGTTTAAAGTAATACATTGAAGTTTAAAGTAATTGGTCAAGGTGAAAGTTTAAAGTAATTGGTTAAAGTAATACACAATCTCGATTTAACATTTAAAGAACTTGACAATGCAATATTTTGTCCAACTCTCATTTTTGACAAACAAAGCGTGCTTTTCAAACGCTTCACGAGGGCAGATGAACCTCATGACCCCTGCTGTTATGACTGTGCATACCATTGCCTCAGGTTCAGAATCCTCTTCTCCGAATTGCAATGCAAGGTTTGAAACAGCTTTTGTAATGCTTTCCACATTCATACGTTCATCGTAGGTAAACCAATGGTTCTGCAATGTTGTCAGAAAGACTTTAGTCTTAACTTGCTTCTCTCAACGACAAGAATTCTATCATCAACAAAACAAGGTTTAGCTGGAGTTACGTTAAACAAGTTCCCTTTAGGTCCTTTAGGTTTAGGTTGCCCTTTAGACTTCCTTTAGGTATAAGCAAGAAAAAATATGAAACAAGTACGGAAAACTTAAAATGGATTGCAGCACGCTTCACATTAGTTTTTTTTTAAATGTGAGATGTAATGGGTCATGACGACATGTAATAGCAATATGGCATTCAACGAAACAACCATTCACTGGCGTGCACCATTAGTGATAAAGCACGTTCAGTTCACACACTTTCGTACATTAAGCGCACATGACATGATTCTATTGCTTGAATGACTACAATTACACAGACGCTTCTGCCCACTGTTTTGATAGATAGAAAACAACATGACCACAAAATCTTACACAAAAGAACTGCTGTACGGTCATAAAATCAAAAATGGGGTATGTTGTAAACATCTTTGAGAATTTCGTAGACCACGCTCGCGGGTTCCACGTAGGTAGAAAAATAACGGCTGATTTTTTCATTTTTGTCAATATAACTTATTTTTCATGCTTTTCAGTCTCGCAGGGAGAACTACAAAAGCAGATTTTAAAGCAGGAACGGAGAATACACGGTAACCTTGGTTTAGTCAGGGTTTACAATTGCGAATTGCAACATCTACGGCGTTTTTCCCATTATGCAGCCCTAGTTTGCTTTATTTCCAAGCAAAATCGACTTCAATTCCCAGAATTTCCGCAACCGTTCATTTAACTAATTTTAATAAATCCTGTCTTAAGTTGCTACCACACGGTGTACTTGTATTTTTTAACATGGAGCAAAGTATCAAAGTCTAAAGATATTTACCGATAAACACCTTGTCATTAGTGTTGTTTTTCGTTTTCCAAATAGGCACACACGTTTCACTGCTGACCAAAGTTTTCATGTGTTTTTGACATAAAATCGTTTAAGGGTTTCAACTGCTTATCATCATTCAAAAATTGTTAATTCCGGTGGTAATACTACTACAATGAATATTACCATATTTTGTCACGAAAGTTCGTTGAACTATGAAGCAGCTACGAAACCCTCAGAAACTAAAACGTTAGGTTATGCAAAAAAACACTACACCATTTTCAAACTGTTCCAAGAAATCAACTGCACTTTGCAGCATTCCTAAAATAGAATGCCACATCAAGACCAAGCGGCATTAACGCTTTTCAGTAAAGCACATCTTCAAACTCAAGTTATAAATGCCGAACAAGGTGCACAGCCAGGCACTAAACAGAAGCAAGAATAAGGAATAAAAAATTATCCCACTTTATGTTGAACACACTTCCCTGGTGTCACGCAACACTGCTTAACCCGTCGAGAAAGGTAATGACAGTCAGGGTTGCGATGCTCATTAGAAACGGAGAATGGTTTGCGAGACGAAAAAACTGTAGAGTAATGCTAGAAGATGAGAATATTAGTTAAAGTTCGTTTGGTGACTAAAGAGGGAATAAACGTTGGAAAATAAAGTTAGAGTCGGCAATTTAAGTCTGTTTAATTTCCTACACCTCTTTCACGCCCAGCAATGTCCATTCGTTGCTTCCGTTTAAATAAAGTTGCCTATTCTAAAGATACGACCGCTTTGGCTTCGTGATGGCCAGGTGAAATATATCGCGTTGGTTCTTTCTATATGGGTGCGTTTTTCTTCTTGGCAAGCACTAACAAAATAAACAAACTCCTTTAATGGCGTTGCCTAAACAAAACTCTGGCGTTCTCACCGTTTCATTAAACAAACATGAATAATACTCAATACTCAGCTGTGCTTTGTACGGCAATGCATTTCTTTACTAACATAGTTGTGAACGTAACTGCAACTCACAGGATTCCTACGCAATTTTGAATATAAATTTCCAGACTTTTCCAAGATCTTTTCCAGACTTTTTCCGAACTTTTTCTATGCTTAGCTTTTCCGAATGACTTATCCAGGTCAAATACAGGCACTATAATATTTAAGACGATATAAGTAATATTATGACTCTTGAATAATGTATTATGAAAATGCCTGTCAAAAGGTAAAGTATAGAATTATTTTCTTTCTTCATACTAACTGACCAAAATTGAATTTTTTTCCAGACTGGAAAATTACCAATTTTTCCATACTTCTACGGACTCCATAGAAACCCTGAACTCATCAATGTCTTTGAAGGTCAACCAATAGCTGATATCTTCTTTGCTATTTGAAGCTTGGTCAAGCCATGGTATTATTTACAATACTTGATTCGTCTTAGTGAGCTAGCCAACAATATACATTATGCTTTCAAATGGCCAGTAAAGGATGACATAGGATTCACTCGATTTAAATGTACTCAGCACAATAGTAGGTTCATAAACTACCTAAAAACATGAGTACAATTTCTGCAAGCTTCATGGTGCAAATCATAAATACAGTGCTTTGCAGCTTCTATGAGAAACATACCTGTGCTTCCACCCTTGCACGATCAACCATTGTTTTGGAATCAGCAATCAATCCACTCATAGCACAACCTACGAAGTTAAGAAATGCTCCATCAGTTTTCACACGATACAGATAAGTTTTGGATTACAGTCACAAATAATCAAAACAAATAAACAAGGAAGTTATGTTTATGTAAAATTTGTATATAATGGCTAATTTTTAATGTCATTAACTAGAACAGATTCTCAGACTCATGCATTGGTATGTGTACGGTACAAAAACCCACAGAAACAATTATCTGTCTGATCTCTGCAATAGTTTATCACTTTGCAAACTTCATGAGTTGTGAAAGTAATGAATATAATAGCATTTCCAATTTGCCGAGAAATCTTGCAGCTCTAATACTATTCACGAAACCCCAAAAGCATTTTCAATGATGAAACCTCATTAAAATGTCACATTTATGCACTGTGAGCAAGATAAAAAAGAACACTTAAAACAAAGTAGTAGCATCAGCATATCCAAACATTTTGACAAAAACACCAACAACCTACAAATGCATACCAAGTAACAGTTTGAAAAACACGTGGGGAAATGGCTGTAGGCCATGATATTCTGACTACAAGCATAACTAAAAGTTCATATTTAAACAAATTTGGGTATCAACAAACTACACTATATATATGCAGGGCTTGTGTTACAGAGCACATATTGTAGAGTCATAATGAAAATCCCAGTTATTTTGATACTCACTTGTATTACATGATCCTGCATGCTGGAGGAGTTTTTCTTATTGCAAGCACAATACTATAGTTCACTTGTATCATGATTGCGGATAATGAAATGGTGGAAGGTCATAAGAGGAATTAGATTATATTTTATTTAAGCAAAAAAAGTTTTGTTTCCCAAAACAGGATCATCTTTACACAGACGTAATTTTAAATACAACAAAATTTCTGAAGTTTCAAAAAACGCATGCTTATTAAATTTGTTTTGCATGTGTTTTTCCCAACGCTATTGAACTAAGTAAATTAACTGTGATCATAGACTTGTCGAAACCTGCTAGTGCTCACTATGTGATCATAAAACTTAAAATGCTATATGTAGTCCTCATGCAAACATCTGGCTATTCCTTATGACAGTGCTTCTTAACCTTTTTTGGTTTCGTTCACCCCTACCATCGATTGTTGCATTTCTATTTACCTTTCTGCAAATGCATGCCCCATGTGACAATAATAACAGTTGGTCAACAAGATTTAATTGGTAATTGTAATAAGTGCCCCTAAAAGTATTTTTGATGCTGATTTCAAAAATTTGTTATATTTTTGTAGCACATCTAGTTTTTGAGGTGTGTATGTGTTGGTTTCCAATTACCTAGCCTGCCACAGGCCTATGAACAGAAGGTAGGATTGTTTTGCATTGCGATGTAACACAGAGAAATAACTGATGTAGCAGACGTACCATTTGCGAAAGTAAAACAAGTTTACCAACCTTAACTGAGTGATTTAAACGCAAGAATGTGTTTTATTAAGTGACATATTGATATATCTGCGCACATAGGTAATATAAAACATTAAATCCCCATTGCACATTCTGCTCATTTGAAGGAATCGTATGACAAAAATCAGATTGTTTTGAATGCCACACTGACTACCAGTGGAGCCTGTGTGGTGCTCTCAAGGTCATAAGCATATTAATGGGAATGCATATAGCAGTTACCAAATACTCCTGTTTTCATGCTGATGGGACAGCCACTCTACGTGCTACTGCAGATCACTATGAATAGCAACATTCGTCCACAAGAAACTCGTATGTTCCTGGGGTGAACAGTGTTCAGCATACTCCACTACCAAATCATGAAGTTCTGATGTCACCTCTGCGTACAAAATTGGGCTTGATGAAAATTTTGTAAAAGCAATGGAATGACCAAATGCAATTCCAGTACCTTTAATTTAGCTACTTGTGTGACAAGTTTACTGATCTCAAGAAAGCCAAAGCTAAAAAAAGGAATTGTGTAGGCCTATAGATTTGTAGAGGTTTTGACCAATTAGAACTTTGAGACAGAAATGTCCAGTTGAGAATCCACTAGAGTTACAAGCTCAGAAGGCATTCAGATTGATATGCTCAAACTTTATAGGAAATATTAAGGCTTCTTGTTTTTAAGCAGGAGTTGCAAAATTTTTTACCTTACAAGGAGATGGGCTTGCATATGTCTCTAAAGATGCATTTTCTACATTCACACCAATGTTTTTTGGAAAACATTCATGCCATGAGTGATGACCAGGGTGAAAGGTATTCAAGCTATGGAAGCAGGCCCGTTGCCAGGATGTGGCAGCAGGGGGGCCAAAAACCAGAAGAGGGCCCACATTTTTAAAATACAGCGTTGGATGTATGCAGCAACCGGTGGGCCAAAGGTGAAATGGGGGGGCCGGGCACCACCGGTCCCTCCGGTGGCGATGGCCCTATATGGAAGCAAGATACCAGGGATTCTGAAAAGAATCAATGATGGTATTGCCTGCTGGATGTTGTGTCGTGGTGAGCCAACCACACCTTATAAAAGAAAGTCTTATTCAAAACACTTACAAAAGTTTTTCCACTATCAAGGCCAGGAGTCATTTGCTTATTTGTTCAATTTGTTTTTTTTTTGAGTATTAGTAATAAATTAACAAACTTGTATAGACTGAATTATCAGGCCATTTTTCACTTGGAAACAACAAAAGCTTATATATCAGCATACAACTGTTTTACTCAAAAAAGCCTTTTCCTCCAACTCTAAAACTTAATGTGCCAAAAGAAAATGAATGCCAATTTTGGAATCAGCACCCAAATGTTATCTAAAAAAGTTATGTCATATCCTTGATTAAAACAAAAAGTGTTTTCTTGTTGACCTGTGTAACCTAACCATATACAATGTTATTGCTGAGTTTGGTTTTTGTACAAGATCTACTTAAGCTACGTAACTCATTTAAAGACAGCCGGCTCTGCATCAACTGTCAAGAAATGGGAAGCTACAAAAGCAGCAGATACAGTCATCTGATGTATTTTAATGAGCGACGACACAGAATCTGAAAACAATGGGCTCAGTGAGAATCAAATTCCAGAACTGTGCCACTGCAAATGCACTAACAAAAGCACAAAAAATGACAGGAAACTTAATATTTACAACAGAAAGCTGTTTGCTAATTACTGAATTCATGCAGGACTTTTGTGATCAATTTTTCTAACCTCAGATGAATTAATTCCTCCAATGCCACCCTCAGCAACAAGTCAATGCATTTCAGCACATTGCACATTTTAGTTTTCAGCTCATTTTTTTCAGAGGGGGCCAATAGTGGATTTTTCTAGGTGGTGGACAAAAGTATTTTTCCCGGGGCCAACCATGGTAAAATTTCATTTTACCAAATCAAAACTAACAGAAAAAAATTTTCCTGCAAAAAAATGAATAGGAAAATATCAAATTTCAACACCCAAAGACCCCTGTCCCACCCCCTTTCCCACACCCATGCCTTTCCCACACCCATGAGCATGGCCAAATATAAAAATTCTCTCCAACATGTACATGTCAGCCATGAGTATCAGTTGTTGCAAAGGTTGTAAAGCAATTTCCTTATACTCTGGGGATTCAAACAAACCAAACCAAAAATCCCCATAACAAAGATACATCTTGAAAGACGTTCTGATGAAAAATCTTGCTGAAGTAAACTTATTCTCGACACTAGCCTTTCTTCAATAATCTGGTTCCTTAAACTGCTAAGCTGATGAAGCTGGGATGTCCTCATTAATTTCATCTATACTAGGTTTATTTTTAAGGAAAATGTTAGGGACCCGATTTCTCTGATTCTAAGGACCCGATTTTTTCTGATTCTAGGTACCTGATGATAATTTTCTCTGATTCTAGGGACCCAATTTTCAATTCTCGGGACCCGCATCGGGTCCCTAAAACACCTTAAAAATCCTGTATGCGTACAGTAGATTTACAGTACATTTACTTTCATCAAAACAGTGTATTTGTACATATTTCTTAGACTGCTGAAGGTATTACCTGAGATATAAATGCATATTGGATGTTGGAATCAATACCAAAGTGTCAACAAGCAAATATCACAGATTGGCTACTCTTTTACTTCAACTGGAAAGGCTTCTGTGATCAGTGCTCATGGGCCTGGTTTTCACTCAAGATTGAGAATGAAACTTTCGAAAGTGATGCGATTCTACCAGATAACCTCTGCGCAGGATTACAGGATGCTCATACCGAGCATAGCAGAAATTCCAGCAGTCTGTCACTCGAGTGAGTAAAACCAGGGTTGTGGAATCGGAGGTAAAATATCTGACTCTGACTCCAACTCTGACCTTTCCAAAATTTCTGACTCCGATTCCTTAACATAAAGGGAATGAAATTTAGCTGTTAAAATCAATGGAAATCATGGTGCACAGCAAGAAATCTGTTTCAACAAAAATTTCAAAAGAAATTGTAACATTTCAACAGGAATTCCCAGTTTAGGAGTGTGGTGTAAAAAATGATCCAATTGGACATCCGAGTCGGAGTCAGACAAAAATCCAGCTCTGACTCCCAGTGTTGTTAGGAATCTGACCTCAGACTCCTTACAACTCCGCAATCCTGAGTAAAGCATGGCTCTTTCAGTAAAATCTATCCCTATTATGTCATAGAGGTAGTTAATTACATCATAGTACAGTTTTCCTTAAGTGAAAAGTTGTTGACTGCTTTAGATATGAAGTTAAAACACTTGATGTTCACCATTTTATTTATTATTGGTAATAAGAACCACATGATCACCAAAACTTAGCAACAGAAAATTCATTCACCCTTCATTCACTCCTCTTTCAATCACCCTTGCAAAAATTTCATTCACCATGGGGTGAACCATTCACCCAGTTTTAAAAGGACCACCTTATGACATCAGCACACTGTACATTCGATGCTTTTTAATGCATACTGCAGAATACATTGCAGACCTGCACAGGGGCACATCTAGGGGGTCTGTTTGGCTGTCATGACAGACCCCTTTGCACCGCAGGTACTCAGCAATAAAGCTGATAAAATATCAAACGCTCTCACTGCAGGTCTGTAATGCGGCTGTTTTGGAACAAGCAACAGCCTATATTTCTCTTGTAACATTGCATAGTACTATTACGAAACAACAACGTTAATGCCTTGTCTAAATAGCGCCTGCGCAGTGACATGAAACAATCCACGTTTTTGAACACTTGAAATTGATACTGTGTCGAATGCACGTGTTTCTGAATTTCCTCCTCTGGCAGTGCTGGCTCTAATGCTGCCAGAATCTCATACACTGCCACGCACACGCAGGAGCTGTTTTGTAATATTTCTCTTCATGGCAAGAGGACAGTCTCCAATCACGATCGTTTTGTTTTGCAGTTTCGAGCTAATTTGATCTGATGTTTACACCTGCTAGGTTATGACAGAATTAAATAAGTTTAGGCTTTCTTTAGCGTCACGCCAAGTAACGTGAGTTCGTTTCCACTGAAACTATATTTTTATAAGCAACTTCTCATATTGAAAGGTGCGATAGCTAGCCTTAAAAATTTTGGTCGCATTATCTGAACAAAATATCAGTCAAGCGTCGTATTTCGAAAATAGCCTTTTGAGAACTAAGCACTTGATGATGTTGTTTTCTGCGCAAGAAGTCCTGTATTGATTTCGAATAATTCACTTTTACATTACGATGAAAAGTAATCAGAGCAACTGCAATTCAATCATTTTTCTGCACAGTGATTCTGCAAGTATATTTATAACACCGCTATCTTGATAGACAGCGTGCTCCACAGACGCAGCTGATTGTCAGCATCGATTTTATAAGTGTATGTAGTGTACGTTTGGATAAACACTCTCTCATTGCTGTAAGATTGACATTTGCTGAATGTTCAACCAGCTAAGTATCTTTTCAGCACCATATTTGTAGGAACAAACAGCGATTGTGATGTAATAAATGCGCTGTGCCCGAAAGCAATGATAACTTGGAATTTTTTTTCTTATGTGTTTTGACAATTAGATCAATACCACTATCTATTCCAAATACAGTCAGACCTGTTTCTCCGAACTCAATCATTGGAATCCCCACTATCTGAAACAAATTGCTAAGAACAGATTTTCTAACATTTCACCCCTTTAATCGGGAAACCTCGCTCACCGACTCGGAAATTTAGGAACAGATATGTCATATCAATAGAAAAAAAAGCTAAACCGGATCATGCCAACTGTTACTTAGTTGTTTAATAAATCACAATGGAAGGATGAAAGTCAATTTTCTATGCACAATGAATGTAACAGTGGCAGACCCTGCAGGACGCAGTTATAGGTCTCCTGTACAGTTTTTTTCACGTTTAAATCTCATTCTGAATGCATGCTTGCTTATGTATAGGGATCTGCTAATATACAAAAACAACTATGAGAGTTTCATTTAGTCATGTTTCACATGCAGTCTACATATTTTCTCAAGTTGATAGTTCGTCTGACTCTAGTTTGTTTCTGTTTCCCCTTTGAACGTTCACTTAGGCCAGACCCGTAGCCTAGGTCTAAAGGTTTAAGGGGGCAGAAAACATTTTTAGGGGGCCACGACTCTTGTTTTTATTATATTTTTATTAAAAAATTGCCTGCAAAAAGAAATTTGGAAGAGCACAAAAAATTTAGGGGGATTGCCCCCGTGGCTACAGGTCTGACACCAATTTTCTGGATACCTCGCTAAACCGACAATGTTTGACAAAACAAAGTAGTTCTAATAAACGAGGTCTGACTGCAGTTACCTTTTTTTCGGGACCATAAGGCGCACCGGATTATAAGTTGCAATAACAAAAATTGAATGCTAGCTGTTCGTTTTCCATACCTAAAGCAGGCCGGATTATAAGGCTCATTAAATGAAGCAAAACTTTGATAAGTCAAACTGTATTCAACTCTTTCCCAATAACTCCCGAGTGCCGGAGTTGCCACTGGTAGTTTAACCTGTCATTACATACGAAGGAGTTTAATCTGTCACACATGCCTAATCCGCTAGACACGAATAGAATAAAAGTTGTACGTGTGTTTGATCCAGTGTGTGGCAATGTAGTCAGGAGCCTCGCCGAGTTATACTATCTGTGGTATGTGCTAGTTGCTCTCATTTGCTGCTCATTGCAATTGTTATTGGTTTATTATATCTGGTTACAAAAAAATCGTAACTAGCAATTCAATAAATGGTAGTTTACCACAAAACTGGTTCTAGATGAGAAAGCACAACCAGATCCATACATTAAGTGTACCGCATTATAAGGCGCACTTTCGATTTTTGAGAAAATTAAAGGATTTTAAGTGTGCCTTATGGTAGGAAAAATACGGTAGTTGCCCTGAATTGTTCGCAGGCAATCATCTTCTTTCCGTGCACGCAAAAACCTGTGAGCGAATGTTACGTCATAGAGCGGTTTATGGGGACAATTGTGGAGTGGTACGAGTATTGCGGACTACTTGATACAGTTTGATGGCTGCGCATACTAAGGAAGAGTGCGGAGAATTTGTGTTAATTAATCAGAGACGAAGTAGCAACTTGGTTTTCTGAAATTTGGCAAAATTGCAAAATTCATCAGTCGATTTCTAGTCCTAAGAGAAAATGTAGTTTTATGCTAAAAAGCTGCCCTTCCTCAAAAGACAGCTTTGTTTCCAGGCTCAAAAGACAGCTTTGTTTCTAATAAAAACTTGAGTCAAAAAAATCCATCTAGTGGTTGGCATCAAAATGGCCATAAAACTATCCCATTTATGACGTCACCCACAAAAATATGAAACCCAAAACTAAAAATTTTTTTCATTGTACACTAGAAGACTTGTTGCATCTTTTGAGGGTTTGAATAGCTCTTTAGCACAATCGCCAGGCGAATTGTGGGGTGACAAAGTGATGGCAAAATGGGGGCTTTCGAAGTACAAATAATTCATACACTGGCACCGAATATGTTAAGAAATCACTTGGTGTCAAAACGACACGTCAGTAAATCTAGTGTTAAGGGGTTGCAGGTTCACATACCTTATAATCAATTCAATTTAGTTTAAATTCAATTATTTTGTAAAATAAAGAAACAATAATACTTTCACTGTTATGGTGTTAACACAAACTTTTATACAAAAATATATACAAATAAAAATATTTGTAAAAGGGCACATAAATTGTCCAACTCACCAACATGAGCATCAATTTCAAATATTTTTTGGATGCTGGAAGGTTCAATAAGCGGAGATGTAATTCTTTTTTCCACAGCAAGAACTACACCCTCACCAGTTTGAATTCCAATCGCAGTTGAACCAAGCTTAATAGCTTCGATGGCATACTCTACCTGAAATATTCTTCCTTCAGGAGAAAAAGTATTTACTCCTCTATCATATTCTGATCTTGTCATAAACATGGTTGCTTCCAAAACAAATATATTTGCTCAGTTACACTAAAAAGTATAGCAACCTGAAAATGATTTCATGTAATAGATTTTTAAAGCAATTATTTCAACATTTAATACATGTCTAATCACAACAATGCAGCATGTCCACAATGCCTTTTCATATTTGAATATTTGCATTAATACTTTGGAAAGATTTATGGAAAAACAAGGAAAAGCAATTATTTTCTTATAACATGACACAAGGACAAATTTATTAATATCATAGGCTATACTACAGGAACATAATAGAAACTCCAAATAACAGAACAGCTTAATTTCATGACTCCTTTGGGTCAAGGGTTTTCACCACTAAGAGCGGCATGTTTACCATCAACAAATTTGATCATGGCCTTCACAAAAATAGCTTCTGCACATGTTACAGCAGGCCTGAACAACATACTGCTAGAAAGAGCTTTTCTTGCAGCCCGTGAAAGCTTTCTCAATCACAGAAAATGTTGCAAAAGTCCAACTTCAGTAATAATTAACACTTTGAGAGCCGGCGTACGATATATTCGTACTTGGATTTTGGCCTAAAAAACAGCAGTTTTTTAGGCTCTTAGCTCCTCCAAGGATTGCGCTAGAGAGCTGTTCAAGGGCTTAAGCGGATCGGCCAGTCTAGTAAACTGCATTCAAACAAAATTTTTTGGTTGGGGGGTGTGGATTTTTTGTGAATGACGTCATAAGGTAAGTAGTTTTGGGGTCATATTGGCTCATGTTGCCTGGCCCAAGGCCCAACCACTAGGCCAAAGTGTTTCGCTGAAGTTTACACTGGAAACTATGCTCGAGTCCGAGTCTTTTTAGCCTTTGACCAACTTTCTAGTGTTTCTGGTTCAAAAGTTACGATCTAAAATTAACAAATTAATTATCTAATTAGTCAAATATTTTGCCAACTTGCATCACAACTTTTGAACCCGAAACCTCAGCAGGTCAACCAAAGTATCAAAAGACTCGGATTGTAGCTTAGTTCCCAGTAAAAACTTCAGTTAAATACTACCACCTAACAGTTGGCGCCCAGGGTGAAGCAAAGTGGGCCAAGGTGGCCAAAAAGTCCTCCACTTATGATGTCACTCACAAAAAACCCGCCCCCCTAAGCAAAAAAATTTTTTTTGAGTGCAGACTAGAAGACGTGCTGCGTCTTTTGACGCTTAGACCAGGTCCGTACCCCGAACAAGAGCGGAGATATTCCTGAGCAAAGCCACGTGCGTTTAGGTGTTTTTTTCCGAACATCTCCGAAAGCAGCCAGACGCCAAAGTGTTAACAACAGAAACAAAAAGTTTCTGAGGAATCCGCCTGCTTTCATACTTTTGCGATGATTAGAACTTGAACGTATCTATTTTTCCATAATTGAAAGACATAAACAACACCTCAAGAATGGCGTTCCACAGGGATCCGTCCTGCTCCTGGCACCCTTCTCTTTAACATCTTCATCTCTGACCTGCCAAACACCTTCTCTAGAAAGTATGCATATGCTGATGATCTAGCAATCATGCAAGCTGTTGGAGACTGGCAGGCAGTGAAGTGCTGAGCAAAGGCATGGCAACTATAAGTGCATCCCCAAACCTGCGAGTTAAAGCTCAGCACTACAAAAATGGTGTCAGCAGTCTTCCACCTGAACAACAAAGAAGCTAAATCGGAACTAAATGTCAAACACAGCAACAGAACCCTGCCTTTTTGCCCCGAGCCCAAATACCTCTAAGTAACTTTGGACAGGTTGCTCACATATCGCCAACACTTCGAGTCACTTTGCAAGAAGCTGACATCACACGTTGCACTCTTGGCTAGGGTGCTGGAGCAACAACGTTGCAAACAGCCACCCTTGTCCTGGTCCACTCAACAACAGAGTACTGTGCTCCTGTCTGGTGCTGCAGCACTCATACCTGCCTCACTGACCCTACCATCAATGACGCGTTCCGAATTGTGACTGGATGTTTTCATCCTACACCACCCAACAACCTTCCTATCCTCGCAGGTACCCAACCTGCTGATCTTCATTGCAATGGCGCCACACTGTCTCTAGCACGCTGTGCCATGGCACCTGGACATTTGTTCCACTTAGCGATCACCTGTCCACTGAGTGGGAATGCACCACGTCTCAAATTGAGACACCATTTGTGCTCGCCCCACAACAACTCATCAGTTTAACTGACAATAACAACACAAGTGTGGTGCTCTGGGTGGATTACCGATGGAATGCAGAGTGGTTGCACAACACCATGAGACTCTGTATATATGCAGTGCATATGTAACACTTTTGTACATATAGCAATGTTTTTGTATGCCATTTTGATCAGATAGTAGAAACATGTTTTGATATATTTCATGCATCTGAAATTTTTCCATATCACCACACATGTTAACTGAAATGCTGTACATTTCAGTTAACTATCTGCAGGCACAAGCTTGAATTGTAATAGTATGCAAGGCATGTGGGCCATGACATGAATAATTAAATGCAAGATGAGTAAAATTATACTAGCTTTACAGATTTTACAGACCCTGCATGTCTGGCATACCTTGCAAGTCTACAGTTTACCATTAAGCTACACAAGCACACCACTCTGCATTTTGTGGCAGTTTTCAACATGATATTATATGTAATGACATGACCAAGTAGCCAAGTATGATAAATCAAATTGATTGTTTTTCAGCAAGAAAGAGCTGGTGTGTGGTCTGGTGTATGGTCATAGAATATTAAAGGCCACAGGAACTTTAGCATTAGGAAAACGAGCTAACTAATAGACAAAAAAGTTGGTGCTTTTATTTCTTAGCAATCAGGATAAACTTTTGTCCCAGCAAACCTTTTCAACAGCTACACACTTCTTGCTTTGATCATGGCATGCCAAGCACTTACATCAGATTTTAGATCTGAGATTATGGCAGGTGCATGCATGAGATTTGACTTCTTAAATCTAAAATATCCAAGATTTTTTGGTAAGCACATACAGATAGCACAAATTGGAGCAAGGCTGCCTAACCAGCAGTTTTGTGTGGTCCGTTAAGCAATATTAGAATTAGTATTTCATTGGCTAGCTAGCAATACCATGAATAATGCATTTTTGTGTTACGTTAACATGAGTGAACTTCAGACATGTGATGCTTTGTTCTCATGCCATGCTCTGCATTAGGATGAGAGGGAAGCAAAAAGCAGATGATGACTCTATATTTATTCATTCTAACCCTAATAAATGGATTTGCAGGAATATACCTGTTGGAATCAGGAGCATAATGAGAGGGGCAAGGGGGTAAAATTTCCCAGGTGCTGAGTCATTATGGGGATGCTGAATAGTCCCAATAATGTCACTAGTACTTCTTCAATATAGTACATTTGCTTCCGAAAGACCTCATGTTCGAACATGGGAACGCCAAACTTGCTTCTTGCCCCAGGCACCATCTAACCTTGTAACGCTCCTGGCTGGAATGCTCTTAGGAAAATTTTCCTGCTTTTTTCCAGATGGCCGCTGGCACCATTCTTGGAAACTATTTTTCAATGGTATTATTTTGTGTTCAATGTGGAAAGCTCAATCCAGGAAAATAATCTCTTCTTCACTACACGTGGTTGACATGCAAGGATACTACTTAATTTAAATGTTGAGTAAATAATGTAAACATAAGCATAAAAGTATAAGCCTTTTTCTCTGTGCCAAGCTGTAGCAGTCACCACTCAATGTGTTAACATCTTCCTGAATTTGGTGATGAGATAGGGTCCCAGCCATGTCGAATCTGACTGGCTTAAGGTTACTGCCCCAAAAAGTGAGGATTACTACCATGAAAATAAAAATCTACTTGATCAGTTGCAATTACCCATGGAGGCTGTGCACTGTTACAATTTTAACTGTACAGATGAGATAAAAGACATCTGGAAAAGATAGAGACTCTATATGTAGAGCTGACTAGATCTCTGCTTGATGCTTTTCTACTGCCATTAAAACAGTAGAAAGAATGCAGGTAAATTTAACATTACAGGCTGTAACTCAGTGTTCAAAACGAAACATCAACTTGCCACAGTAGCCTTCTGGCTCTGGGTAAGCTGCAATAGACCCAAAACTGGTGGCATATATAGAAACATGGTTTACACATTCGCTGCCAATGTATAAATATATCGTACCTACAAATCAGGTTAAATCAAGCATATTTCAGTTGTCTTGCCAACCATATAGTTCCTTAGCAGATTGCACTAGAGAGCTGTTCAAACCCTCAAAAGACTCAGCAAGTCTTCAAGTTTGCAAAGAAAAAAATTTTTGGGTTTTAGTTTTTTTGTAAGTGATGTCATATCATACAGTATTTAACACCAGAAACAGACTAACAGATGATCTGAGTGCTGCATGTGTTGCTCTCAAACTTACAAAATATAAGCCAAGGTTAGACAAATTGTCAGCAATCATGATGATGTAACACTAAAAATCACTTAGTTGTTCAAAAAGCATGATAAATGGATGTAGATTGAAAAATTTTCAATAAAAACTGCTTGTATCATTGGAAGCTCTACTAGGCTATTATGTATTTCTTTTAAGACAAAGATGTTACAGTAATGCATTAGTTGTTTTTTATAACCCTAAACTTCAGTTTGCCCATTCAGGTTAAATTGCCATGTTGGTACTTTGGAATACATGAGTTTACTTAAAGTTGCCGTTTAGCAAATTGGTCTATGAAAGGTTCACCATAATCAGTGTTGCCACTATCATATGGTCAGTCTCGTTAACATCAGATTGTTGCCTTTTTCAATATCACATAAAGCCAGATTTTTACACTATATATTCATATTAAGCTAAATCAGTAGACCCTTAAGGTTTAATTTTAGCACCAACTGCCTATGTTTGCCTCACTGCCTTCACTGCTGATGATGCGTTGGAAAACGTGAAACTACTTTCCCCGTCAATAAACTGTGACTGATTTACTTGCCGCTATCTTTGTGGCCTTCAACTATGAAAAATAGATATGCTTGCAAGTTTTAATCGTTGCAGAAGAATGAAAGCAGAAACTAAGCAGGCAGATTCCTTAGAAGCTTGCCACAAGGCTAAAGTTTGCTTACTGTCTTCGATCCGTTGAGAGAATCCCTGCCAATACTGTTTTCCGCAAATGTTGACATTTACTGAAAGAACTATGAGACAGGAAAGGAAGAATTGACGAACTGCCCCACCATCAAAGAAGTCGTGTTTGGAATAAGGAATAACTAAAAATTAGCTTCGTTCATTGCGCGCTTCCAATGTACGTTGGAAGGTTTAGCCTTTCTTGATATTTTGTGAACTGTTATGCTCTGTTTTATCGCGTGGCTTCTCTCTGGCATGCGTCATCGCGCACATGTGTTATCTCCAGAGGAAAAGTGTCCGTTAGACCGCTGCCAAACGCAGATTTTCTTAGCAGTGGCTGGTTTATGAGGCTCTGGGAAGGTCAGCCTTTTAGCTTTGAAAAAATTTTGGTAATGTCGTTGTAACTAGGCACAGTTCGTGTGTTTTTCTTTACTTGTTTTCAAGTGCCAACATTTCGCTTGTGAGATTTGTCTTACATTTACAGGACTGATGATGCGTTGGA
>JGI24021J15306_10003368_pt1 | contig 17961 bp, 9 predicted proteins | sample Ectturendosymbi1_FD_15306 | JGI IMG/M metagenome (IMG submission 15306)
GGAAATTTTCACGTGAAAAAAACAGAGAAAAACAATAAAATATAAGCAATTACGTTAAGGTTGCAAGTGATTGAAATCTATAGTCACCAGTTATTGATGTATAACTGGATAGACTTCTCAAGCAAACAAAGAAGTTTTTATTTCACAAAATCATCTCTCGGGCCGGATCCAACCACGCAACGGGCCGGATTTGGCCCACGGGCCGTATATTTGACACCCCTGCTGTAGATAATTAGTCTTGTCGCATGTGTTGTTGATCGTGTTGATCAACTGTTTTTACTAACAGCTGAAGGAAGCTTCAGCTTGGGCAAGGTGCTCGTATCCAAAACCCGTTTGAAACAGTGAATGCTTTATGTTAAATATTCCTTGGAACTTTCCTACAAGAAAACGCTTTGTTATAAACACAACTTTAAAAAATTCAGTAGAATATCTCAGAAAAGTAAATTCCGTCTCACTTTTTGTACAATAGTTTGATTTTGCTTTTGCTGTAATAATATATCAAGAAACAAAATAAATTCGGCAAAAGCTTTTCAAAATAAGCGAAAATTTGTTACGTAAGTATATATGGCATTTTTCGGGGTTCGTGTGTTAGCGAAAATACCCTTAGCTTGCACTGATTGCACGCTCTTACATCTTGTGCCATGTTTTCGTCGACAGGTATAGAAGAGGATCTTTCGTGTGGTAAACGCCTATTTTCTGCAAAGACGTATTCCCAAAATTTTTCGGTACGTTTCGCACGCGCCAAGTATCATCCGCGACCACAAATACTTGAAAAGAATGTTTGAACTTTTTCGTCTCCGAAAAAAATGGTCTCTAAGTTCAAACATGTAATGCACATGACTTAAAGCAGGGATGTGCAATTCATGGCCCGCGAGCTTAAGGTTTGTGGTCCGCGGAAATATCCACATTTTGAAGCAAGCATTACAGGTTTTGAAGGGTGTTGCCCATCTTCCCCGAGTGGCCAGCAAGTTGTCTAACCCGCAGAGCTTGACATATATAGCTGTGGCCCGCGGACCAGTCTAGTTATGTGCATTTGGCCCGGCGGTGCTGCATAGTTACGCACCTCTGATCTACAGTATGGTGTTTTCTAAAAACACACACTCGTGCTTAACTTTTTTCTCCAGCAATTTTTCAAATAAGTTTCATTTTGATAATCATATAGTGGTTCTAATTTCTTCTGTAGCAGTTGGCACCGTTGTCATTCAAGTAATTGTGGAAGATAAATTTGAAACTTTTTCACATATACGCTCTAAAGCAGGAGTCTCAAACACGCGGCTCGCGAGGGCCTTTCGTGCGGCCCGCGATGCTTTTTGGGAATCTTCAAATAATTAACATTTACTTTGCCAAGTGCCTTGAAAAAAGATGCCGCGAAATAATTGAATCAAAGCTGAACGATACCCAGTGCGGTTTTCGTCCCGGCCGTAGCACTGCAGACCACATTTCGCTCTCCAGCAAAATTATGAGAAATCTTGGGAGTATACTAAAGACATCTTCACAGCTTTGTCGACCTCGAGAAAGTATACGACCGGGTCTCTTGTGAAAAGCTTTGGGAGTGTTGCGTGAGTACGGTGTTGGCGACAGCCTGTTACTGGTCGTCAAGTCACTGTATTCCTACTCAGAAATTTGTGTCCGTGTCAGGAGTTAAATCACGACCTTTCACCGTTAGTGTTGGACTCCGACAAGGATGTGTACTGTCACCGCTCCTTTTCATAGTCTATATCAGTGGTTCTCAATCTTTCCGCTGAAGGGAGCCAAATCCAGACTTACGATTTTGCTGGAGATCCTCAGTAAAATTTTTTAACACAATTCAATTGACACATTTTGTTTCACAGCAGAATGAAGCCTGTTACACAAAATATTAAATGTTTTATTGAAAGACTGCTGAAGGCCGCACAAAGGGTGCCTGGGAGCCGAATGCGGCCCTCAGTACCGGGGTTGAGAACCACTGGTCTACATGAATTGGATAGTTAGTCTCTGCCGAGTCGACGAGGGTGTCACAGTCGGGAGCTGCAGGATCAACCGTTTACTTTTTGCAGACGATTTCATACTGCTAGCATCTTCTCAGCAGTCTTCAGCATGCACTCGATCGGCTTTCTGCTGCGTGCGACCGAGCCGGAATGAAAATCAACACTAAAAATACCGAGGTACTATGTCTCTCTACAAACCCAAGGCAGTGTATGCGGCAAGTGAGTGTCAATACACTGCAGCAGGTGAAGATGTTCACGTACCTAGAGGTGGTATTTGCGAGTGACGGAAGGCGGAGCGAGGAGCGTGATACACGGATTGGTAAAGCTAACGCATTTCTACGTGAGCTTTGTCGCTCTGTGGCAGCAAAACGGGAGCTTTCAAACACCGCAAAACTGTCTGTTTTCAAATCGGTCTTTGTTCCGATCCTTACCTATGGTCATGAATCTTGGGTAATGACCAAAAGAATATTCACTCAGGTGCAAGCACCAAAGATGGGATTTCGGCGAAGAGTCCACGGTGTGACAAAAGGACGTACCGAGGTTAGATTGCGCTCGGGCAAGAAACAAGTTTGGCGCCTCCATATTTGAACCTGTGGTAAGGTATTTTGGGAGTAAATGTAGTGCATTGAAGAAAAAACTTGCGACATTGTTGCGACTTTTCGGCGTTCTCCAGTGATTCGGCACCCGGGGCATTGTGTTCCCCTCGTTACGCCCCTGGTGTGACACTTTGCGACAAAGTGCGCAGCTGTGAAATTCGTAGAGCCCTGAATGTCAAACCACTCCTAATTGAGAGAACACAGTTACGTTAGTTCGGCCATATATCCAGAATGCCCAACGAAAGACAGGTGAGGCAAGCCCTGCTGGCTAAACCCAACACGGGAAAGCGACCCAGATGTGGTCCAAGGCCTAGGTGAAGTAACTGCATCTCCGAACTTGCTTGGTCCCGTCTTGTTCTGGAGTCCACAGAACTATCTGAAATTGCTGTTGACCGTGAGGTATTCCAAGTTCTCCTATGGATGTTCCTCCCGCAACCTTCCCTAGAGGAAAAGCGGACCTGAAAATGAATGAAATGAATAGCACTGACGTTATTTTATTCGCCGGTGTTTAAAAGTGCTCAACTAGCGAGTGAACAAGTTCCCTAGCCGGCTCGAATTGATTAATACGAACGTAGAGACGGCCAGAAATGATTTGCGTATATAATTTGTGATACTTTTCGCAGGAAATAAGATGTAAAATAAAGTTCGGGTACCGCTATTGTTGCGTCAGCGTCATAATGCGGCCCGCGGGTTGCCTTGTAAATCCTCATGTGGCCCACGGAGTAATTTGCGTTTGAGACCCCTGCTCTAAAGTAATTTCCCGTTGTTGATAGAACACTATGATATGTGTTTTATAGAACACTGTGATTGGTGTTTGATGGTAATAGCGCAATTTGTTAAAACTGGCACATATTTTCTTGCATCGATAACTACTTATTTTTCTCAACAGGTGAAAAAATAACACTTGTGCAGAAGTACGCTACATAAGAATTTGTTGTTAGCGTTACTTTAACTAATGTATATATTTTAATGATGTGCGGAACCGAATTCTTACACTGTAGACAGTTCGATTTGCAATTATAAAAATCAACTAAGAATGTAGTAACTTTGCTATGCTTGAGACCTATGTATTGGGCGAAACACGCTTATAGGTGCATTTTGTGAACTTAAGGCAGAAGTACGAGTTTGAGTAATTTGGCACTTGTGCAAAAAATGTCTTGATAATGCTGACGCGGCAAATCTTGTGATTTTACCGACAGCTGGAGGTTTTGCTGAATACTTTATCAATTCTTACATCAGCATGAAACAGTGGATGCATTTGAGTTTCAAATATTTCGCTTTTGAATCTATGATCACATAAGAAAGTTTCAAATTAACAGTTTAGCATTTCTGATTATGAAGATGCGTTTTGCCGATAGTTCAAAGCAACCATGGTTTTATTAAAAAGGAAAATAACGTAATTAAGAAAATTAATGTTTTTTCAAGAATGACATAACATTAGAAGAAGGTTTGTCAATCGAGTTGGCAGAAAAAAAACGTTCTGATTTCGATTGTGTTTTTTCTTTCACACTGTACAGTGGTGACGCCAGATTTCGATGGCGACAGCCAATTGTTGCCATAGCTTCAGGCAACACTTCAGCAAAATTCGCTGACATCAGTGAAACAGAAAAGCAAAGCTGGTCAAAATAGCAGCAAAATTGCACGAAACAGTTCTACTTCTTACAAACGATTTTGTCCATCATGTTGGATAAACAAGCTGTAGATTCGGACAACTGCAGCAGAGCAAGTTTGAATGAGGCGAAACAGACCTAGTTTTGACAAGCGTAATGTAATGATTGTCGTGAAAGACCAAAAGAGATAAATATTTGCAAAGGTTTCACGAACGTTGTTGTTGTTGCTTAATGCTTATTCATTTGGCTGGTGTCAAGCAAGCACTCTCTTACTGTAAACAAATGCTAGCGTTCAGGCAGTCGTCTTCTGTTATAACGTTTAGTTTAATTCTTCCTTGCAGGTGACTTTCTCAATGAGAAAAAATAACTGGAAATAAAGCTTTTTTTTTTAAATCCAATTATTTAGCAAGAAACTGGAAAGCTTATCGCGCAAGACCGTCTGATTGCATTAGTCCTATCGGAGTTTTGCAAAAAGCCAACGAACATACAGGAATCCAGCATGCTGAGCTGCGTGTGTTAACATTAACACCCTATTTACTTGCATCGAAGATTGACATTTTATTGTTGTTAGTGGTTGAAGAAGAGGCCCAAGTACCTTGGTTTACTCGCAGCTTATAAGGCTGAATCCTGTTAACATGGTCATGAACTAACGTAAAAATGTTTTGAAAATATGCAGATTGTTGATATTATTTTCTATTTTGCAAAAAGTCAAGCATAGTCTTTCCCGCAAGCGTGGTTGTTCTCTCCTACTGGGTCTTCGGTTGATTGTTCGGTTGACGTTTATCTCTTCGGTTGACGCTTTTTACACCTAGTTTCAAATGTAGAAGTCCTGTGTTCTGAAATCGCTCGAAAGCGAATGTCGTCGCCAAGACATTACGCGTCGTATGATCAGCTTACGTAAAGCATTTTGACTGGGAAAAGGGCAATCTTGATTGACAGGTCTTATCCACAGTGGCGTAACTGACGTGGGGGCAGGGGTGCGGACCGCCCTCCTTCAAGCTAGGCAAGCTATGTGTAAAAACAGGGCCCTCACTTGGTTTATATTGCGGTGTTTAATATTCTTTTGGTTTTTAGTACACTGTTCTTTTTGTGTTTTTCGGATTTTTTTCCTGTGATTTCGGGTTTTAGTATAGACATCTGCATCAAGGTTCGCTGTTATTTTTCAACTATTTTCTAATTGTTCGTCAGTGGGTCCCCTTCAGCTAAGATTTCCCCCTAGATCAAACCTCTAGTTACGCCACTGCTAATCCAGGAATACACTGATTTCCAAGATAGTGCTTAAAGTTACTTTTAGGATTTATTTGAGCTGTGAGAATCTCTTACAGAGAACTCTATAACAATGTAGGCTAAGTGTTTCTACCATAATTCGTTGAGGGCTATGTACAAAATTTGATGATTGAATGCTAGTGAGTTGTGAAACTTGGTTTTCTGAAACTGGTTTTGCTTAAAAACTAAGATTTTTAATAAACAAATGCGGAAAGCTCAAATTGGGTTGCATAAACAAAACATATTATTATCTTACTATGAGGCAATACGTTATGTCTCTCATATTTTTTCTACATGGCTATGAATACCACTTGGTGCTGAAAACTACCCAAACGAACGAAAAGATGTTTGAGGCAAGGCACAGTGCTACATTATTGCAAGCACCAGAGGTTCAGACAGCATATTGGATTAGCGATTGTATCCTTGTAATTGGTCTCGACGTTTTGTGCCATCGCTTGTTTACATTACGATTCGCTCGTCATTCTTGATATAAAACAGATATTGTTTCAAAAGTGCAACGCCATGTGCGCTACTTAGCGTAAGCGCGGGTTTCAGGAAAACATCAATTAGTCTGATCTGTGGATGGTAACCAAAAAGCGCTCACATCGGGCAGTCAGCGATGTGGAATGTTTTCAAGCAGAAGAATGATTTAAAAACCGTCACGCTCGAGCAGTTTTAAAGGCTGCGCTTCTCATTCTGACCGTCCAAAAGGTTGTGGTAACTGTTGGGGGCTAACATGTCAGTTGAAGTCTTGCTGACCTCGCAATAATCCTGCATACAAGCACTAGATACTATCTCGGAAAGCCGTCAGCACTGGAGTTGTGAGCGCGCAAGTTTTTAAATGAGCTTCAGGCATTTCTCGCTGAAAATTAGGTCGTTATATAAATCTCTGTATCATCAGTCTTTTGCATGCTCATTTTGTGAAGCAGGTGGACTTCTATGAGCATTGCTAATTGTTTAAAGTGGCATTAGAACCACATCGCTTGGCAAAATCTCACAATGACAAAGACAGCTTCAACACTGCTCTGTGTTTTGCTCATGTTGGTGTGGTCAGTCGAATCGTCAACGGCACAAGTACGAAACGGTCTCGCAAAAGATAGAAGAAACATCCAAAGAGAGGGTATGTTTTTCTTGCTTTCAATCTCTATAAAACTATGTTCCGCTTCTAAACGTAGGTAGCAAAGGGAACGACAGCATCGCAACGTTGCAAAAAATTTTCATCGTATAAGGCGTATCACGCTGTATTTTTCTCTTGTTCCGAAGTAGGTATATTAAAACGCATTAACGAAAGTCGTTGGATATGACATAAGAAAGGATTTTGCTTTCAAAAAGTTTTTTTGAAAATATCAAACCCTGTTCGACAGAGCATCATTTCGAAGAGGACATTTCAGAACAGAAACTGTTTCTTCCGTTGCTATGTAACGGATTCTAAAACGAATTATTATTTACGTTAAACGTTTTGAAAACAATATTATCACTGACGCGTAACCCAGTGCGCAAAACGCTTTTCGCGATTGACATTTTGGACGTCTCATAAAGATAATCTGCTATTGAGAATATTGGATAAAATGTGCAGCACAAGAGTCAGAATCATTTAATCTTCTCACTGAAAACGATTGAGTGAGTCACAAAATGTTAAAATGCACTATATATTTTTACACTATAGACCGGAGTGACCAGTCTCTCCAACAGTATGATTTGGGGGGTTACTACCATGAGAAAGCCAAACATCTCCAATCACTTCGTTTCCTTAATAAAAGATTGGCTGAAAGAAAAAAGCAGACGTAGTTTTCATTGCCAAGTGAAAACTTGCGGAAAAGTAGCTTTGAAATTCATTTACACAGGTACTTTTGTAGAATAAAGTCGAATTTTTGATATGAAAATAAATATGATCGGACCAGGAGCATGCCAAGCGCAAAATTTAACTTAAATAAGGTCTAAATTCATTGGTCAAATTACAAGAATCATCGTTTGATTCTTTTACATCCACGAAAACTTTCCTTAAGGATATTTACTATGACAAAACGTTTGTTTACTAGTTATAAATAATACATGTAGTGTGGCATGATCAACTAACTATTTGTAGATCACTAAAATTTGCGGCAGTGATTATATAGGGAAGCTCTATTAGGAATTCCTAGTCCCTAACTGCATAAACGGGCACTTTTACGCTAAAAGATCTTTGTTGTCGCGCCGTTTGAAAAATGAAACTTCGCGCAATCTTCAAATTAGTCAAACTTGAGGAACACACAAAAATCGTCTTAATTTTCGCAGGTTCACTTATTTGGAACAGGTAGTTTTGTAATAGCCGGTAACAAATACTGTAATTTCTCATTAAGCGCAGCGTAATTAGAAGGCTTCAAAAATATTCTTACGCTGGCTTAATATACTTGCTGAAGCGATTTTCAGAGACTTTTTTTTCTCGCTGTAACGCCCTGCGTTCACATCAAGCTTTAGAGTTTTGAAAATTAAGTTGTTTAGCAGGTAGTCTAAAAATGCCTAATGGAAAATTTTAAATGGTTTTATGCGACTCTGCTTTGTTTCGTTATGTAATTCAGCTTTTCGATGCTTGTTTGAGTTCCTAGCAAAAACTAGTTTCCATATTTTACAACACGACTATCAGTAGTCTAAGTTTCTTTTAATTTGCTAGTGAGTAATCCAAGCATGTTGTGACATTATTGACACTACAGTCCAAATGGCTCATAAAACTGAATTTTGAAATAATGTGAATACAAAGCAACGTTTTTCATATGTGGTTATGGTAATCTACACGTTTTTAAACTAAGTAAGCCTAATGCTATGATACAATGGTCTACTATTGCAAAGTTACGTTTTAAGAACCAGTGCTTAATGTGAAATACTTCTGATACGATAAAATTCGATCATTGCACCATGTACCTGAAAGTGCTAATTTCACTAAACTTGAGTTGCAACAGACAGAAGACATCACCACCATCCAAGTCATCGAATGGTTTCCGGAGGCTTCTCACCTGCGCGCGTTCAGCGAAGAAGTCGAAACAAAGAAAAATCTTTAGTCGGTCGCATCAGAATTCCACATTCTTTATATAAACTCCTCAATTCAATATTTAGAGGCCACACACACGCACATGGCAATAGCTGGTTTCCACTTTTAAACGGCAACATCGCAGTTTCATTTGGAAGAGTCCCATCGGGAAGACGTATTATTATATACGACCTTGGCGAGAAGCCCACACAAACACCTACAGTAAGAAGCACCACCACGGCGTCCAGCCTGGTTCTTAGTACTGAATCGTCCACTGTTCATGAAACAAAGCCTTGGAGAGGAAAAGGTAGTTTTACAGTGAGTATGCATGCCAAAGCGCTTAAGTTCACTGTTCTTATTTTGTATTTACTAATTGGAGTTACCTTGAAAACTTGCTTTGGCTAGCTTTTACTAGTTTTATTTGTCGTTGTTTATGTTGTTTTCTGATTAATTTAGCGGTTTCCTTTGAATCTCAGTGATTGCACATGTAAACGTTTTGTGAGTTACCGTGACTTTTTCCATTTCAAGCTTATGTTAAAACTGGACTTTGACTTCTGATGAGTAGCAAATGTTTTGGAAAACATATCACTAATGTCATCTTTTTTGTCAACTAAAATAACACATCATCCATTTTTATTTTTTCCGTTTCAAAATTGACCTATGTGAAAATTGTTACGATGTGTATTAAACATCAAATCAACAGATAGTTTTTTCGCCGCACGATTATTGCGCTTATTTTACCTGAAACGTGAGCATAAACCTCAATTAGCAAAACGTTAGATTTCGATCGTTCAAAAGAGCTGTTTGTAACTGGGTTACGGTTTTTCTTCAGGGCGATCTACGTTTGTCTTGTATGGACCGAACGTGCACTAAAGGAGTTGTAGAAGTTTACAACAGTGAAGCAAACATTTGGGGAACAATTTGTGCAAATGGATGGGGAACGGAAGAGGCTACAATGGTTTGCAACTTCTTGAAATTTAGGTATATATAATCTTAGGTTTTTTAAATACCTGGATCTTACCGTCTTATTCGATTGTGAGCTGGGGCTTACAATGTTTGTTTCATCACATCGTGGGGCTTACGTTTTTTTCTTTACCTTAATTATCATCACGCCTATTAGAGTCTTTCCTTGGCTACGTTTTGTTGACCAACCTCTCTTTTCGCATTCTCTCTTGGTTCTTATTAGCGTCACGTGCACAGTACACACTCGTCACACGAGCGATTATGATGAGCCAAGGGCAGTTGTGATAGTGAATCATCATTACCAGGGTTGCCAATTTAAACGAGAAACGTGCTAGCACGCGAAAGTATCTCAGCGGCTTAGGTAACTTACAGGCGTAGCCGGGGGAAGAGGGGACACGCCCCCCAAATTTCTAGCATATCTTGTCTCTTGGCTTTTGAGAGGCGGTGTTCCAAACAAAATAGTGTTTCTCGTTTAAAGTCAAAAGATTTGGACTCCTCCAAAATTTCGGGCTGGCAACGCCACTGAGGTAACCTATGTACAAGTGCGGCTGACAGTCGAATAAATACGGTATTTGCTTTTCAAAGTTACAAACGTTTGTAATTGCATAACTCTAACGTAGAAGATGCGCTTGGAATATATCAATTGAATCTACTGGAAATTATTTGTGGAGTATGTCGTACACACCTTATTTCGTTGAAGTGAAATTGTAAAATGACTTTCATGAAGATGTAACTGCTCTCATGAGCGCTACAAATGCCTTCGAGTGGCGCTACGATAACGCAGAGAAGATATTTTATCATCACAAAGTTAAAGTCAAAAACCCTGCAAAAGCAGTTAAGAGGTGCCTCTTCAGGAGTACGGCACACCGAAAAGCTAAAGTCGCACACTAGAAAATTTTCTCACAAGTGCACCTCATTTTTTAATCATGCGATGATATAAAATCATTCACAATAGCTTGAAAAACACCGAAGAGAAAAGCGTGTTGATCACTGGTTCAAGCCTGGTTATGGCATTGTAAAAATTAAAAATTCTCGCCAATGAAACTAAACTGCTCCGAGGTCGTGAGGTCAAGTATATTTTGTAAGTTCATTATTTCATGCGGCCTGACTACTTGACTGCCAGCATTTAACTAGTAGAGCACTTTGAGGTTGGATTTGGTCAACCTGCAATAAGGTCCCACCACCGAGAAAAAAACTTAAAATAACTAAAGAAGACAGACTGTCATACAGGTAAAAAGAATCAATGGGGTATCTGGTATTCCGCACAAATTCTTGCGTTTTCATATTCAAGGCTTCTTGAGCAATTAAATTACCATTAAACCAAGTTCTAACGTCTGGCCAATGTGAAGTGCATTCAGTCAGAAAAAAAAGTTTTCGCTTAAAAATTTTATAAATATCAGCTTTTCAAACAAGGATTTTTATCATTTGACTAAACAGTGATAAACTATGACGACGATGCTTCTAGTGCCAAAGAATTTTCTCCAAGTGAATACCCTGTGCATTGATTCACCGTTAATTTTGCGCTTTATGGTTCGAGTCACTCGAAACAAATTGCATCGATAAATACTTTATATTGCAATGGTTTTAATGACTGGGGAGTTGGGTAAGGATCAACAATGTTGTTTTGTCATCGACACCGAAAAGAGATTCCTTCCCACACCAATATGGCAATATATGCGCCTACCAGCGAACATTCCAATACACAGTAATCATCGTATTCCTGTATATCATTTTAAAACTTGTTTTCTAAAATTGCATTTACACGGCTTTCCGTGATTGTTTTTCAGCAAGCTTTAGGTACTTTTGGTTGGTACCTTAGTTTGACGCTTCATGTTTCATCAAATCAGACAAGTTGTTGGATAAAGTTCCTTACTTTAGTGGTTTATTTTAGCTGTGGTATGGGTCGCTTTGTGTGAAACTATACTGTGATCGAAACTGATGATACAGAAATCAATTCTTCAGCTACTTCACGACTAACTTGATGGACTTATCTGTTTGCTCTCATTGGTATCTAATGAAAACAATATTGTCAAAAATATAACCATTAGCAGCACTGTTGCCGTTAGGCTTGTTATTGTTATTTTGATAAGGCAACATACTGTAGAAAGTCGGTTACTTATTATTCGTAATAGGCGCTGTTTGCTTCGTGGCAAACATGCTGCGATATACCATGGTAAATGAACTTGATATGATGTTAACTTTGATAGCTTTGTAAGGGTTTGTGGCTGAAATATACTAAAAATATCGTCCGTCCTGTCTTTTTGGAAAACTGACATCGCAAAACATAACCCTCCTTTTCAGGTATAGTGATTGCCGCTTGACTGTGCTTGCGGTAGACTGTAATGCAAAGTCTCTCCTAAACAAATATGCCCTCAGCAACACCTTTTCATAGTACCCCTCATGTTGCAAGAGTTATTGTGTAAATGGCGCGACAATTTTTGTACAACTGTATAAACTGGGCTGTAATTATCACGAAATGCCCAATACCATTGCGCATCGTCGTCGCGCGCGTGATCAAGGACCGCGCAGGGGCCGTTCGAAAAATTCGCGCCAATCTCCTTCCCTAGCTATCCACGTGGAGACCCCACGTTGCGCCCGCTACGCATCAGGGGAGGCGAATGGGGACAGCGCAAATTTCTTCTAATTTGGGTGACTTGAAACTCATGCGTAAACGATAATCCTGCCATAAGCTGCTAGCTGCTAATGATTGGAAACTGGAGCATCACTTCACTCACAGGAAAAGAGTAGGGGAAACCAAACTGGCCGATGAAACCAAACTATATTGCTTTGATGTTGTTGGCGTCTATTTCACTAAGCGTGGTGGTTCTATAACACTGTTGAGCTGGGCGATGGGTGGAAACCAACGTTCCCTCCAAAGAGCGCGAATGCGCAGCACCACCACACCATTCATGCAGTGAAATCGCATTCTCGCGCACTTGCAACATTTCAAATTTAAAAGTGTAAAAACAATTTTTTGGGGGCCGAAACAAAACGCTTCTGAGCATATCGCACAGCTCGTTTAGACGCTATTTGAATTAAATATCTACTTTGCTCGTATTTTGATAAGATTTTATACTTCTAATAATTCACAAATTCATTTAGAACTCTTCTAACTTAGCCTTAAAATAATCACGCTCACTAAAACAAAAATTCGGTCAGTGTAAAATTTTTTTAATGGGAACATTGGTGGAAACTCTTCTATGTCGGTATTGAGCCAGCAAAGTTTGCCCTGGCTAAAGTGGGATACTTTAAGCCCGTAGCCAGGTATTGAGGTCTGGGGGGCAAATAAACTCTTAAGGGGCAAGATTTTAATTTTCATTTATGTTTAAAATTTTTTCTGGGCACAACAAAATTTGGGGCGGCACAAAAGAAAATTGGGGGGGTCATTGCCCTCGAATGCCCTCGTGGCTACGGGCCTGGGATACTTGTGAGCCTTCAGTTAACAAGTTCTGCTGATGAATGTATCCCCCTAGAAGAAAGGATAAGCATGTTGAGGTTGAAGTTGTTAGACCGCCCAACTGGTTGATACATGTTTATGCCCCATAATCAAGTGCACTATTCCCGAAATTAGCGGAAGAAACTATAGTGATACCCAGCGAAGGGATAAAGCCAACGAATCCACGATCCTTTCGGGAGACTTGAATTTACACGTTGAAAACGATACTAGGCATGGAAGGGTGAGATTAACCAACAAGGTGATGCTGACGTAACTAACCACGGAAAAAGTGGCTGTGAAACTGAATGAATGCTGTTTAAGTACGTCTTGTAGCTTCAATGTTGGTAAGGATTTACTATTGCAAAGCGCTTGAAATTGGATAAACATGAGTTGAGCGGAGTATGGCCGAGAACACTAAACAGATTCATGCGTGTTAGGGCCAAAGTGCTGGGACACGGAAAAAAATTGACTAGGTTGTCCTGTCAAGCAACCCCTGGCAGCATCACTATAACCTCATGGTTTAGAGTTTATGGCAGAATTGTGTTTTGGATCGAGACGAAGCTACAAGTTTGAATGCGGTCTGCTGGATGATCAACACGTTTGCTTAAAAAAGAGTGCTATTGTTGTGTAAAATCTGTAGGCTATCTATCGTGGTTTTGCCCATATCCCGAAGGAGCGGGGAATGACAGAGAAAGTGTAAAGCCAGATAAAATGAAACTTTTCCTGGGGTTCCATCACTATTCCGCATCAAGCAGGCAATGCACGGAAATCAGCTTTTTGACAACGCTGCCAGCTGGTCAGGTCTGCAGGCGTGACTGCAGGCTCACTACTGCATGCAGTGGTGACCTTGCATTCCACTAAACAAGTTTCGTTTTACTTTTCGTTTTTTACAAACAGCATGAGCACAGGTCTTTCGTGTAATTTCAGCGAGGGAGCGAGAAGACCTTTGCACTTACGTCGCGACCGAATACCAAAAGCTTCACGAATTCTTCCGTCGTTTTATCAGAACATTACTTGCACTGGTACCGAAGATTCAATCATAGACTGCGGTGGAGATAAAGCAAGCAGCTCAGGCTCTTGTCAACCAGATTTGATTGCTGGTGTAAAATGTGCAGGTACCACTCAGCGAACTTCTGCCTTGTTTCTTAAAATTGTGCTGTTAAAGTTTATCTTTAGATATTCTTTGTTAAGCACTTGAACCGCAAATGGAGTATTGCCCCTTGAAACCTTTTTTCGGTTTGATTTTGGGTGATAGCAATCGGTAGCAGGCCGAAGCTTGAAATCTTCTTTCCGGGACAGTTAAGGTGAGCATTCTTGCCCAAAGAGCACTAAGGCGATTCACTTAGCAGCCGTGGGCCGAACGACAAACCTTTCATGTGAGAGGTGGACACTATAGCACTGAGTTATCGGCACTCTGGAAATCTTTTTGTCATTGTTGCCTGAAAGTAGCTGTGTGTACGTAACTCTACTGCCTGGATACTTATGTTATAAGTCAGAAAGGTATTTTTAATTCATTACTAATTTGAAGGCAAATTAAATGCCTTCAAGACATGTATTTCAAACAAAACAGCTAAAACAATCGACCTGAAAAACATCATTACTGCCATTGGCCCACCATTTTTACCAATGACCATAGCAAGACAATTTTTGCAACATTGAAGTTGATCGCTATAATGGCATTTGACAAATCAGTTATCTAAAGCTCTATCTGCTCTTTTGTTATTACTGCATTTGCCCTTTTTCAAGTCCTACAAGAGGTTTGAACTAAACTTTCTGCGCAGATCATCTTGCAGTGTGTTCCAATTTAAAAAACCGTACGTTCTACAGGTAAAATTATAGATAATCGCGAATCGGTCGAATGCAGGCTACCAGCAGTGCGTTGTAAAAACAAAGAAAAATGCATCCCATCTAGCTACCTATGTGATGGAATGAACGATTGTCCATGGGGTACTGACGAACAGAACTGTCACAAAGGTAAGGCAGACTTTTAATTTGCAGTCAGTTGAAAACTGTTGGTGTTGATCCGCTGTGCATACCATTTTAAAACAAAATCGAATGTCTTTTTTTCGAGGCAGGTCCGTAACCAGCTTGGGACACCAGGGTGGTAAAGAGTTTTCTGAAGAGGGCCAAATTTTTTAAACTATGTCCAACACATTTTTCCAAGGTGGAGAAAAATCTTCTAAGAGAGGCGAAACACTCCCTGCGCTCCCCTTAGTTACGGGCCTGATGCGAGGGGAATCTTATGCAAAAATTTTCTTGCATGAAACGCAGTTATTTCTGATATTGAAAAAAGTTGTCACGACATTGGAATAATCACGTCGCAAGCATAATGTTGGTGATAACGTGAGTTAAATAGTATCAAATATACCTTCAATTGAAACATTCTCGTAGCATCATGCATTATACAACGGTTGCGCAAAAGGGAGGGTGAAATAAAGATTATTACAGACTCTCTTCTTTGCGTCAGAACACTAAGCTCTCAAGCAAAAATTCAACCTCTGCAATGATCTTTTCATTTAATTAACAGTGATCCAGGTAGTATAAATCACATGTTTGTTTGCAAGTTTAAGAGTACCAATCACTTATTGAGTCGTTAAATTTGATACTTCTTGTTTCCCACGTTTTGATGAGTAGGTGTGTATTTTTCTTAAATTTGGTTTGGACATTTGAGGTTTGCATTTTTAGAAACTTGCCCATCTGGTTTCATCCAGTGTGGTCCGCCAGTTGCTGGATGTGTCAGCAAAATGTTTGTCTGCAATGGCAAACATGAGTGTAGTAATGGAAAGGACGAGGCTAACTGTGGTACGTAACCTGCTGATAAACTCCTTTGTTTTCTGAAAATGATGTTAAATAAAAAAATTTAGCACCCTCTATCTTTCTGAAAGTGCATATCACTTTCATGATTGATCTTTCAATTGAAATCAGGCAAACTGTTTATATTGATAACCACTTAAATACTTTGCTTTGATCGGATTGCTGCAACAAATAAGTGTGTTTCAAGCTGTTTATGTTTTGCAAAATGTTAGCGTGTCTACGATATTCGCAACTTTGCAATTTCTGTCCCATGGTGGTGCGCAGGTAATCTTTCAAAATTTTATATTTTCCAGGAGACTACTTGAATCGCTTTTTCAGGAGAGACGGAATGAAGCTTCGTTTGAATATTCGAAGTTACATCTCTGCATGGCGACGCATTTCTCCATATGCGTGCGCAAAAAAATGCATACAAGAAAGGTTGTCTCGATGTGCTACATTTGATTACAACAAGGTATACTGAAACAAATCCTATGCTTCTCACACTTCAAAGTGTTATGCAACCATGTGTTTTTGGGGTGGCTTCCAAGTGGGCTTTGAAGCCAATTAAAATGTGTTTACAATCGCAGTTGTGATTTAAAAACAGAACATTAGTGAAACGACGATAGCATCGATTTTGCAGTTAATTGCTACGTTGATATGAAATGTTTTCACTGTGTAAGTAAAAGCGTGAATACAAATGACATCACATGCGCCAGTGTTTTTCAGTCTTTTTGCTGCAGCGTGCTGCAGCGGTACCTTCCGCAAGTGTTTGCGTTGCTCGTGGAACCTCATGCAATTATACAAGTGTCTATATTGCTGCAACCGCATAGAACTATGGTTGCGAATTTCGTCCCAGACAATTTCGGTGTGGCGGAACCCCTGGCAGCTACTCGCGGAACCATGAGGTTCCGCGGAAGCCCGGTTGAAAAATACTGTCCTACGCCCATGAAATGTGCTGGTCAAGTCATTTAGGTCACTTGAAAGAAATAAATTAGAATCAATGGCTTAATCAAAACATCTGACTCAATTTTGTGGTGCTGGTGAAGCAGGTATGGGCCCTAAAACAAGAACTTAAAAAATGTTTCGAAATAATGGAAATACGAAGAAATTTTTCTATCGCTTTGCAGGAATTGCACGAATGTTATTTGGCTTCGAAACCTCTTGCTTATGCTGCTGGGATGACTGTACCCACCAGTGGCAGAGACAACTGGTCTCACTACGTTTTAAAGGAAACGTTCGGTAAGAAAATGATCAGGAGCGACAAACCAACAGAAGTTAAGGTTTATCTTCTATTCATGACTCGATAAGGAGTTTGTATAATATGATTAAAAACCAAGCGTATTACTAGCAAAATAAAATGAAAACCTTAAAGTCGACTGCAGTCAGCGTTGGCTTCAGCCTATTGGCAATGGAGTTTTACAGAACATCACAAAGGTTGGACAACCTTGCCTTCTGCAACCCATACTTGACGTTGCCACTGTTATTTGGCTGCAGAAATACCTCCAGGCAGAGTGCCAGTTTCGCTTGGAAATGACAAAGAGTTGTTTCAGGGCAGAACGGCAATTCAGGATTAACATTTGTAAACCTACAAGGTTTTCGCTTGAAATTACTGACGTACCGATTTTAACTCAATGATCGATTAGTGGTTGAGCATTTTCGCCCCCTTTGTTTTTTTGCCCACTTGCCCTTCAAACCACTGAACTAGGCCACATGGCCGGTTAAATATCCGTCGTACGCCGAACATGTTATGCGAAACCAAAAGCGAAAGCTTTCAAAGCGCAAAAAATGAATGAATTGGAGGAAAGCAACGGGTATAGCGCGCACTAACCTATCGACCAAAAACATTTTTGCTTCAAACTTAGGTTAAGACGTTTATTCAAGAAAGTTGAACAAAGCTGGTTTCCGGCAAACAGGTGGCCCGTGAACGCAGCGTTGCTTCAAGGTCAGTTTCTCAGTTATCAGCAACTTCCAAGCAACCGTCACCAACTCCATTTTCAAAAGTGCCGAAACCATCCATACTCATGTAACGTTAACTTCAGTTAGCCTGCTATTATGACTTGTTAGTTTCTTGCAAATTTTGATTTACTACGATAATCGTTGGAGATTGTTGCTAAAGCAATTTACCCGTTAAATTTTTACTCTGGATCGTCTATGTGTCCGACTACAGTGTGGATTATTTTCACAAGAATTCTGAACGTAATATTAGCGTCGTAATACGATTGCTTTGCTCAGCTATTCAATGGCTTGTTTCAGCTATTTAATACTTTCTTTAAATAAAATTCTTTAAATTTACTGCCTTGTGTTTGCTTTATCTGGCTTGGGGGGG
>JGI24021J15306_10003369_pt1 | contig 17959 bp, 11 predicted proteins | sample Ectturendosymbi1_FD_15306 | JGI IMG/M metagenome (IMG submission 15306)
AATTTCATCAAAACAAGACCATTGAAGTCTCGTTTATTTGAGAAAATTTGTGTTGATATGGACTCTGAGCACAAACGTTTGATTCTGCACACTGAAGCGAGGTGGCTCTCAAGAGGAAAGGTGCTGTGTCGTGTGCGTGAACTACACAAGGAACTACATGTATTTTTCAAAATAGAAAAACATGAACGCTTCTGTGAATATCTTCAATGTTAATTTTGGCTTTCAGGACTGGAATATTTGGCAGAGATATTTGCACATCTTAATTGCCTCAACACAGGCATGCAAGGTAGAGAAGAAAACATCCTTACATCATCAGATAAGCTGGTTGCATTTAAAAAGAAAGTTGCAATTTGGAAAAACAGAGCTAAAGATGGTAACTTTGAAATGTTCTCTTTAGTACGAGAAAGCTGCATAAAGAAAATGAGTCCCATTGTATTTCAACACTTGACAACTCTGGAAGAAAAATTCTACTTTTACTTCCCATCACTGAAGACTGATGAGTATGACTGGGTTCGAAATCCTTTCATAGAGAGTTCATCTACCACTGGTCTTCTATTATGTGAAAAAAAGGAGTTGTCATGTATTTCTAGTGACCGTGGACCTAAAATCAAAAATGTTGAGGTACCTATAGATACATTTTGGATTGCTGTCAAAGAAGAATACCCTTCATTAGCTAAGAAGGATTTGAACATTTTGATGCGTTTTCAACATATCTATGTAAACTTGGATTTTCAACACTCCACAATATGAAGTCCAAACAACGAGAGCGGCTATGTTGTATTGAAGGAGAAATGAGGGTTTGTCTCTCTGAAATACGTCCTAACATTGAAACCATTGCCAAAAAACATCAAGCACATGTATCGTGCTGACAGATTTGTTGCACTCTTGTCATAAAGACGCAAGTACACTAAATTTCCTGGGAACTTTAAGCAATATTGTCTTGATTTTCCGTTAGGATGTGAAAAAATTATATTCAAATAAATTTTTTATTCAAATGTTCGAAGTGCGCCAAATAATTTCTAAAATGCGCCTTGAAAGAAAAAAGTTTGGGAACCACTGGTCTAGTGCGATACGCAATTAAATACCTCGTTCACTTCAAGAATTATAAATAGAACCAGACACAATTGGCAAACTTGAAAATGCAATAGTGAAAATTAATTATTTTATTATACAATGGCAAAACAGAGATAATTGGTTTTTGGCTGAAGTATCGCAACAGAAAAATGCTATTCAACAAAATCCTCAAACAAGGTTGGTCGATTTTGAGAAACGTACTTTATGCACACTGTGCTCCATTACTAACGTAGAGCGCATTTTTGGGCAGATGAACATTGTGAAAATAAAGTAAAAAAATGAATCATGACCTTTCAAACGCTATTTTAACAATTTGAGCAGAGCTGAAGAGCGAATGATATCCCAGACACAGTAACTAGTGTTACTTGTAGTATAGTTTGGTGCATGATCAACAGGCTAGTACTTGCACTAATGAAAATAAAACAGATCGATTTTGACCGTTTGTTTTTAGATTAGGAGTCTCAATCATCACCAAAACCTTTCATAACAGTAGTGGATCTGCCGGGTGCTGATGTTGCTCCACTGACTGGTTATTCAAAAAGTTTCTTCGTAGATTTCTTGCTTCGAACGAGTATTTTTAAATGCCAAGTGCTTTTGTATTTCTGCATGACGTGTTCGCTGATCTTGATATGCTAACTGTGTTGACTTTTAACTGCATAACTTTGAAGGTGGCATTTGATTTGGCTTAATTTTTGAATATTTGGCCTACTTTTGCCTTTTTAGAACTAAATAAGATTTATTCCAAATGAACTGTGGTGGTAACGCTGCAGAGAAAATCCTCAGAAACTGTCAAGCTGAGAAAATGATTGTGCAGTCTTTTTTTTGCTGCACGATATTGGCCAGTTAAATAATGGTCAGGAGAAATAAGTCAAAGGTAAACTCATTGCGGTTTGTTTAGGCCTCATTGACCCTTTCTGATGACTTAACTATGATATATTGGCAAGGCATTTGGCATTAGAAGGATCATCAAACAGACTATCATGTGAAGTCAGTTCTTCTCGACTCGCTTTTTCTGCCTTAAGTAGAAACGTTAATACCTGGAACGCTAAATCATCCAAACGCCAAATTTTTGACCGGTCGTCTAAAAAGGTGTTTGCATATATGTATTTGGCTCCGGGCCAGATTTTCAACTTACGGAACTGCCAGCTGTCCGCTTAGACAGTGACTGAAGTAAATCTTGCTTCTGATGCTAAATTCATTCGTATTGGTTTATTTATCACTCTGGGTCATTTGTCTCTCCTACATAACGTAGGCTACTCTTAACATGACATTTCAATTTGCAAAGTCTCTGAGAACGTTTATGTTGAGATTACGGCCTCTATTAGCAGTAAACAGAAATTTATTGACTCCAGACCAAGACGGCCAGTTGAGGTGATTCAAGGAAGGCAAACAATCGGTGTTGAGCTAATGTCCAATAATTCAACAGTTGCCTTTTATCTAGGATCTATTGTTTGCCGTAAGATAGCAATAAACCTCAACACGCCGATATATTACTCTTGGGAAAAGAGATCTGCCAAGCACTTCATTTCTTGGCTGTGCTGACTCACCTTAAATAAGGTGCTGCAAAGAAGTCACCAAAGTGGAATGATTCTCGCCGTTTTTTAAATTGACGAGTTGTTGCTAGGCAGTGCTTGTTACAGCGACAAAATGGCGGTCCCGATCTGAAAAAAACTTTGCTACACCTTCGTCATATATTGCAACCCATCAGTGGCGTATAACTAGAGCTTTGCATCAAGGAGGAAAGCTTAGATGAAGAGAGCATACTGGCCACCATACGCAGAGACGGATATAGGGAGCGCAGGGCCCTAGGCCATCTTATTTTTTGGGGCCCCACAGGGGCGTAACGATGGGGGGCAAGTGGGACACATTTCTCCGGGATCCGAATCACTATGGGGGCGCCGAATCACTGTGGTGGGCGCCAAATGACTGGGGGTTGAGGCGCCGAAAAGTCCCAACAAAGTCACAAGTACTTACTTCAATCCAGAAAATTTGCTTCCGAAAGATATCAGGTCGGGCGCCAAACTTGCGCCTTGCCCCGGGCGCAATCTAACCTCATTACGCCCCTGGGGCCCCACGCAGGTGTGACCTTTTTGACCGTTTGTCTGAAAAACGTGAAAGTATGCCCCTCTTGTGTGTAGTGTCCCTTCATCAGTTTATCTTTTGTTGTGCCGACTTTGGTACTACAATTGCCTCAGATCTTCTACAGAAATTTCGTACATTCTTCTAAGGAACAAATGGTATTGCGGCCTTTTCTTGGAATTTATAGCTCTTTCGTGTAGTTGAGAAGTTCTCTTCGTTAAATGTCCGTGATTTCTAGCGTTTTTCGTAGGTTTGTTTTTCAGGGATATATACATTTTCATGTGGGACCGTGTTGCCGCCCTCAAAAATGTTGTCTAATTGTCGATCTGATTACCTGTACATAAACTCCTTCTTCACAGTAATAGTAACCACATATTGTATGAACCAAACAAACACGATCCATTCAGTGGACACAAGGCTTATGCCGTTTTGAAGAAATCTAGTCAGAACAACCAAACGTAGGATTCAATACTGACAATATTGCTTTTCATCGGAGTTTTGCAGCGTCTTGCGTTGCTGCGAGCTTTTTTTCAGTGGAAAGCTGAACATCAATTTTTTTCTTTTCCGGTCTTTTTTTGTAACCGCTTTCATACAGACGGCCTGCATCTGTCTCACTCCCAGATGCACAGTATTGTCGTGTTGTTACTGTACCGATAAGAGTCTAGAGTAGACATTTGCATTTCCGCTCGTTTCAAGGTAAATTGGGAAGTTATGCCTCTGCACAGTTTCGCAAATTTTTTGTTGATATTAAGTCGTCATAGGAATGAGTTGCCCGTGACCCCCCAAAACGCGGGGTCCTAGGCCATGGCCTAATTGGCCTATGCGTAAATCCATCACTGACCATATGGTGCCCACTAGCCAACGCTCAGAAAAAAGCTGAAAAATGATTGTGAATCCGGATGTGGATGTACATACTAAAACCTGAAATCACCAGAAAACACTCCGAAAAACTCAAAAAGCAACCTAATGAAAGTCAAAAGAATACTAAAGCCGAAATATAAGCTAAGTGGGACCAGATGTTTACCTTTAGCTTGCCAGAGGGGATGGTTCACACCACTGCCCCCACCAGTGTGCCGCTGTAACCCTTGCTCTAAGCATGGGTGCAGGAGCAGGCAAATTTTTTGGGGCGCGGAAGGAATTTTGCCTTTTGCCCGGATTCTCCCAAACTTGCCCGAAAAATATTTTTGAAAAAGTGACCTCCAAAAAAACGCTCTTCATCTTCACGTGAATTCGGGCGCTATATGACCTATAAAAAAGCTCTCCATGTCAACTCGGGTTCCATTTCATATCAATTCGAGCGCCATTATTTTCAAATCAAAGCATGTTGGCGTCACTTTTGCTCAGATTTTCAGGGAGTATTAGAAGGTTCTCAGAGATTTTGCCTGGATTTTAGGGGATTTCGCCCAGATTTTCACCAGATCAAAACTTTTGGGGGTGCGGTTGCATCCCCTGCACTCCCGCCTCCTACACCAGTGGCTCTGAGGTTACTTTATTTGCTTTGAACAAACTTTCCTGCGAAAAGGCAATGAAGCACTTACGTTGCAGAAAAGCACAAGATCAGGGCAGCGATACCTTTTAACAAAAAAATAACACAACATTTTATACACTGCAGTGGCCAAATTGTCTTTTCCTTTATTGTGTTGAGATTTATATACGCTGCACTTTAAGCCATGCGAGGCATTGATTGTGAGGCAGTGACTGCGTTGTGGTCTTTATCTATGAACTATAACATGTCAATGGTGCAAAAAATCCGTGTACAAAACCATTTTTCCTCAAATCACGAAGGAAAAAACAAACACAAAAACAGGTCTCCATTTCAATGTTTCAACTTCGCACTGGTCACTGTGGGCTAAACAGTCACATATTTAGGCTTGGACTCTATCCCAATGGATTATGGCCCAGTGGTTCATAGCTTGGGGTAAATTCATCCTTGGGGGTAAATTTCATCTTCCAAAGGGGTAAATATACTGAACTATAAATTGCAACCCATGTAAATTTTTATGAATGATTCTAAACTGTAATAGTTGTTTACTTTCGTATTTTCGATAAATGAGCACCATTGAGTGTGATGGGGTAAATCTGATATCTTGTTTCATAAAAGGTAAGAAATGTAAAAAAGGTTAAGAACCACTATGCGAACATTGTCACACCCCAGAAGCAGTCAGTAACTTTCTTACCATCTGTGCCACGTCAGTCTGGTCAAATACTTAAAGATCAACTGACATGAATTTTTTGTTTGAATTTTTTGTTAACATCGACAGAACTTTTCGTTCTGATGCTAATATGGTTGCCAGGTGTCCGGTATTTCACCGACCTGGCTGGTGTTTTACTGCTACTTTGGTATAGGCCGGTACAAAGTCACGTGATGCGACTGATTCGTGTCATGTTCTTGTGAGTCGAATTCCTGCGCTGGTCTGTATCTTGCAATGTACAGAACACGGTTGCCACTGATGTCGCTCAATCAGATTAAACGACACGCGCGTGTCTGCGAAAAAAGCAGAGCATACACAATGCGAAAGTAATTATGTTGGCGGTTTGATCAAACAAATTGCTGGCAGCAACCACTTAAATGCTTTTAACTGAATGCGATTTAGATCCTTTGTTTAAATTTGCAGATGTTTTCTCAAATTCAAAATTGTGTTCTAGTGCCATTTTACTTTGCCTCCCGCCATTTTTAAATGAAAACGCATGGAAACTACATTTCAGCAAAGTGATAGGTTAGCGTTGATTTTGAGGCAAAAGCATGAAGTAGATTTGCCTCATTGGCCGCAATTAGTCAGGACAAATGTTTCGGAATGTTCTGTCAGATGTTTCCGTGACACTATTTGAAAACTCCAAGGACTTGATTTGCATACCAACAGGTGACAAGAGACTGTCGCCGAGTTTTTCAAACTATAAAAACAAATTGAAATGTTTGTTTGTGGTGACGCGCTTTATTTGGTATGAACAAATTCACAAATAATAATTCCTCCATTGCAATTGAAAATGCTTTGGTTCAAAGTTTAATAACAGTTACCTTACCAACAGTCGCTATCTCTTGCAAAAAATCGTTCTTTTATAATTGAAAGTTTTTTAAGAAGTACAAAATATTTATGAAATTTTGAGGTGATTTCCGGTGCTGACAAGTATTAATACAAGCTGAATTTTTTTCTTTTTTAATACAAGTTGAAGATCTTTTTTTTCGAGACAAAAAGATTGGTTTGAGATTAATCAAACGCTATAATGTTTGCTAATCCAATAACACATGCTCACGTAGTACATAGGTTTGGAAGATCTTGTAAGTGAAGGATTGGGAAAGAGGAAGCTGGCATGGATGAAATTAGCCATTTCGCACGGCTGTTTGATAAATTTCTACTTAGAATGCATGATAGGAAGTTTCCAGGTAAAATAAATATACAGGCTTCCAATCATTTTATTTACCTAACCAAAAATTAAACCGTGAATATTTGTATGCATATTTTAGTTTGTATTTATGTATTTTTATATAAAGTCGGAAGACCAGAATGAAATTCCAACTGTGTTTAAAACGTTTCCTTAGAACGTTTTTAAAACGTTGTTTAGAGCGGTTGATCAGCCAAGGATCATGTCGCTGCCTTGAGGCGGAGATTAATATTATGAAACAAAACGCAATCCTGCAATATTTTGATATGGATCACTGAGTGTATTGCGATTGTTTATTTATTCGTAGTATTTTTGATACACACCGAATAACACCAACGAAAATACAATTCATGCAACAATCTTGAGTCATACAGCGTAACTGCCAATTATCAGTTGTTGCAATTTGCAAATTTAGCAATCACATCAGCCAAGTACATCAGTCACCAAGGTCAAACTTAAAAAAAAACTGTATATGAGTATTGCTTATACAGCGCATGTGTATTGCTAATATATCAGTATTGCTTATGCAGCGCACGTGTATTGCTAATAGCTCATATAATACATGAGCATTGTTTTTCAACAAAGAAAAGATATCTGGTATCAAACACGAATGTAGCCGGTGAGCTAAACCACCGCTCATGGAAACGCAAATCAAAAAGATTTTTGCGCTATAATAGTATTTGAAGACTTCCAAGGTTTCAAATTTAGACGACAAAAATGTGTGCAATCAACGCGCTGTTCATACTACATGTTAAAGCTTAATAATGTTTTAAAAACAAAACCGCATATCCGAGTTACAGGTTGCGCTTTGTAAGCTTAAGTCTGCGGCTACATGGAACGGGTAGGAGCAGAGCAGTTGGCCACAAAACATGCAAAGCATTCAGCATTTTTCAAAGCTTTTTTCCCCAGCGTATCCGGGCACTGTGTTCTGCAATTTTCCTCCATGCATAACCTTCTGTTCGCTTTGCATTCTGTCACGCAGGTCGAGCACGATTGATGGTCGCAGGTATTAAAGAAGCAGTTCCTCTTGCACAACGGCACTTTGTTGGCTGAGACAAACATAAGTACAAACATGAAACAACAAACTCAAGCAGTCTGGAACTGGAATTTACGAAGTAAGTCGTTTTCCTCTGACCATAATGAGTTTTCCAAGCGAAGGTATATACGCCATTTTTTAATTTTTCCTAAATAAACACCATATCCTGGTAAAGAACACTAAAGAAACTATATGTTTTAGTGCTTTGGGAACAATAGTAAAGTGTGAGCATTCAGCTCTGAACAGGCTGAGAAACGGCGACATTATTTAATGGCGCTCATCTGTTTCAACGTAACTATTTTTTTCATATGGATAATATTATCCTCGTAAATATTCNCTTCTACAAATCACGCTTTTCCTGGTGAAAGCAAGAAGTCAAACTTTNAAAAGGATACAAATATTTAGAAGCTTGGTAACAGAAATTGAAAAAGTGTTCGAAAATACATGCTTTTCAGTCGTCATAATTTTGGAAACGTTTTTCGAACATTTTTAAACAATAAAATGACGATTTTTCAATCATTTCATTCAGCATAGTGTCGAGTCCAACAACGTAAGACAATTTGCACAGTTTTGGTAAAAACCAGTCTTCAACAAATCGTAATAATCCCGGTGTTTGAGTAGTAGGAAGTTGGTAAACCCCCAAAATTACACAATTAAAAATGAAAATAGACTTTTTGCTATGGTGCGCAAAAAAAATAAAAAAATGTTGCAAACGGGTTGGCTTCATCCAGTATTTCTATGTTCTAGCTAACAGCTTGGCAACATTACCTCCGGCGCAGTTGGTAATGCAAGTCTTCTTGCAGGATTTGACGGGACTGCATGTTTCGTTGCATATTCTTTTGCATTTCAAATTTTTCATTTCTCGTCGTCTTTGTTGTTTTTGTTGTTTATGAAGCTTTCTTTCCTTTTTCTTTTTGCCACTTTCAACCGTCAACAGTAATCCAAACAGAAGAACCACAAGCAGTATATACTTTGTTGACATAATGCTAACCTCACAGATTTTAACTGTTGAATTAGAAGCTTGACGGGCAACAGTTCAAAAGTGCTATGTTAAAATGGAGAATATTAGGAAAGAGCCAAATTGCTTGAAAACATCATTGCTCTCGCAAGCAAGCCAAGTTTTATCTGCCTTATCAACAATACGTGATAAGTGTTGTTTTTTATAGTAAAGTCGTAAAGCCTAAATTTCAATTTGTTGTTACAAAACCTATTAAAGTGATTTTAAAAGCATCTTCTAAATAAACCTGTAAACTGCTGCTATATGTAACCACACCCGATCAATAATTTTCAACAGAACAGGAACTTACAAAACATTTACTTGCTTTGCAAGTCTTTGCGATCCACGGTCTTCTGAATCATGCATTATTAAAAAAACAAGGGGCTTAATCAAACGATCTGCATTTTCATCTGTAGTGTTTGACTAACGTTTTGCATTCTTTGTTTTACGGTGCCGCTGTAGGTGAAAAAATAACTAAATTTTTCCAAAGTTCATCATTTTTCTCATATAATAGAAGTGTGTTTGAGGAAATTCAAAACTGTGAAGTCAATGTTCCACCTCCGAGGTTTTGTTGATTTCTGAAGTTTTCCTGTAAACGTAATTGAAATCCTATAAAATATCGACCCTACGCTGCTGCCGGAACAGCTTCATTGCTGCCGGAACAGCTTCATTGCTGCCGGAACAGTCGCTGTCCAACAAAAGACAAATACGAAATGTCTCCAAAAAATGTGACCTTCTTTTCACCGCATCAACACACGTTTCGTAACCTCTTGAGTTTATTTCGCGTAATCTTCTTCATATATGCTAAAGTGACAGTGGATGGCTGTAATCACTAAACTGTCGACTGAAACATAACGTGGACCTAACGGTGCCATGCAAACTGGTATGTGTGACAAAGAAAAAGCATTTATGCTAAAGCGGAATGACAGAATATGCAGTGGTTTATCAGAGGTTTAAAAGCAGCAGAAGATGCCCGTCCATGAAAATATTTGATAGTGTTTTGGAAATCATCTCAAAGCGGTCTGGAAATATATGCTGTCTTGTTTACTGCAGGTTACAGCAGCCCAGCTAAACTGTTCAACAAATCTCGGCTATTTTTGAAATGACGTCGAAAACACCTGAATCATGTTTCATGTGCTCTGCTGAAGCACAAAAAAATTTCCGCATAATGTTTAGCTCAAGCATAAAACTTTCACAGAAGCTTTTGGACAATTAAGAGCGCATTTGAAAATGTTGGATAATTCTCTTCACCTACTTTTGCTCCTTGTATGGCACTCTTTTGAACAAAACTTGTAGTCTTAAGTGTCCCTTTCCTTTGTAAGCGTTTTCAGGCCATAGCTACTTCACTGCATCCGGGATGTGAAACGCGTCTCCTTCACTTCAAGTGATGCAGCAGGTGCGCTGGCAGGAAAAACCCTAGCAGGTTGTTTTGCTCACGTGGTGCTGTGTCAGCAAAACATTCTGTTGCTGGAGCAAGAGCCTGTGCAGGGGATGCAGAAATTATTTTGATAAAAAACAGAAAATAAAATTATCTGAAAAAATGCATAAAGTAGCACAAAATCCAAGAAGATATTCTTGCGTAAGTCATGCATCAGATTTATGCTTTTCTTCTATCTATCGCTACAAATGTTCTACATTCAAAGCGCAACCACTATGAACCGAATCGACGTGGCATAACCGATCCTACAGCGCTGCAACGCGCTGTTTAATCCGGTCTCCGAATTCAATGTTCGCCCTTTCCAAGGTCAAAGGTTCTTGGTGCATTTAGTGCCGTCTCAAAGCATCACTTTAATTGATGGCTTGAGGTATGGTGCCGCTTACCCGGCGCGACGATTCGTTACTCCCTTGTGTCCATTTGCGTTAACACAATTTGCGACAACGATGACCGCACAGCTCGTTGTTCTCTTTCTACTCCTCGTGCAAAACGCGCCATAAATTTTCCGCTCCGTCTGCTCCAAGTTGGTTGTTTTTTTCGGTTCTACATGTTGCCTAAATTCTGCCATTTGAAACAGCGAACTTCCTCATAAACAGACTGAAAATTGGAGCTGTGGAACCCAGATCGTTTTGGCACGTGCGCTTTACTGCTGTGACCAACCAATAGAACTTTCGCTGTACCATTTTATACACTTTAATGACTACAACCTTTTCAGCAACGCAGTATAGCAGCACTCTCCATGGTTCTTCGTTTAATGTTAAGCTATTTTACACGAACAAGTTTTTTCTCTGCTTTGGAAGTAATTTATTCGTAAAACAAGCTTTATTTGTGACTCCCCAAATTTCTAGCGTATCTTGTCATTTCGTGCTTTGAGAGGCGATGTCCCAAACAAAATACTGTTGCTTGCTTTAAAGTCAAAGGATTTGCCCTCCAAAAAATTTGGGCTGGCTACGCCATTGTTTGTCAGTAACTTTTGACGAGACGTAACCCACACATTAAAAACACTTTGTATACAAAGAAATCCTTTCCCAGCAAAGAATCAGACACTAAAGATCTTACGAAGTATATATTTCGCCTACTAAGTAAGCATCATCAGCTCTGCGAAATGCATGAAGTATAAACAGAGTTAACTAAAGCCCACAAACAGTAAAGTTACCAATTAAGAAAATCTAAATGAAAAACACTTTGAAGACGAAGCAAGTTAACCCCTTCCGCAGCAAAGCAGTCGCGCAGGTGCAGTTTCCAAAACTGGCTCGGTGACGCTTAACTGGCTTTTGACTGCAGCAATTGATGCATCGTCTGAAACATTCAATGGCAACGTGATCGCTTCCCACCTTCCTTGAAACGACGCATTGAGGTATTTATAGCGTTTACCATATTTGGCGAGAGATGAATCGCTGTATGAATCTTGACTATGCGGAAGCTGTCAGAAGCCGCAATGCAGCTTGGGCTGCGTGCACACTCGTCTTATTCTCAACCATAAATTAAGAACAGTAGTTCCCTAACTGTGGTGCGTGTACAGCTAATGGTACGCAAAGGCCTTCAAGGTGGTTCGCGAAAGGCCTGCTTTCTGTTTTTCTTCACGAAAAATTTATTCACATCTATAGTTTTTGCCTATTGGTTTCTGTTACTAAACTCCTTAATTTTTGTGTAATTCCCTTGTTGGTTTTTAAATATAGCCATTAGAATTTCTCACAGTCATTTTGTTCATGTCGCATTTGTGTCAATTCTGGTTTTCCAAACTTTTGTGATCGAATGTTATTTGGTAGATTGAGTTTTCCTGGAACAAGGTGGCACGTGGTGATAGTACGGTTCCCACAAATGGTACGCGATCAGAAAAGTTTGGGAACCACTTAAGAAGTAAAAAATTTGAAGCTCGACGACAGCAAGAGAGTGTTTCCTGGTTGATGTTTGGTTGATGGAATTTTCAAGTTCATTTAATACATATTGTGATAGCAAACATTTTGTCGCCGCATGCCAAGCCAAGCAGAACGTGATTTAAAAAAGCAGCAGCCTTTCTTTGACTTTCGTTTATGGAGATATGTTCATTCCTTCGGTCTTCTATTGTGAACTGTCAGTTGTTACTCGATTCATACCTCTTGTTCAAAAGCAAACGAAGAGCACCTTGTATTGCTGAGGGAACAAATGCAGAACTATAGAGAATGCTGACAGAAACAAACCTAGCTTTTCCCGACTTTAAAGCTGATAGACACTTTATATCTTTTCTCCTTGACTACTGCCTTGTCGTGGCGGTAGAGCCTGAGTACCAAGATAGCCTTGAGAGCTACGCCAGCGAGAGTTTATTCTTCATAAAGGTCACCCATGCTAGACATATCAAAAGGCAGAGGTGCGGCAAAAGTACTTTCAAACTGATCTGTTAGCAACAGGGTTGAACAGATGCTGCAACGACAAAGCTGCAACCTAACAGCGTGATTTTTGGTTTTCATGCACAAGGTCACTACTGTGGGCGGGGCAGTCACTACTGTGGGGCAGTCACTACTATGGGGCAATCTGGTTTCGCCCCAGCGGTCGCGTCTGTTTCTCCTCTGGGTCCGACGTACCCCAAGCCTGGAGAAAAAGATCTGTCCTGGACAAGCACTTTTTTCGTTTTGTCCTGGCGCTGGTCGCCACTAGTAAACATGAAAAGCCGCACAAGGATTTCTGCACAATTGGCAGACGCAGGGTTGTCCCAATCGAAAACTCTTCTTCTGGCCGGCGTAGCTCGCGTCCGAGGCAGGTAGCTCTTTAAAAATGTTATCAGAAGTACTCTCTTCAGCAAAAGCAAGCAAGAAACCCCACATGAGGCACAAAAATTTTCTCTTTTTTGTTATTGGTGAACTGAAAGTACAGGAGGCCTACCAGTTTGCATGCACCAATTTACACATATGTGAAAAGAAATTTGTTCTACCAAACAGCAACAACTCGAAGAAAGGGACAGCAAACGTGAAAAAACATAAGCCCACTGAAAGACACATTGCACAAAAGAACAGACTGGTAAAACCTTACCAGCAACTTTGCGTAAAGGTCACATGCGTCTTTAGCTACCTTCATTCTTTGCGTTCCAAAGCAATAAACTGAATGACATATTGAGTCAGTATATTCACCAAACACCTCATATTTAAACACGAAAGCCCTCATACAAAATATTTTGCGGCTGAGAATAAACTTGTTACAGTTTTGAAGAACGTGCACGACAACATGACCATCTACTGTACAATGTGCCCAGTTGAAAACATTTAATATTTGCATTATAGCGACGAAAAGTTCATTGATTGATGCATTCACTGCATCAAATATAACTGATGCGTTTTCGAACTTTTTAACAAATTATTAGAAACGACTCATGCAACTGATGACGGCATTTGCAGGCAATAGCTCGTTGATCCTGTTGCGAATGCCAAAAAACCTGTACTTGTGTTGAATTGCAGTACAATGCTGTGTACGCAAACCTAGGGAAAAAAGGGAGCATTAAAAAACAGACAGTAACAAAAATACATTGGTGAATCATATATTTACTGACTGGATTGAAAAACTTTTTGCACTTCTGTGTGTTTGATTAAAACTTTACGCCAAGGTTTTTCCCAGCATGAGTTGACAAATGACAATACTTTTGCATGAAATTTCCAACAAAAAGGCATGTCGAGTGATTCGCCCGGTATGTACAAAAAATTGCTTTGAAAAACTATTTTTTTCACTTATAATGGCCGTTGCGTGCTTGTCATGGCCGTTTAAAGACGAGGACGTCTCCCGACCCTTGCCCATCTTCCCAGTGATCCGAATCAAACTCTGCTAGAATCTCCAAGTTTTCTTGAGCGATTCTGGGTTCTCTAGCAGGCTCTTCATCCTCGGGATCTTCTTCGTTTTCTTGATCTTGTTTTATTTGACAGTTTCTTGCTTTGCATCTTTGACATTGAGAGCCCCGTCTGATGAGCAATCCTGCACTGCAGTCTTCTTGGCACAATCTCTGCCAACAGGGAGGTTTCCTCATACACTGGTTAAGGCATCCAAGACAGGCGTCGGTCAGACAGTTGTTGATAAAGCAATTTTTCAAACAGAGACGAGGCGAACGCACTGTAAGAACAGAAGAAAAACATTTTTGCAGTAGAAAAATAAAACTACTCAAGCAGACTTNAACTGAAGTTCAAAATTTATATGAAGANGTCTGTGATACTCTTCGCAGCCACGACACTGCCCAATCTTTTTCTATCTATAGTTAGTCAATTCTGCCTCAGCATTTTTTTACCTTGTTGAAATTCGGCCTACTGTAAAACAGAAATAAAGCTTTTTTGGAGACTACAGTTCTAAATGCCTACAACTTGACATAATGGCAAGTTTAGGGTGTTCCTATTGAAAACGCTCATTGCATTAAACTCTGATTGAAGATGGACAAACGTTCAGTGTTTGCAATGCTATGACATGTGGACAAACGCTACTGCTAATAATTTCATAGCTAAAAGGTTTTCGCCAGACTTTTACCGTTTGACTCCTTTAAAATATACATTTGGCTGCATTCTCAGCCTGTTGAAAATGTCAAAAGTGTTGATGACCACACCCGTGTAACATTTATGCTGATTTTAATCTTGTAAAACTGATAAACGCTTCTATTGTCATTCCCTTGTTATGCCTTAAGCGTGACTTTCACACATTTGAGATCAAAATCGATAAAAGCTAAAACTCCATTCATTTTAGACACATGATTAACTTGGATCAAATTGCAGTCAATTTCTCTAGACAGAAGATATGCTTTTGGCTTTCCAAGCCATTTTCCTTTGAAAAAGCGTATCTTTCGCATCAGGAGTCTATGAATGGTGGTAGTTTTGCAAAAAGGAAAAAATACAATAAAACTATCGACTCACCCTCTGCACACTTGGTCTTGCATACGTTTCTTTTGCAGGCAGTCGTTTCGCTGCAGTTGGATTGACATTCTGCTCTGCACCCCGTCAACTTTTGGGTGACGCCACCAAGACGCCAACTCAACAGAATTGGTTTTGACGTCAAACCCGCTCCACCAACTGCGACTCTCCCCAAGCCAAGACGTGGGTGACCACCTCTTCTGCGACCACCAAACGATTGCAAACGAGCTGCCCAGCCACCGCCATGGCGCACACCTCCAGGTCTTGTAGGTCTTGTAGACCCAAACATTCTGCCCCACCGTCTTCCACCCCTAAACCTTCCATCCCAAGGCCTACCACGTCCAGGTCTGCCACGGTTTCGGTGACTTTCCACAATCACCAGAGAGCAAACCAGAGCAAGAACCAACAAATATTTACTCATATTACAAGCTAAGAAACACTTCTGGTAAACTCCACACTATGAAGAAATGTATTCCCATTTAATATGTACATATGTCTATAAGGATCTGCAGCAATGGGAAAAAACTCAGGAGCAGAACGAAGATATCGTAGCCTGATTCTAACAAAGTTCTATCAAAGAGCGCTTGAAAATACGGCAGCCGTGTTTAAGAACCATTTCCTCAGTGCTTTTGTGTCATCGCAGTGTATCCACCTGTAGACAAGGTGTTGAACAATATCTACGGTAAAATAGTTGTGGTTTTTCCTTAGCTCAGTTATTGTGGGTTACTTTATTGATCAGTTATTTCAAAACAAAAGAACTTCGTTTCTGGCTACATTCACCTTGTGAACTTATTGGAGTGCTTTTTCACATTAGGTCAGGTTTCTAGGAAAATACACTTGAAAGTGCTTTGCTGCATATTACCGTTATGGTCTACTAACGTTTTTCAATTTCTTCTTTTCACGCACTTGACAGTGCGTCACCCGCTTGCTTAACTACGCGTCCCCATGCAGCAGAACAAAACTTTTGGACTGGCGAGAGGCTTATTTGAGTGTTTTTGCCCAAAGCAAGCTGCCTGTTTAAATATTCATCATCAACATTTTGGGAATGCATTCCTGTTGCCAGGGTTTTGTAGATCTCTGTTCGCAATTTATTTGAAAATAATATCTNCATAAAAACCATTCTATAAACAAATGACCACGCCCGCATCAGAACAAATATTTATTGACTGATTTATTGTTTAAAATACCATGACTCATTTAAGCAGCAGAAACACTACAAAAAGCCATGATGCAAAAAAGTAAACATTTGTTAGTTGAATTTAGAATAATTAAAAACACCACGGCAAGAGAACTTATTAATGTTAACAAAGATTGTCACTGTGTCACACACGATTGGTGAAAGACCATGGCGGGCATCTGGTCAACCAACCTCATTTTTAGCTTTTAACAAAGACTAGGATACAACAGTTTGAAATAAAATAAGTACAACTAGAAAACAAACAAACACACAGCATGGTTAGAAAAATTACAGATGAAGAGAACATGCGTATGTACTATGTACAGAAACGAGTAGATCTATTTTGAGGAAATTTGGTGTGGTCACAAAAATGCTAAGCACTGTGTTTCCAGAATTCTCTAAAGGTGCCATAGAAAATCTCACTTTAATTTGAATTGAAGTACAGAATTAACTATTCTGTCTGAACTTAGTTCGTCCGCAAGTGTCATTTGTTAGAAATAAATCTCTGTCCAATTTAACCTTTTTTCATCTACTTTAATTGCTATTGAGTCAAATATTTTTGGATACTTAGTGCAGTGGCTGAGTGGAAGTACCAACATCAGTCTTCTTTCATATTGCATTACAACTGCTGTGGAAGTTTTAAATAACAACGGTAGATTCGTTTACTAGATTCCATGACCGAAGGAGGAATGAATAAAGGGGTATGTTCGACCTGACAACTCGTCAGGATGGTTTTAATGGTTCGCACGAAAATCAACCTGTGAGCTCGTGAGCTCCGCAAGTTCAACAGAGTTGTAAACGGGCCTCAGTTTGAAGCTCGAAACCTGCCAGACATATATTTTTGGTATCCGATTTAGGCCCGAAAGCCAAATTTACCGAGTGAGTCAAGAGATGCGCAACTGCGGGGTATTGATGTAGCAAACTAATTATGGCGTAGCAAACCAATCACGACTAAATACAGTAGAAATGCCCTATAAGGTCACTTCATAGCATCGGAGAAAACGTGTCGCTTCTTTTGTTCGACAATTTACGCACTGCTCCACCAAAACAATCGATCAAACTGACTACAGTCGCAACAATTCCTAATACTGTACAGTAAAACTCATGTAACGACTTGCCTGCATTGCTGCTGATGGCGCAATCCTTGATGCCATTCACCCGTCGAACCTGTCATGGCTCAACGATTGGGCGCTTAACTTAATTCCGTTCCTATTCGGTCATATAAGATTTGCGTGGTGGCTCCACATAGACGAGCATGCACTTCAAACTGGAAAGAAAACTTGCAACTGTCGCTGTAAAGTGTGAAGGAACAAAAGATTCTGCGTGTCCGACAAAAAGCGTCTCTATAGGAGAAGTGAAGTCGTTACAGACGTTATATAACTGAAGTCGTTATAGACGAATTCGAATGCACGTAAAAGATAGGAATTCTGCCGGGACCGACGAAAAAGCGTTGTCATAAGCGAACTGTCGTTATAGCCGAAGAATAAGTAATCACTTTCACTGAAGGTTGAATCAACTCTTGGCGACAAAAGTGTTCGAGGGTGCGAAAAATTTTGTATGCAGGCCCGAAATCGACCCGAAAAATGTAGGCACCCGAAAAATTTTTGGCACGGGCCCGAACCCGACTTACAACTCTGGTTCAAGTGAGTTTCTTTGTGAGTTTCGATTGTGAGTTTCTAAAACTCCTGAAATCTAAACAAGGTACTGCTGAAGCACATTTAATATGCAATACCACTTACGTTGTAGACAGATAATAGGAAAAACTGTTGACAGCGATGAGTTGATGGATTCTATTTACAATGAAACTCTCGAATTTTTGTTTCAATCTACAGCAGTGCTCTTCAACAGGGGTTCCGCGGAACCCTAGGGTTCCGTGGAACATGTGGTGGGGTTCCGTGAGTTTTAAGGGTTCCACGAGGGTTCCTCG